>Ga0299907_10001015_pt1 | contig 15278 bp, 15 predicted proteins | sample RVTome_16_FD_198680 | JGI IMG/M metagenome (GOLD analysis project Ga0299907, IMG submission 198680) | Soil microbial communities from uranium-contaminated site in the Upper Colorado River Basin, Wyoming, United States - RVT152D67 (version 2) ... | reverse complement strand
AGAGCCAGCTCGTCGACGCAATCCGGGCGGCGCAGGGTGGTTCGACCGGTACATCCGTCCCCGTCGAGTCGACCGCTCCGCCGCGGGCGGCGGAGCCGGCGGACGCGGGCGGGACCGCGAACCAACCGGGTGGGTCGGCGCCCGTGGTCGACGACCACGGCCCGGACCACCGGACCGCCATCGACCGCGCCGAGCTCACCGACGACGTGCGCCTGGAGCGTGGGGCCGCCGCCGGCGGGGCCCGCGACGGCGATTCCGGGGAGCGGACGGCCGGACCCGGTGAGGGCGCCGCCGGGGCCGGCGAGGCCCGCGAGGGTGCGGATCGTGACGGATCGAACCGGGACGAGGCTCGCGACGGATCGCGGGGCGGTCAGGTCCGCGGGGACACCGCCGTCCGGGAGCGTGACGAAAGCCGCCGCGACCCGCAGGACCGCGAGGGCCAGGGCCAGGGCCGGCCCGCCCGCACCGACCAGCAGGACCGTCGCGGCGGTCAGAACGACCGTCGCAACGACCAGGACGGTGACCGCCGCCCCGGCGGACAGGGCGAGCGAGCGCAGGGCCAGCGCGACGATGACGAGGACGGCGACCGCGGACGGAACCGCCGCCGGCGTCGCGACCGTCGTGGCAGCAACCGCGACCGCGACCGCCGCGGTGGGCGCGACCGCATCGACGAGCCGCAGGTCACCGAGGACGACGTCCTCATCCCGGTCGCCGGCATCCTCGACATCCTCGACAACTACGCGTTCGTCCGGACCTCCGGGTACCTGCCCGGACCCAACGACGTCTACGTGTCGCTGGCCATGGTCCGGCGCAACGGCCTGCGCAAGGGCGACGCCGTCACCGGTGTCGTGCGGCAGCCGCGCGAGGGTGAGAAGCAGCAGAAGTTCAACGCGCTGGTGCGCGTCGACACGGTCAACGGCGCCGATCCGGAGACCGCGCAGCACCGGCCGGACTTCGCGAAGCTCACGCCTCTCTACCCGCAGGACCGGCTGCGGCTCGAAACCGAGCCCGGCATCGTCTCGACCCGTGTCATCGACCTGGTGGCCCCGATCGGCAAGGGACAGCGAGGCCTGATCGTCTCGCCGTCGAAGGCGGGCAAGACGCTCATCCTGCAGGCGATAGCGAACGCCATCACGGCGAACAACCCCGAGACCCACCTCATGGTCGTCCTCGTCGACGAGCGGCCGGAGGAGGTCACCGACATGCAGCGCGCGGTGAAGGGCGAGGTCATCGCCTCGACCTTCGACCGGCCGGCTGAGGACCACACGACGGTGGCGGAGCTGGCGATCGAGCGGGCCAAGCGCCTGGTCGAGCTCGGCGGCGACGTCGTCGTGCTACTCGACTCGATCACCCGGCTGGGCCGGGCGTACAACCTGGCCGCGCCCGCGAGCGGACGGATCCTCTCCGGTGGTGTCGACTCCAGTGCGCTCTACCCGCCCAAGCGCTTCTTCGGCGCCGCTCGCAACATCGAGCACGGCGGGTCCCTGACGATCATCTCGACGGCTCTGGTCGAGACCGGCTCGCGCATGGACGAGGTGATCTTCGAGGAGTTCAAGGGCACCGGGAACATGGAGCTCCGGCTGCGCCGCGACCTCGCCGACAAGCGGATCTTCCCCGCCGTCGACGTCGACGCGTCGGGCACGCGCCGCGAGGAGATCCTGGTCTCCCGCGAGGAGCTCGCTGTCATGTGGCAGCTGCGGCGGGTGCTCTCCGCCCTCGACCCGCAGCAGGCGATCGAGCTGCTTCTGGACAAGCTCAAGACCACCAAGAGCAACATCGAGTTCCTCATGCAGGTCCAGAAGACGACGCCGACGCTCGGCGGCACCCGCGAAGGCGAGGACTGACGCCCGGGGGTTCCGCGTCGGAGGCGACGCTCGCGAGACCGTGCCGACCGGGAATGCTCCAGCCGTCACCGGCGTTTGGGTGACGTGCCGCTTTGCTGGCACACTCGTACGTCGGTCCGGTTCACGCCCGCTGACATCGCGCGGCGACCCGGCGCCACTCGACCCGAGGAGAACAATGAAGCCCGGCATCCATCCTGACTACGTGGAGACCACGGTCACCTGCACCTGTGGCAACACGTTCACCACACGGAGCACCGCGAAGAACGGCAACATCCACGTCGACGTGTGTTCCAACTGCCACCCGTTCTACACAGGCAAGCAGAAGATCCTCGACACCGGCGGCCGCGTGGCCCGCTTCGAGTCGCGGTACGGCAAGAAGAAGGCAGACGCCAAGTAGCTGTCACGACGGGCGCCGGCACGGGATCATTCCCGGCCGGCGCCCGCTCTGTCGTCACCAGGCCCGTTGATCACGTTCACCACCCTGGTGGACCGTTCACCAGGCACAGGAGCCTGGTGAACCGTCACGGAACATGGTGAACGTGATCAACGGACAAAGACAGGAGGAGTCGTGTTCGAGCGGGTCGAGGAGCTGGTGGCCGAGCACGCCGAGCTCGAGCGGCAGCTCGCGGACCCGGCGCTTCACGCCGACCAGGGACGGGCGCGCAGGCTCGGTCGGCGGTACGCCGAGCTGGGTCCCGTCGTCCGGGCGTACGACGAGTGGCGGCGTACCGGGGAGGACGAGCAGGCCGCGCGTGAACTCTCTGCCGACGACCCCGGCTTCGCCGCGGAGGCCGACCAACTCACCGCGCGACGGGTCGAGCTCGTGGAGCTGCTACGGACCCTCCTGCTCCCGCGTGACCCGAATGACGACCGGGACGTGATCCTCGAGATCAAGGCCGGCGAGGGCGGCCAGGAGTCCGCGCTGTTCGCCGCCGACCTGTTGCGGATGTACCTGCGCTTCGCCGAACGCGCCGGATGGCGCACCGAGATCCTCGACGCGGAGGAGTCGGACCTCGGCGGCTACAAGGACGTCGCGGTCGCGGTCAAGTCGAGGGGTGCGCCGGAGGTGGGTACGGCGCCGTTCGCCCGGCTGAAGTACGAAGGCGGCGTCCACCGGGTGCAGCGAGTCCCCGTGACCGAGAGCCAGGGCCGCATCCACACCTCGGCGGCCGGCGTGCTGGTGCTGCCGGAGGCGAGCGACGACGACGCTGCCGTGGCGGAGATCTCGCCGAACGACGTGCGGATCGACGTCTACCGCTCCTCCGGACCCGGCGGCCAGAGCGTCAACACGACCGACTCCGCGGTGCGCATCACCCATCTGCCGTCGGGAATCGTCGTCTCCTGCCAGAACGAGAAGAGCCAGTTGCAGAACAAGGAACAGGCCATGCGCATCTTGCGGGCCCGCCTGCTGGCGGCCGCCCAGGAGGAGGCCGAGGTGGCAGCGTCAGCAGAGCGGCGCAGCCAGGTCCGTACCGTCGACCGGTCCGAGCGGATCCGCACCTACAACTTCCCCGACAACCGGATCTCCGACCACCGCGTCGGGTTCAAGGCCAACAACCTCGACGCCGTGCTCGACGGCGACCTCGACCCGGTGATCCAGGCACTGGCGGACGCCGACGTCGCCGAACGGCTCGCGGGCCAGGACTGACGGTGGCGACAACGGTGCGGCAGGCCGTCAAGCGGGCCACCAAGGTGCTCGCGGCGGCGGGCGTGCCGTCGCCGCGCCACGACGCCGAGGCGCTGGCGGCACACGTGCTCGGCGTCACCCGCGGCGACCTCGTCCGTCACGAGACCCTCGATGTCGCGGCCTTCGACGCCCTGGTGGCTCGCCGGGCCGCGCGAGTGCCGCTGCAACACCTGACCGGCCGGGCCGCGTTCCGCCACATCGAGGTGGAGGTCGGGCCCGGGGTCTTCGTCCCCCGTCCGGAAACCGAGGTGACCACCGGGGCCGCCATCGAGGTCGCACACATGCTCGACCGCCCACTGGTCGTCGACCTGTACGCCGGGTCGGGCGCCATGGCGCTCGCCGTCGCCGACGAGGTTCCGGCTGCCGAGGTCCACGCGGTCGAGGCCGAGGACAGCGCGATCACCTGGCTGCGTCGCAACGTGGCCGGTACCCGCGTCGTGGTCCACCACGCGGACGTGGAGCGGTGCCTGCTCGAGCTCACCGGGACGGTCGATATCGTCGTCGCGAACCCGCCGTACGTCCCGCTCGGGGCCGAGGTGCGCGACCCCGAGGTCGCGATGCACGACCCGGCCGTCGCGCTCTGGTCCGGGCCGGACGGCCTCGATGCCCTGCGCGTCCTCGAGCGGACGGCGGCACGGCTGCTGCGGCCGGGCGGGTACGTCTTCGCCGAGCACGCCGACGTCCAGGGCCTGTCGGCGCCGGCACTGTTCACCGATCCGGCCCGCTGGGAGGACGTCTCCGACCACGCCGACCTGGCCGGACGTCCGCGCTACCTCTCCGCCCGACGCACCGGCCCCTGACCCGGGTGGTCGAGATGCTCCCGCGGCACGAACCGGCGTCGTGGGCTCTAGATTGCTGGCCGTGAGCAACACCTACAACTGCCACGACCCCGACCAGCGCAGGCGGGGGATCGCTGCGGCGGTCCGGGCCGTACGCCGGGGCACGCTGGTCGTGATGCCCACCGACACCGTCTACGGGCTCGGCTGCGACGCATTCAGCTCCGAGGCGGTCGCAGCTCTGCTGGCCGCCAAGGGACGCGGCCGCGACCTGCCGGTGCCGGTTCTGGTCGGGTCGGTATCGACGCTCAGCGGCGTCTCCGTGCAAACCGGTGGCGTGGTCAGCGACCTGGTGGAGGCGTTCTGGCCGGGCGGCCTGACGCTCGTCTGCCGTCAGCAGCCGTCACTGCACTGGGACCTCGGCGACGCGGGCGGCACGGTCGCCGTCCGGATGCCGCTGCACCCGGTTGCGATCGAGGTGCTCCGCGAGACCGGCCCGATGGCCGTCAGCAGTGCCAACCGATCGGGGCGGCCACCGGCGCGGTCGGGCGAGCAGGCACGCGACCAACTCGGGGAGGTCGTCTCCGTCTACCTGGACTCCGACCCGACCGACGACGACGTTCCCTCGACCATCGTGGACGTGACCGGACCGGTCCCCCGCGTCCTGCGGGACGGTGCGGTGTCCCTCGACCTGATCCGTGAGGTCGTGCCCGAGACCGTCGCGGCGGTCCCGTCGCCGTAGAGTGGCCCCCGCTACCACCTCCGTTCCGCCGAACCTCTGGAGCACCTCCATGACCGATGCCGAGGCCCCCTTCTGGGGGCCGGACTTCACCGCACTCCAGGCCGAGGACCCCGAGATCGCGAGCGTCGTCCTGGGCGAACTGGACCGGCTGCGCGGCGGGCTCCAACTGATCGCCAGCGAGAACCTCACCTCCCCGGCCGTTCTGGCGGCGCTCGGCTCGACGCTGTCGAACAAGTACGCCGAGGGCTATCCGGGCCGGCGCTACTACGGCGGCTGCGCGGAGGTCGACAAGGCCGAGGAACTGGGCATCGCCCGGGCCAAGGACCTGTTCGCGGCCGAGCATGCGAACCTCCAGCCCCATTCGGGAGCCAGCGCGAACATGGCGACGTACGCCGCGTTCACCGTCCCCGGCGACACCGTGCTGGCCATGTCGCTGCCGCACGGTGGCCATCTGACCCACGGCTCCAAGGTCAACTTCTCCGGCAAGTGGTTCGACATCGTCTCCTACGGCGTCGACGAACAGACCGAGCTGATCGACTACGACGAGGTCCGCGACCTCGCCATCGAGCACCGGCCCAAGATGATCATCTGTGGGGCCACGGCCTATCCACGCCTGATCGACTTCGCCGCCTTCCGCCAGATCGCCGACGAGGTCGAGGCGATCCTCATGGTGGATGCCGCCCACTTCATCGGCCTGGTTGCGGGCCGGGCCATCCCGAGCCCGGTGCCCTACGCAGACGTCGTCTCCTTCACCACACACAAGGTCCTGCGTGGCCCTCGCGGTGGAATGATCGTCTGCAAGGAGGAGCACGCCAAGAAGATCGACAAGGCGGTGTTCCCGTTCACCCAGGGCGGACCTCTGATGCATGCCGTGGCGGCGAAGGCCGTCGCGCTGCGCGAGGCCCAGCAACCCGCGTACCAGACCTACGCCCGTCAGGTGGTCGCCAACGCGCAGGCGCTGACCGAGGAGCTGGCCGCCGAGGGTATGCGACCCGTTTCCGGCGGCACCGACACCCATCTGGCGCTGATCGACCTCCGACCACTGGGCATCACCGGCGCCGAGGCGGAGACGCGGTGCGACGCCGCCAGGATCACCCTGAACAAGAACGCCATCCCCTTCGACCCGCAGCCGCCGATGACGGCGTCCGGCATCCGGGTGGGGACGCCGTCGGTCACCACCCAGGGCATGGCCGAAGGTGACATGAAGGAGGTGGCGTCGCTGATCTCCCGGGCGGTGCGCGACACCGACGGCACGGCCAGCCGCGAGATCGGCGAGGCGGTGGCCGCACTGGTGACCAGGCATCCGGCGTACCCGCGTGGTTAGCCGCGAGACGAACGCGTGCGCGAATACCTGCTGACCCTGCTCGTCGCGGCCGGAGCCACCTACCTGCTCGTCGGCCTCGCCGGCCGGTTGGCCTACCGGGTCGGCGCCGTGCCGCCGACCCGCGATCGCGACGTGCACCGAGACCCGGTTCCTCGTCTCGGCGGGCTGGCCATGCTCGGCGGCCTGCTCGCTGCGATGCTGGTGGCCAGTTATCTCCCGGCCATGAGCAGGGAACTGTTCGAGGGCGCCACGAACGTCCAGGCCCTGGTGGCCTCGGCGGCGGTGATCTGCCTGGTGGGTGTCGCCGACGACATCTGGAGCCTGTCGGCGCTGATGAAGTTCGCCGGCCAGTTGGTGGCAGCCGGCCTCCTCGTGGTCGGGGGCATCAGGCTGGTGTCCCTGCCGCTGCCGGGCGGCTCCTACCTGTCCTTCGACGAGGCCCAGGGAACATTGCTGACGATCGTGCTCGTCGTCGCGGCAGCGAACGCCGTCAACTTCGTCGACGGGCTCGACGGCCTGGCCGCGGGCGTCGTCGGGATCGGCGCCGCAGCGTTCTTCAGCTACGCGTACCTGCTGGCGGTGGAGGGCAACTTCTCCCGGCTCACGACGCCCGCGCTGGTGACCGCCGTCCTGTGCGGCCTGTGTCTGGGCTTCCTGCCGCACAACGTCCACCCGGCCAGGGTCTTCATGGGCGACTCGGGGTCGATGCTGATCGGGCTCATGCTCGCGGCCGCCTCGATCAGCCTGACCGGTTCCTTCCCGGTCCAGGACGACGGCGTCACCCTTCTGCCCGCCCTGCTGCCGCTGTTCCTGCCGTTGGCGGTGATCGCGCTGCCGTTCGCCGACCTGCTGCTGGCCGTCCTGCGCCGGACCAGGGCCGGGCGGTCGCCGTTTGCGCCGGACAAGCAGCACCTGCACCATCGGCTGCTGGAGATCGGGCACTCGCACGGACGGGCGGTGTTCGTCATGTGGGTGTGGGCCGCGCTGCTCGCGTTCGGCGTGGTCGTCATCGCGCTGGTCGGGGGATGGACCGCCCCGGTGGTGATCGGCCTGGCTCTGGTGATCACGGTGATGTTCACGACCGGGCATCCGAAGGCTCTCCTGGGCCATAGCCACTGATGGCCGAGCCACCAGGCGTCCGAGGTTCGCGCGCCCATGTCATCGCGCGATGGGCGACGGTTCTCGTCGGGCTGGCCTGCGCGGGCATCGCCTGGCTGGTTGCGGGGACGGGCGGCTTGCTGGCCGCTCTGGTGGCGATTCCCCTGGTCGTGGGCTTCTTCTGGAGCGGAATGATCCCGCTGGCCCTTGCCGGAGCCGGCGGGCTCGGCGCAGGTGTGGGGCTGGGTGTGCTGTTGCTCACCTACACGCTGCGGCTGGCCCTGGTCCTGCTGGCCCTGCGCCTGCTCCAGCGCGTCGACGCCCTCGACCCACGGTGGCTCGGCGCCACGATCATCACGTGCGCGCTGGCCTGGTCCGGAGTCCACCTGGCGGTTGCCATCCGTGGTGAAAGCCGCAAGCAGGGCGAAACCGGGCTGGACGACGCGCGCGGCAGGCGTGCCGGGTAGCATGCGGCCACCATGAGCCCGGACCCAACCCCGGAGCCGAGGCCGGACAACCCCGCAGAACTCGGTCGCCGCGAGCAGTCCGACGCGTGGAACGCCTTCGGGCTGGTCGCGTCGGGCGTGTTCGTGTGGGGCGGGGTGGGCTGGCTGGTGTCGGAATGGCTGGACAACCGCGTCTACCTCGTGCTCGGCATCCTGGTGGGCGCGGCTGCTGCGTTGTACCTGGTATGGGTCAGATACGGTAGGGCTTGACCCCCCGCACACCGCCGGACGCGTGACGAGCGCGCCAGAAGAAGGGACCCCGTGAGCGCCCGGATGCTCGCCGCCGAGACATCGGAGGAGTTCCATGCGCCCGGACCGGCGGACTTCGAGTTCCCGCCGATCTTCGGTGCGGACGGGTTCCTCACCAAGCCGATGTTGATCATCATCGTCGGCACTGCGCTGATCGCGTTGCTGTTCTACCTGGCGACGCGGCGCGCCGGCGTGGTACCGGGAAAGCTGCAGTTCGCCGGCGAGGGCGTCTACGGCTTCGTCCGCAACCAGATCGCCGCCGACGCGATCGGGCGCGAGGGCATCAAGTACGTCCCGTACCTCGCGACGCTGTTCGTGTTCATCGCCGTCCTGAACATCGCCGGCATCGTCCCATTCGCCCAGTTCCCGGCCACCTCACGGATCGCAATCCCGATGTTCCTGGCGATCATCTCGTGGGTGATCTTCAACTACGTCGGCATCAAGCGGCAGGGCATCGGGGGCTACTTCACGAACATGTTGTTCCCGCCGGGTGTACCCAAGGCGATCTATCCGCTGCTCTCGCCGATCGAGTTCATGTCGACAGTGGTCTTCCGGCCGATCACGCTCACCCTCCGTCTCACGTTCAACATGTTCGCCGGGCACCTCGTCCTCCTGCTCTGCATCCTCGGCGGCGAGTTCCTGCTGTTCGAGGTGCAAGGTGTGATCGGCTTCGCGGCCGGCAGTGTGTCCCTGCTCTTCGGCATCGTCATGACGTTCTTCGAAGGCTTCATCCAACTCCTGCAGGCCTACGTGTTCACCCTGCTCTCCGCCGTGTACATCGGCGGTGCCCTGACCCACGAGCACTGAGCACCACCCACCCAAGGAAGGAAGAAGATGGAAGGCAACCTCAACATGGTCGGGTACGGCCTCGCTGCCATCGGCCCGGGCGTCGGCATCGGCCTGATCTTCGCCGCCTACATCAGCGGCGTCGCCCGCCAGCCGGAGGCCCGCAGCGTGCTGCAGGGCATCGCGATCCTCGGCTTCGCGCTGGCCGAGGCTCTCGCCGTCATCGGCATCGGCCTCGCCTTCGCGCTCTAGCCCATGTCGACGTCGTTCGTACCGGCCGTGGTGCTCGCGGCGGCGGAGGAGGGCGAGCCGAGCCCGCTGATGCCGCACCTGTCCGAGCTCATCGTCGGGCTGGTCGCGTTCACTCTGCTGTTCTTCTTCCTGCGGGCCAGGGTGTTCCCGCTGTTCGAGAAGACCTACGCCGAGCGGAGCGAAGCCATCGAGGGCGGCATCAGGCGGGCCGAGGAGGCGCAGGCCGAGGCCCAGCGGGCGCTGGAGCAGTACCGCAGCCAACTCGCCGACGCCCGTGGCGAGGCCGCCCGCATCCGTGAGGACGCGAAGGTCCAGGGCGCCGCAATCCTGGCCGAGATGCGGCAGACGGCGCAGGCCGAGGCCGCCCGGATCACCGAGCGGGCGCAGACCCAGTTGGCGGCCGAGCGCGAGCAGGTCGTCCGTTCACTGCGAGCCGAGGTCGGCACGCTCGCCACCCAGCTCGCCGAGCGCGTTGTCGGTGAGTCGCTGGCGGACGACGCGCGGGCGGGACGGGTGGTCGAGCGCTTCCTCGCCGAGCTCGAGTCCGAGCAGGCTGCTGGGTCGGGGACCGGACCGGAATCCGGCCCGGACGGCGGGTCCAGGAGGCGGGAGAGCTGATGACGGGCCCGAGCCGGGAGGCGTACGCGGCCTTCGACGAGCGGCTCCGGACCGCCGTCGGCGGGTCGGCCGACGCCGCAGCAGCTGTCGGTGCCGCGCTGTTCGCCGTTGCCGACCTGATGCGTGAACAGCCGGCAATGCGGCGGGCGCTCACCGACATAGGACGCTCACCGGATGACCGCGAGACTCTCGCCCGGACCCTGCTGCACGGCCGGACCGATCCCGCCGCTGTCGACCTGGTGGCCGCTGCTGCGCGCGACCGGTGGGGTGGGGGGCGAGCGTTCGCGTCGGCGATCGAGGAGTTCGGCCTGGTCGCCCTCCTGTCGGCAGCCGACCAGCGCGGCGTCCTCGACGACGTCGAGGACGAGCTGTTCCGTTTCGGTCAGGTCGTGCGGGCCGAACCGGCCCTGCGGAACGCGCTGCTCGACCAGGCGGCTCCCGTGGACTCTCGGCGAGGGCTGGTCCGCACGCTCCTCTCCGAGCGGGTCACGGCCGAGACGCTTCAGGTGGTCGAGCACGTTGTGCTCGGACGCCGCGGTCGCACCCTCGAGGCGGCGCTGGACCACGTCGGCGAGCTGGCGGCGGCGCGGCGTCGGCGGCGCGTTGCCGTCATCCGGGTCGCCGCACCGCTGTCAACCCGGCACCGCGAGCGGCTCGAGCAGGTGTTGGCCGCCCAGACCGGTGGCCCGGTGCACCTCAATGTCGTCGTCGAGCCCGACATGGTCGGCGGCATCAAGGTCGAGATCGGAGACGAGGTCGTCGACGGCACCGTCCGCAGCCGACTCGCCGACGTCGAGCGCCAGCTCGCCGGGCGCTGAGCATCCATGTACCCACGACGTGCCGAGGCCCAGACAGAGAGCAGGGAGCGACGATGACGGAGCTGACGATCCGTCCCGAGGAGATCCGCGAGGCGCTCGACGCCTTCGTGAAGTCGTACCAGCCGGCGGCGGCCGCCCGCGAAGAGGTCGGGCGGGTCGCCGTGGCGGGTGACGGTATCGCCCGGGTCGAAGGCCTGCCCTCGGCCATGGCCAACGAGCTGCTGGAGTTCGACGACGGCACGCTCGGCCTGGCCCTCAACCTCGACGTCACCGAGATCGGCGTCGTGGTGCTCGGCGAGTTCGCCGGCATCGAGGAGGGCCAGACGGTCCGGCGTACCGGTGAGGTGCTGTCGGTCCCGGTAGGCGACGCCTTCCTCGGTCGGGTCATCGACCCGCTCGGCCAGCCACTCGACGGCCTCGGCGACATCGAGGCCGAGGGTCGGCGGGCGCTGGAGCTACAGGCGCCCTCGGTCGTGCAGCGCCAGGGCGTCAAGGAGCCGCTGCAGACCGGCATCAAGGCCATCGACGCGATGACCCCGATCGGCCGCGGCCAGCGCCAGCTCATCCTCGGCGACCGGCAGACCGGCAAGACCACGATCGCCGTCGACACGATCCTCAACCAGATGGACAACTGGAACAGCGGCGAGAAGGCCGAGCAGGTCCGGTGCATCTACGTCGCCACCGGCCAGAAGGGCTCGACCATCGCGGGTATCCGCCAGCAGCTGGAGGATGCCGGGGCACTGGCGTACACGACCATCGTCGCCGCGCCCGCTTCGGACCCGGCAGGCTTCAAGTACCTCTCCCCGTACACCGGATCAACTCTCGGCCAGCACTGGATGTACCAGGGCTACCACGTCCTGATCGTGTTCGACGACCTGTCCAAGCAAGCCGAGGCCTACCGTGCGATCTCGCTGCTCCTGCGCCGCCCGCCGGGCCGCGAGGCGTACCCCGGCGACGTCTTCTACCTGCACTCCCGTCTGCTGGAGCGCTGCGCGAAGCTCTCCGACGAGATGGGTGCCGGGTCGATGACCGGCCTGCCGATCATCGAGACCAAGGCCAACGACGTGTCCGCATTCATCCCGACCAACGTCATCTCGATCACCGACGGGCAGTGCTTCCTCGAGGCCGACCTGTTCAACCAGGGCGTCCGCCCGGCGATCAACGTCGGCATCTCGGTCTCCCGCGTCGGTGGTGCGGCCCAGGTCAAGGCCATGAAGAAGGTCGCGGGTTCGCTCAAGCTCGACCTCGCACAGTACGACGACCTCAAGGCGTTCGCCGCGTTCGCCTCGGACCTCGACGCGGCCAGCCGCGCCCAGCTGGAACGCGGCGGCCGCCTGGTCGAGCTGCTCAAGCAGGGCCAGGGTGCGCCGGTCGCGGTATCCAGGCAGGTCGTGTCGGTGTGGGCCGGGACGACCGGCCGGCTCGACGACGTACCGGTCGAGGACATCCGCCGGTTCGAGGCCGAGTTCCTCGACTACGTCGGACGTGAGAACGGCGACATCCTCGATGCGATCACGACCTCGGGCGACCTGTCCGACGAGAACACGACGGCACTGGAGGCGGCCGTCGACGCTTTCAAGCAGCAGTTCGTCACCGCCACCGGGCAGCCGCTGGTCAAGGACGAGCCGGTCGAGGCGATGGGGGAGGGCGAGGAGGACCTCACCAAGATCCGCCGTCGCACCCGCACCGAGTCCGGCATCCGGGTGGCAGCGGCACCGGACGCCGGCGACGCGGAGTCGTGACGGCGACGATGACGCGGTACGCAGCGCGACCGGGACCGAGGGGAGGTCGCTAGCCGATGGGAGCAGAGCTGCGCGTGCTCAGGCGGCGAATCCGGTCCGTCGAGTCCACCAAGAAGATCACTCGTGCTCAGGAGCTGATCGCGGCGTCGCGCATCATCAGAGCCCAGCAGCGCGCCGAGGCGGCGCGTCCGTACACCCGGGCGCTGGTCAACGCACTGGAGGCCGCGGCCACGAACGCCCGGCTGGACAACCCCCTGCTCGAGGGAGTCGGCGAGCCCCAGCGCTCCGCGGTACTCGTCGTCACGAGTGACCGTGGTTTCGCCGGGGCCTACTCGGCGAACGTGATCCGGCAGGGCGAGGCGCTGTCCGGCCTGCTCGCCGAACAGGGACAGGAGATCCGCCCGTACGTCGTCGGCCAGAAGGGTGTGGCCTGGTTCCGCTTCCGCGGTCGCGAGATGGGCGGCGAGTACACCGGGTTCACCGGCATGCCCGGCTACGCCGACGCGCGGCGGATCGCCGACGAATTGCTCGCCGACATCAACACCCCCACCGACGAGGGTGGCGTCGACGAGATCCACGTGGCGTCGACGCACTTCGTCAACATGGTCACCCAGGAGGTCCGGGCCCGACGGCTGTTCCCGATCGTCGTCGAGGACGTCCCGGAGTCGCTGCACAGAGCGGAAGGCGGAGCGGTCCGCACCAGCGAAGGCGGTTCCGGAACGGCGGAGGCCGCGACCACCGAGGGTGGCGGGGCCGAGGTGCTGCCCCTGTACGACTTCGAGCCGTCCGCGGACGACGTCCTCGATGCGTTGCTGCCCTGGTACGCGGGTAACCTCGTGTTCACCACGCTGCTCGACGCCGCTGCGTCGGAGTGGGCTGCGCGCCGGCGGGCGATGAAGTCGGCGACCGACAACGCGACCGATCTGCAGGAGGAGTACACCCGGCTGGCCAACCAGGCCCGCCAATCCGAGATCACCCAGGAGATCAGCGAGATCGTCGGCGGCGCGGACGCGCTCGCCGCCGCGGCCGCGGGGAGCGAATGATGACGACCACTGCGCCTGCCACCACCACCGCCGCGGACGAGCCGGAAGCCGGCGCCATCGGCCACATCGCCCGGATCATCGGCCCGGTGGTCGATGTTGCGTTCCCGGTCGAGCGGATGCCCGCGCTGTTCAACGCGCTGGAGACCGAGGTCGAGCTGCCCGAAGAGGCGGGTGGCAACCGGATGTTGACCTTCGAGGTCGAGCAGCACGTCGGGAACGGCCTGGTGAAGGCGATCTCCATGCAACCGACCGACGGGCTCGTCCGCGGTGCCGAGGTGCGTGATACCGGTGGGCAGATCACGGTTCCTGTGGGCGACGTCGTGAAGGGCCACGTGTTCAACGTGCTCGGCAAGCCCCTGGACATCGAGGAGAGCAAGCTCGAGATCACCGAGCGCTGGCCGATCCACCGCAGGCCGCCTGCCTTCGACCAGCTCGAGAGCAGCACCCAGATGATGGAGACCGGCATCAAGGTCCTCGACCTGCTCACGCCGTACATCCAGGGCGGCAAGATCGCCCTGTTCGGCGGCGCCGGTGTGGGCAAGACCGTGCTGATCCAGGAGATGATCACCCGGGTGGCCCGCAACTTCGGCGGCACCTCGGTCTTCGCCGGCGTCGGCGAGCGCACCCGTGAGGGCAACGACCTGTGGGTCGAGATGGGCGAGTCCGGCGTCCTCGAGTCGACCGCGCTGGTCTTCGGCCAGATGGACGAGCCACCGGGCACCAGGATGCGTGTGGCGCTGTCCGCGCTGACGATGGCCGAGTACTTCCGCGACGTCCAGAAGCAGGACGTGCTGCTGTTCATCGACAACATCTTCCGGTTCACGCAGGCCGGCTCGGAGGTGTCGACCCTGCTCGGCCGGATGCCGAGCGCCGTCGGCTACCAGCCGACGCTGGCCGACGAGATGGGCGAGTTGCAGGAGCGGATCACCTCCACGCGCGGCCACTCGATCACGTCCATGCAGGCCATCTACGTGCCGGCCGACGACATCACCGACCCGGCGCCGCACACGGCGTTCGCCCACCTGGACGCCCGCACGGTGCTGTCCCGACCGATCTCGGCGCTGGGCATCTACCCGGCCGTGGACCCGCTGGACTCCTCCAGCCGCATCCTCGACCCGCTCTACATCGGCGAGGACCACTACCGGATCGCCCAGCGGGTCAAGGAGATCCTGCAGCGATACAAGGACCTGCAGGACATCATCGCCATCCTCGGCATCGACGAGTTGTCCGAGGAGGACAAGATCACCGTCAACCGGGCGCGGCGCATCCAGCGGTTCCTGTCGCAGAACATGTTCGCCGCCGAGGCGTTCACCGGCCAGCCCGGCGTGTTCGTGCCACTCGCGGAGACGCTGGAGTCCTTCGACGGCATCTGCAAGGGCGAGTACGACCACCTGCCGGAGCAGGCATTCCACATGGTGGGGAACATCGAGTCGGCCGAGGAGAAGGCCGGCACGCTCGCTTCCTGACTCGGCCTCCTTTGTCGGGTCGGCGGGAGAAGCCTCCCGAAGGCCAGTCCAAGCTGTTGCTTGCAGACCTCGCGGATCGCCTGTTCCCAGGCTTCGTTCTCCAGCCTTCGCGAGCCTTCTCCAGCCGACCCTCCTGCTTGTCCCCAGGTGCGCGCGGTTCCCTCGCGGCCCTGCCGCGCCGGCTCTCATCGTGGTGGTTCTGGGTCGGGCGCTCCTGTGCCGAGGCCGCCCGGTATTCTCTGCCGTGCGTCGTGGCGCGCATGTGCACGTGCATTCGAGGGAGAACTGGTGGCAGAGCTGCACGTCGAGTTGGTGGCGGCCGACCGG
>Ga0299907_10001013_pt1 | contig 15285 bp, 14 predicted proteins | sample RVTome_16_FD_198680 | JGI IMG/M metagenome (GOLD analysis project Ga0299907, IMG submission 198680) | Soil microbial communities from uranium-contaminated site in the Upper Colorado River Basin, Wyoming, United States - RVT152D67 (version 2) ... | reverse complement strand
TGGCTGCGCAGGGCATTGCCAGCCAGTTCATCGGCGAGGGTGAGCTCCTGTTCACCGTCGAGTCCGGCGAGGACGTGCGCGAGTGGCGCGCCGAGTCGGGGATCCTCCAGAACGACGTGCCCGTCGTCGTCCTGGTCGACGGTGGGTCGGCCTCCGCGTCCGAGATCGTGGCGGCGGCCCTCCAGGAGACCGGCCGGGCGACCATCGCCGGGGAGCCGACCTTCGGCAAGAACACCGTCCAGATCTGGAACGACCTGCCGAACGGCGGCGGCCTGCGGCTGACCACCGACCGTTGGTTCACCCCCGGCCACAACTCGGTGGCGCCCGGCGGCATCCAGCCCGATGTCGTGGTGGCGGCCCCTGACGACCCCCTCGCCGACGAGGACCCGCAGCTCGATCGCGCCATCGAGATCCTGCGAGGGGGTTAGTCCTCCTCGGGAATTCTGTGGCCCTGTCAGCCGTTATATCGATAGTGATATATTGGCTGACCGTGCGGACGACGCCGGACCTAGCCGGTGAAGGTACGGATCCGCGTCCTCAGCCGCCGAGGATGCGCACGTACAGCTCGGGGTCGACGTTGCCGCCGCTGAGGATCACGACGCGGGCGTCATCGCCGTCCGGCCGAGGCACCGATCCGGCGAGATGTGCTCCCATTGCCGCGGCGCCGGACGGCTCGACCACCAGCCGCGCCCGCGTGGCGAGGTGGCGAATGGCATCGGCCATCTCGTCCTCGGCGACGGTGACGATCTCGTCCATGAAGCGGCGCAGATGCTCGAAGGGTAGCGGGCCGAGGGAGTTCGTCCGCAGCCCATCGGCCATGGTGCGGCCCGTCTGCTCGGCGGTCCACGTCACCAGCGTCCCGGATTCGAGCGACTCCTTCGCATCGGCGGCCAGCTCCGGCTCGACGCCGATCACCCGCGCGTTCGGCGCCAGCGCCTTGACGGCCGTCGCGACCCCGGCCGACAGCCCGCCACCCGAGACCGGGACGAGCACGCTCGTCACCGACGGCAGGTCCTCGACGATCTCGAGCCCGCAGGTGCCCTGGCCGGCGATGATGGCCGGGTCGTCGTACGGCTCGACCATGACGAGGCCGCGCTCCTCGACGAGCCGCAGGGCGAGCGCGTGCCGTTCCTCCGAGTCCATGCCGGTGAAGGCGATCTCGGCGCCGTCACGCTCCACGCCGTCGATCTTCACCCGCGGGGCGTCGCGCGGCATGCAGATCACGGCGTGCGCGCCGAGCAGTCGCGCGGCTCGGGCCACCGCCTGCGCGTGGTTGCCGGACGAGTACGTCACGACGCCGCGCGCGCGTTCGGCATCGGTCAATGACGCGAGCTTGTTGTAGGCGCCGCGCATCTTGAAGGCGCCGACCGGCTGGAGCGACTCCGGCTTGAGCCAGGTCGTGTTGTCCCAGCGCAGGAGCGGGGTGCGAACCGCGACACCGTGGATGCGGCGCGCCGCCTCCCGGATCTCGTCGATCGCGACGATGTGCGGCTCCGGCGGCTTCGTCACCGTGGTTCAGTACGCCCGCGCCCAGGTGGCGACGTCGATGCCCGGCTTGCCGCAGTGCATGCAGGCCGCTCCGGGATCCCGAGGCTCGATCGGCAGGAAGCGGATCGAGGCCTTCGTCCGGTTGCTGATCTCCGCCTCGCAGGCCGCGTCGCCGCACCAGGCGCCGATCCAGAAGCCGCCCTGCTCCTCGACGCCCGCGGCGAAGGCATCGAACGAGGTGATCTCGTGGGTGTTCGCCTCGCGATAGGCGAGCGCGTCGGCGTAGAGCGTCTGCTGGACCGATGCCAGGCGCGCGGCCATGCCGCCGGCAATGTCGGCCAGCGGTACCTCCTCCTTGTCGCCGCCCAGGCGGCTGGCGAGGATGGCCTGGCCGGCGGCCACGTCCCGCGGCCCGAGCTCGATACGAACGGGGACGCCCTTGAGCTCCCATTCGGCGAACTTGTAGCCGGGCCGATGCTGGTCGCGGGCGTCGAGCCGGACGCGGGCGCCGGTGGCGGCCAGGTCGTCCCGCAGCTGCTCCGCCACGCCGAGGACGGACGCGCGCTCGTCGTCGTTCCGGAAGATCGGGACGATCACCACCTGGACGGGTGCCACCGATGGGGGCAGCCGCAGCCCGGCGTCATCACCATTGGCCATGATCGTGGCGCCGATCATGCGCGTCGAGAAGCCCCAGGAGGTCGCCCAGGCGTACTCCGACTCCCCGTCCCGGTTGAGGAAGGTGACGTCGTAGGCCTTCGCGAAATTCTGCCCGAGGAAGTGGGACGTGCCGCACTGCAGCGCCTTCCCATCACGCATCAGGCCCTCGATGCAGTACGTCTCCACGGCACCGGGAAAGCGCTCTCCCGCCGACTTCCGCCCGAGGTACACCGGGATGCCGAGCACGTCCTCCGCGACCTGGCGGTACACCTCGAGCATCTGAAGTGCCTCGGCGGTCGCCTCCTCCGAGGTGGCGTGCGCGGTGTGGCCCTCCTGCCACAGGAACTCGCTGGTGCGCAGGAAGAGCCGGGTGCGCATCTCCCAGCGCATGACGTTGCACCACTGGTTGTAGAGCAGCGGGAGGTCGCGGTAGCTCTGGATCCAGCGCTTGTAGGTGTTCCAGATGATCGACTCCGACGAGGGCCGGATGGCGAGTGGCTCCTCGAGCTCCTGCCCGCCGCCGTGCGTGACCACCGCGACCTGGGGCGCGAATCCCTCGACGTGGTCCGCCTCCTTGCCGAGGAGGCTCATCGGGATCAGGAGCGGGAAGTAGAGGTTCTCGTGACCGGTTGCCTTGAACCGATCGTCGAGGGCGCGCTGCGTCAGCTCCCAGATCGCATAGCCGTGGGGCTTGATGATCATCGAGCCCTTCGCCGGACCGTGCTCGGCCAGCTCGGCTCGCTTCACGACCTCGACGTACCAGGCGGGAAAGTCTGCTGCCTGTGTCGGCAGCTTGCTGGTGCTCATGGAGCAGGGATGTTAGCCGATGCCGACTGGCGGGTTAGGCGGCGCTCCCGTCGACGGCCGGCCGCAGGGCCCGACGGCGCCGCCGCTTCGGTGTCGCCGATCGCGCGGTCCAGCGGTGCCGGGTAGCGAGGCCCTCGACGCCGGTCTCGATCTCGGCGGCGTCCATCGGCCTCGAGAAGAAGTAGCCCTGCCCGTACGTGCTTCCGAGGCTCCGCATCCGCTCCGCCTGCTGCTCGGTCTCGATGCCTTCCGCGACCGTGGCAATGTCGAGCGACTCGCCGAGGGCCACGATGGCCCCCGCCAGGGCCGCGGAGCGCGAATCACCCTCCTCGACCTGGACGAACTCGGCGGCGATCTTCAGCGCGTCGACCGGGAACTGCCGGAGGTGGCTGAGCGAGAAGTAGCCGGTGCCGAAGTCGTCGATCACCACGCGCACGCCGAGCCGGCGCAGTGACTCGAGCGTCGCGATCGTGGAGGTCGTGGCCTTGATGAGCGCCGTCTCGGTGAGCTCGAGGATGAGGCGCGCCGGCTCGAGGCCTGCCCAGGCCAGGGCCTCCTCGACGGCACCGACGAACCCGGGCTGCTGGATCTCGCGGGCCGAAACGTTGACGCAGATGAAGAGGCCGGGCGGCGTCAGGCCGTCCGTCTGCCAGGCGACCGCCCGCTCGCACGCCTGCCGCAGGACCCAGCGACCGATGGGCAGGATCGCGCCATTCTCCTCGGCGATCTCGATGAACTCCCCGGGCGACACGAGGCCGCGCTCGGGATGCTCCCAGCGTACGAGCGCCTCAAGGCCGGAGATCCGGCCCGATTCGAGCGACACGATCGGCTGGTACACGAGCCGCAGCTGGCCGAGGTCGACCGCCTGCTGCAGCTGGGCGCCGAGCTCGTGACGGGCGCGGATGGCCGCGTGCATGGCCGGATCGAAGATCGCGAACCCGGCCTTGCCGTTCGCCTTGGCCATGTACATCGCGACATCCGCGTTGCGCACAACCTCGAGCGCGTCGCCCCCGGCGCCGCGTGCGCTGGCGATGCCGATACTGGCGGTGACGGTGATCGTGTGCTCGCCGATGACGTACGGAGCACGAAGGTCGCGCACGAGCCGCTCGGCCATCGACCGCGAGCGCGACAGCTCCGGGTCGTCGGCGGTGAGAACCGCGAACTCGTCGCCGCCGAGGCGCGCCACGAGATCCGCCTGGCGAACGAGCCCGCGGATCCGATCCGTGACGGCGATGAGGAGCCCGTCGCCGGCCGCGTGACCGAGGGTGTCGTTGATCACCTTGAAGTCGTCGAGGTCGATGAACAGGACGGCCGTCAGACCGTCCTCGTCGGTGCGGATGCCGAGCGTGCGCTCGAGCGTCTCCTGGAACATGTGGCGGTTTGCAGCGCCGGTGAGGGAGTCGCGCTCAGCGAGGCTCTGCACGTGGCGCAGGAGGAGCGCGTTGCGCAGGTTTAGCGCCGCCACGGCCGCGAACTGGCCGAGGACCGACGCGACGCGTCGCTCCACGCCGAACACCCGTCGGGACGCGTGCTCGACCACGACCGCACCCACCGGGTGGCTATCGGCGATGAGCGGGGCGACGAGGAGGTTGCGGGCACCCGGCATCAGCGCGGTGAGCAGCGGGTTCGCATCGGGGCCGATGCGCTTCACGGGCAGGAGCTGTCGGCGCTGCCAGGCGCGACGAATGATCGCGTCCGGCGCTGCCGTCTCCGACCATTCCGTCGTGCCGCGCGCCGCCAGCACGACGAGCTGATCGCCGGATGCGCCGAGCACCACGCCGCGGCTGAAGCCGAAGCGAGCAGCCAGGCCGTCGAGGACCACGCGCGCCTGGAGAACGGGATCGGCCACGTCATCGAGCCGTGCGCCGACGTCGACGAGCGCCTGGAGGTCAGCCCGTCGCTGCCGGAGCTCGCGTTCGTTCATCGCCGAGAAGATCGATGTGGCGATGGCGAAGAGCCAGAAGCTGGTCACGTTGAGGACAGGCATTCGATCGAAGTCGACCCCGCGGCCAGGGATCACGTCCACCGGCGGGACCAACGCCGCCGCCTGCGCGTACAGGACCACGAACAGGAGCAGCGAGTGCCAGAGGGCGATCTTCAGGCCGGTCCGGTACGAGGCCAGCAGTGACACCGCCACGAGATGGAGGTAGACGAGGAAGCGGATCGGGCTCTGCGTGGCGCCGGTCACATACATCGCGTAGGCGAGGTAGATGCCATCCAGGATCAGCAGGCCGTTCAGCACCGCGAACCCGTATCTGCCGGCGCTTCGGCGTGCCGCTTCGGCGAACGCCGCCGCGCCGATGTACGCCGTGCTTGCGCCGACGAGCCACGCCAGCGGCGTACCGAGCGACTCCGGTCGGAGGACGCTCCACGCCACGACGACGATGGCGATGGCCACGCGCAGCACGAGCAGATGTCCCATGCGATCGCTCAGTGCGGTGTAGTCGTCGGGCGCCACGTGCCTTCGTATCACAGCTCTGCCTCCGGCTCGAATCGGACGACGGTCTCGATGACGTGCTGTGGCGCGAGCCGCAGCTTCGGGTCACGCCGGTCGATGTACCCCTGGATTCCCAGGAATCCGACGACGGCGATGGTCAGGGCAATCGGGAACGTGAAGTGCTCCGCGACGGTGACCGCGGCCTCTGGCCGGACCACTCGCGTCACTCCGTCGATCGCGGCGGCGAGCGCCTGGGCGACGAAGCCCGTCGGCGTCGAGGGCTGGATGACGGCGGGCGGCACGGCCGTCCGGGTGGGGCCGGTGACCGGCGCTGTGGGCAGCGACAGCGCCGGTGCCGCCGGCGGAGGCGGCGCCGGATCGAGGCGACTGATCGGGGCGGTCGCCGTGCGCGGCTCAGGCGCGCTGTTCGACTCGGGCGCCGGTGGGAGCGGCTGCTCCCCGGGCTCCTGGACGATGGGTGCAGGCACGCTGGGCGGCTGCGGGGTTGGTGCGGTGGGCTCGCCGGTACTTGTTGGCGGAACGACCGCTTCGCTCGGCGTGGGTGAGGGTGTCGGATCCGGCGAGGGTGTCGGATCCGGCGTGGGGATCGGCGTCGGTGTCGGCGTTGGATCAGGCGTGGGTTCAGGGGTGGGCACCGGCGTTGGATCAGGCGTCGGATCCGGGGTGGGCACCGGCGTCGGATCAGGCGTTGGATCAGGCGTCGGATCAGGCGTCGGTTCAGGCGTGGGCACCGGCGTCGGATCAGGCGTGGGCACCGGTGTCGGCGTGGGTGACGGCGTCGCGACCGGCCCATCGGTGCTGGTGACCTGGACGGTGTCCGAGTGGTTATCCCACTCGGCTGCGGGCTGGGCTTCGTCGCACATGAAGACGGAGCCGCCGACGATGGCGCACACGGTGTCGACGCCGCCAACTGCCGCCTCGTAGGAGATGGAGCAGAAGCCGACATCGCCGGTCCAGCACTGGAGGTCGGGACTGTTGCCCGGGCTGTTGGGTTCGTTCGGGCTGTCGGGCGTGAAGTACCAGCGGACGTGGGTGTTGCTCTCGGCTCCGACCGACGGGTCGCCGTCGGCGTCGATCACGGTCGCCGTGAGGGTCACGGTCGCGCCGATGGCGACCTCCAGGAGCTCGGGTTCGACGTTCACCCGAGCTCCCGGTGCGGCCAGCGAGGGAGTGGAAAAGGCCAGGACCAGGGACCACGCAAGGGCGACTGCCATGGTGGCGGCCAGCACCCTGCGGAATCCGCGGCCGGTCCGCTCCGTCGTTCCTCCGGGGATGTTCGCGCTCCGTTCCACGTCGTCGCTCCCTTCGTCCAGTGGGCAGAACTGGATCTTCGATACGGGAACGATGGGGCGACGCGGCCGTTGGCGGGAGGGGCGTAATCGTCACGGGGGTACGCCCGGGTGCCTGCGAGCACCGCGCCGATCCGAGGTGGCTTTTCGAGCCGGTGCGGTCCGATGCAGTACCCCGTAGGACCTGGAGCGCCTCGACGCGTGGTGATTGGACAGGATCGGTGGGGTCCGGTGGCAGTACTCAGTTCCCGGTCCGAACGATCCGATAGATGAAGCCGGCCTTGTCGTCGGATGCGTACAGCGCCTCATCAGCGCCGACGGCGAGCCCGGCGGGGCGTCCGAGGGCATCCGACGTACCGTCCGGCAGGAATCCCGTGGCGAACGGTTCGGGGTCGCCAGCCGGCGCGCCGTCCCACGGGATCCACCACAGCGCGTAACCGACCTTGACCGACGAGTTCCACGACCCGTGCAGGGCGACCACGAGGTGGTCGTCCCACCCGACGAGCGCCAACGGCGCGGTGTGCGCGGGGAGGGTCGCCGCCGGGGTCGCCACGCCGTCGCAGGCACCGGCATCGGCGCCGAATTCGGGGTCACGAAGGTCTCCGGCGTGGCAGCGCGGCCAGCCCGCATCGGCGCCGTCGACGAGCTCGTAGATCGTCTCGGGCGGCTCGTGGTCGCCGAGGAGGTCGCGTCCCATGTTCGTGGCCCATGGGCGGCCGGTGACGGGATCGACCCACAGGCCGACCGCGTTGCGCAACCCGACCATGTACGGACGCGGGCCTTCCGGCTCGAGGAGCTGGACGCTGGCTCGGCGGCCGTCGTCCTCGTCGCAGACGTTGCAGGACGAGCCGATGGACAGCAGGGTTTCGCCCCCGGGCAGCACGGCCACCGTCTTCGTGCTGTGGCCGCCGGCTGGGAGGCCGTCGACGATGACCTCGCGCCGTGCCTCCGCCAGGCCGTCGAGGGTCACCCGGTACAGCGCCTCGGTGCCGGCGACGAGCAGGGCACCGTCCTCGGCAAACTCGACGTCGTGCGCGCTGCCGTAGGCGCGGCCGACCTCGGCGATCTCGTCCGCCCGGCCGTCGCCATCGGCGTCCGGCAGGGCGACGATCCGATCGGCTCCTCGCTCGGCGACGAACAGGATCCCTTCCGGCGAGACCGCCATGAAGCGCGGGCCGTCCAGGCCCTCGGCGAACACCGTTGCGGCGTAGCCTGCGGGGAGCTCGAGCGACGCGCGCCCGCCGCTGCCGGTGTCGACGTTCACGCTGAGGAACGGGCGGAGCTGGTCGCGGAAGACCCACACCGCACCCCCGAGAACGAGCAGGAAGGCGACCGCGACGAGCGCGAGGTTGCGGAACCGCCTCACGCGCGCGGCTAGAGGTTGCCCCGGCGGGCCTGCTCGATCTCGATGGCCTCGAACAGGGCCTTGAAGTTGCCGACGCCGAAGCCCCGGGAGCCGTGGCGCTCGATGATCTCGAAGAAGAAGGTCGGCCGATCCTGTACCGGCCGGGTGAAGATCTGGAGCAGGTAGCCCTCCTCGTCGCGGTCGGCCTCGATGCCGAGCTCCTCGAGCGTGTCGATCGGCACGCCGACATCGCCGACCCGATCGGTGAGCGTCTCGTAGTAGGCGTGCGGCATGCCGAGGAACTCGACGCCGCGCTCGCGGAGCGCGCGCACCGTCCCGACGATGTCCTCGGTGCGCAGCGCGATGTGCTGCGTTCCGGCGTCGAGGTAGTAGTCGAGGAACTCCTGGATCTGGCTCTTCTTCTTGCCGGCGGCCGGCTCGTTGATCGGGAACTTGATGCGCCCGTTCCCGTTCGTCATGACCTTGCTCATCAGCGCCGAGTAATCGGTGTGGATGACCTTGTCGTCGTAGTGGATGAGCTGCGCGAAGCCCAGGACGTTCTTGTAGTAGTCGACGAAGCGGTTCATGTCCCCGAGCTCGACGTTGCCGACGCAATGGTCGACCTCGAGCAGGTCCTGCCCGGTCGCCTGCGGCGCCGGGTTCTTCACCCGGTGGTAGCCCGGCGCGAAGGTCCCGTGGTAGTCGGAGCGATCGACGAACGAATGGACGACCTCGCCGTAGGCCCGGATGGCGCTGCGGCGCAGCGTGCCCTTCTTCCCCTCCAGGGCCGCCGGCTCGAGCGCGCTCACGGCGCCCCTCGAGGTCGTCTCGCGCCAGGCAGATTCGACGTCATCGACGGCGAAGGCGATGTCCTTCACGCCGTCACCGTGCTTGGCGACGTGCTCGGCAATCTCGCCGTCTGGCGAGATCGGCGCGGTGAACACGAAGCGGATGTCGTTCTGGACCATCACGAAGCTGGACCGATCCCGCACCCCGGTCTCGAGCCCTGCGAACGCGACCGGTGTGAATCCCCACAGGGCGCGGTAGTAGTGGGCTGCCTGCTTGGCGTTACCGACCCAGAACTCAACATGGTCGATGCCCTTGAGGGGCAGGAAGTCCTGCGCCTCGGCGGCGGCGTTCTGGTTGATGACGGCGCCCGACTGGTTCGCGGCGCCCTTGGAGAGCGTGTTGGTCATGGTGGATCGAGTCTACCGCAGGACCGATGCCGATCCGTTCGTGCCTAGCCGGCCGTCCCCGCATCCAGCGCGACGTCGATCATCCGATCGATGGCCCGGTCGAGCTCCTCCAGCGGCAGGTAGCTCTCCTCCGTCGTCGTGTCCTCGGACAGGACGTCGCTGACGGTCAGTGCACAGGCGGCCTGGACACCGGCCCTGGCGGCGAGGAAGAACAGCGCCGACGCCTCCATCTCGAATGCGAGCACGCCACGCTCGCGCCAGCGGCTGGCGTAGTCGTCATCGGTGTTGTAGAAGACGTCGACCGAGGCCACCAGGCCGGTCTGCGCCTCAACGCCGGCCGCCGCCGCGGCGTCGACCAGGGCGCGGGTGAGGTCGAAGTCGGCGGCCGGTGCGTACGGCTCGCCGTGCAGGTACGTGCGGGTGGCGCCGTCGACCGGGCAGGCGGCGGTGGCGATGACCAGGTCGCCGGTCTGGAGGCCCATGGCGATCCCGCCGCAGGTGCCGACCCTGATGAGTCGTCGCGCGCCGAGTCGCAGCAGCTCCTCGACCACGATGCTCAGGCTGGGCGTTCCCATGCCGCTCGTCTGGACGCTGACCGGGATCCCGTGATACGTGCCGGTGAAGCCGAGCAGGCCGCGGTGGTCGTTAACCTCGCGGGCCGAACCAGGGTCGAAGCGCTCGGAGATGCGGCGCGCGCGGTTCGGATCACCGGGCAGGAGGACGAGCGGCGCGTAGTCGCCCTCCTCGGCGCGGAGGTGGATCTGTGGCATGCGCCTAGCCTATCCCAGCCCCTGTCCGAGCGACGACATCTCGCGACGGGCGATTGCGCGTCCCAGGCGAGTCGCTCGCGCCACCTGGCCGTCCAGGATCGACTCCGCGGCCGCCAGGTGCAGTGCGTCGAGCTCCGCATCGGCGGCCTGGACATCGGCGACCGGCATGAGGACGTCGAGTCCTCGCGCAACGATCCGTTCGTACAGCGTCGCCCCGATCTCCGCTCCGCGCACCGAGCTCAACACCGTGCGGTGGAAGGTCGCATCGGCGCGAAGGAAGCTTCGGGGGTCGCCGACTCTCCTCACGGATCGCTCGTGGGCGAAGAAGCTGATGTCGCCGAGCGTCCTGGGCAGCCGATTCCAGGGACCGCGGGCCACCATGGCGGCCACCAGTGGCGTGGCCCGCTCATCGATCGTCGTCCGCAACAGGATGAGCTCGTGGGCCGACGCTTCTCGCCACGCGTAGTTGAGCAAGACGGCCTCGGTTTTCGGCCGGGTGACGAAGGTTCCCACGCCCCGAGAGACCCGGACGAGGCCGATGGCGACCAGCACCCGGATTGCTCCCTCGACGGTCGGGATGCCCACCCCGAACAGGGCGGCAAGCTTTCGCATGGATGGGAGCTTCCGGTTCGGTGCCAGGTCTCCGGACACGATGCGTCGCCGGAGAAGATCGGCGATCTCCTCCGCGAGCGACGCGCGACGCCGGGCCCGTGCCGGCAGTCGGAAGATGGCAGCTTCGGTCCACTGGGTGTCCAAGACACCTGCACACTCGCACAGCCCCCTTACCCGCGGATTAGCCGGCGCTTATCGCTCCCAAGAGATTGGTCGCGATTGGCGCGAAGATTGCTAAGCGAGCAAGCGTGGGTGATGAGACCGATGCGAACGATGGGCGCCACTCAAGTGCGCGGCGGCATCCAGACGGGATCGGCCAGCCGCACGTTCGGCCGCGGCGCACCTGGCGCCGGCACGCCAGCCCGCTGAGCCTGGCTGCCTTCGGGGCTGTCGTGGTGCTGGCCATGCTCGGGACGCTCGGGCATGAGCGTGATTGGCACGCCAGCGCATCGGGCGTAGAGCTTGACGTTCATGCGCCCGAGGTCATCCGCAACGGGGAATTCCTCGAGATGCGCATCGGTCTTCGAAGCGATCAAGCGATTGGCGAGCTCGTCATCGGTATCGAGGAGGCTTTGTGGCGAGACCTGACCGTCAACACCATGATTCCGGCTGCCAGCGAGGAATCGGGAACGGACGGTGAGATGCGATTCACGTTCTCCGAGCTGCCGGCGGGCACCCCGTTCCTGTTCAAGGTCGACCTCCAGGTGAATCCCGACATCCTGCTCGGCAACGAGGGCACGATCACCGTGTACGACGGTGAGTCGGAGCTCGTGGCGACGAGCATCAGCATCGTGGTCCTGCCCTGATGGACATCGTGCTGCGCGCGACGGTCATCTTCTTCGCGCTCTACATCCTGGTGCGGCTGATGGGCAAGCGAGAGCTGGGGCAGATGACGCCGTTCGAGCTGATCGTGCTGATCGTGATCGGCGACCTCATCCAGCAGGGCGTCACGCAGAACGACTTCAGCCTCACCGGCGCCATCATCGCCATCTCGACGATCGCGTTCCTGGCGGTGGCCATGAGCTGGGCGTCGTACCTGTGGCCCACGGCCGAGCGGCTGCTGGAGGGGCAGGCTCGCGTGATCATCCGGGACGGGGAGCTCCTGACCGACAACCTGCGAAGGGACCGTTTGACGCCGTCGGAGGTCGAGGCGGAGATGCGGCTGGCCGGCATCGGTCACATGGAGGACGTGGCCTGGGCGATCCTCGAGACCCAGGGCAAGATCAGCTTCATCCAGCGGAGCCAGTCCGGGGGCGGTGAGGAGCCACCGCCGAATCTCTCCTCGCAGGACGACGACAGCACCACCTGACCGATGCCCGTTGTCGGCTGGTGGCTTCCCTGGGGGTCACGAGCCGCCTGCTCCATCCAGCAGCTCGAGGCCATCGATGATGAGGCGGGTATGGCTGAATGACGCCGGGTCGTCGTCCGGCAGGTTGATCGGTATCTCGTGGAATCCGCTCGCTGCCGGCCCCATCCAACTCTGGAAGACGACATGGGTGGGCCGTCCCATGCCATCCCCGATTGCCAGCGCCCATTGGCGGACCGACTCAACGTACGTGGCGTCGGACGCGGCGACCTGCCAGTCGGCGGTCAGAATCAGGCCGAACGGGATGCCACGGGCCTCGGTGGCATCCCGGAGCCACGCGAGCTCGGCGAGGAAGGCGGGGTTCGCGATGCCATCGGCCACCTCCACATCGAGGTGCAGGAAGGCCGGTGTCGCTCCAGCCGCCTCGAGGGCGGCCATCCAGGCGTCGATCTCGTGCACGGTCTGTGGTGGGCTCGTCTCGATCGTGCCGATCCGCACGTCGGGGTGCTTGTCATGCACGGCGACCACGAAGGCGGCGACCTCGGCGGCGGCCTCCTCCATCGTGTAACCGCAGGTTGTCTCGCCCTCGACGAGCTGGCCGCCCAGGAGCGGCTCGTCCATGGCGATGAAGCTCACCCGGCCGCCGTTGGCCTCGATGTTGTCGATCGCCCGATTGGCGTACTCGGCCCACGAGCCGTGGGTGCAGGCGAAGAACTTGATGACGCCGGCCTCGATCGCGACCGGGATATCCCACTCGTAGAGCTGGGCGAAGGCATCGACCTCCACGAATGTCTCCAGCACGTTGTCACCGCCGATGTCATAGGGATCCCCGGAGACGGAATTGGCGTAGAACTGGAACACGTCGACCGCCTCGCGCGCGGTGGCCCACCGATCCGGATGGCTGAACAACTCCGGGAAGTCGACCGAGCCCATGTTCGGACTGAACCAGGTCTGCGCACCTTGCAGATCGTGGTCCGGCAGGGGCAGCGGCGTCGGTTCCGGCGTCGGGCTGGGCGTCGGTGCCGTAGTGCCCGGTGCGGGAGCGCTGGCGCTGGCAGCCCCCGTCTCGGGGCTCGTCGAGCCGCTGCAGGCAGCCATGAGGAGGCTGAGGCCGACGACGATCGAATGCAGTCGCCCGCTCGCGATCCCTGGGACCGGCATGCCTCGCCCTCCAGATACACTGCGTACCGCCCAGGACGATACACCCGGCCTCGGCGATCGGAACCGTGGGCAACGCGACCGGCTAGGCTTGCGGGGTGACCCCCAGCCGATGGGCAGATGAGCTCGACTTTGCCACCGATGTCGCGCGCCGCGCCGGCGCGCTCCTGGTCGACAGCTACGAGCGGCTCGAGCGCATCGACTACAAGAGCAAGCGCGACGTCGTCACGAACGCCGATTACGCGTCGGAGCGGCTGGTCATCGAGGCCATCAAGGACCGATTCCCAGGGGATGCGATCCTGGCCGAGGAGTCGGGCGAGCATGCCGGCGTGCTCCGCGATGACGGGTCACACAACGGGCGGACCTGGGTCATCGACCCGCTCGACGGGACGGTGAACTACGCGAACGGGATCCCGTTCTACTGCGTCAGCATCGGGCTGGTGGTCGACGACCGGCCGGCCGTCGGCGTCATCTTCGACCCGGCGCGCGACGACCTGTATGACGCCGTGGCCGATGGACCGGCCCGCCTCGACGGCGCGCCGGTCCGGGCCTCGACCAAGGAGACGCTGAGCGACTACGTCGTCAGCCTGGCGGTCATCGGCCGTGGCGGGCTGGCGCGTGAGCGGAAGATCGCGCCGAGCATCCGCATCCATCGGCGGATGGGGAGCGCCGCCCTGGCACTGGCCTACGTGGCCAACGGCCGCTTCGACGCCTTCGTCCAGAACGGTGGCCTCTCGCCGTGGGACGTGGCCGCCGCCGGGCTCATCGCCGAACGAGCCGGCGCCATGGTCACCAGCCTCAGCGGCGGCGCATGGTGGGATCCGAGGGCGCGCCCCGCGCGGGCGAGCATCGTCGCCGCGCCCGCGGCCCAGCACCCGGTCCTGCTCGGGATGCTGGCATCCCTGAAGACGACCATTCAAACGCGCCGCTGAGGAATTCAGTCGCGGTCGGCCTCGGTCAGCACGTGGGCGAGCATCCCGAGCGTGAGCGCCGTGGCGCCCCACACCCGCACGCCCGCGTGCCGGTACGCCCCGGCGCGCAGCCGGAACCCGCGTGACTCGAACTCCTCGACGCCCACCACGTCCGGGTCGAACAGCGCGGCGAGCGGCAGCTCAATGATCGAGGCGACCTCGGCGTCGTGCGGGACCAGCGTTGGTCGGGTGGCCACGGTCCCCACGAACGGACGCAGCTCGTAGTTGCTGACCGGGATCCAGACGTCGTCGAGCTCGCCCACGATGCGCACGAGGCCGGGGTCGAGCCCGACCTCTTCCCACGCCTCGCGGAGCGCCGCTGCCTCGCGGGACGCATCGGTGGCATCGACCGCGCCACCCGGCAGCGAGATCTCGCCGGCATGCGCCCGCAGCTCGTCGCGTCGCACGGTCAGCGGGATCATGAGCTGCCCGCCGGCATCGGGGTAGATGGCCAGCAGGGTGGAGGCCGGACGCGCCGGCGGCATCCCGGACCGGTCGAACCGGCGCCGGATCGCCTCGCCGTCGCGGCTGCGCGCCAGCAGTCGCTCGTCGAGCGGGATCGGACGCCGGGCGCGCCGCAGGGCATCGGCCATCGACTCCTGCCAGTCGCCCTGACCGCGTAGTATTCGCTCCATGATCCAGGCCCACCTCGATCGGGACAGCCGCGTGCGCGACGAGCTCTATCGGACGCGCGTGCTGGTCAACCGTACGCCGCATTTCAGCAAGGCGACGCGGCGGGAGGCAAACCGCGCCCTCGATGCGCTCGACAACCAGCTCGGGCTCAACCAGGTCAACGCGGCGGAGTCCGCCCGCGCCATCGAGCTGCTCAATCGCGCGCACGCGTCGCTGACCTTCGGGCTGCTTCGGAACCCCGACTTCGCGGATCGCTTCGCGCCGGCCCTCCGCAGGCTCGGATTGCGCGGCATTGCCGATCGGCTCGACGAGGTCCCGCAGTCGGTCATGGCGCTGCCGATCCCGGGGCCGATCGACGGTCGCGTGCATCGCGACGAGCTCGCTCCCGAGGAGCGCGTCGACGCCGACGGCCATCCGCTGCCGCCACCGCCCGGCTACTACGGCTAGGGGTCCGACCGCCGCAGGGCGTCGATGAGGGCAGCGTCGGTCGGGGTCGACCCGAGTCCGAGCCGATCGCCGATGCGGGCCGACAACGGCGGCTCCAGGTAGGTCGAGCGCAGGCCGTCCCAGGCGCCAGGAGCGAACGCCTCCCCGG
>Ga0299907_10001012_pt1 | contig 15287 bp, 16 predicted proteins | sample RVTome_16_FD_198680 | JGI IMG/M metagenome (GOLD analysis project Ga0299907, IMG submission 198680) | Soil microbial communities from uranium-contaminated site in the Upper Colorado River Basin, Wyoming, United States - RVT152D67 (version 2) ... | reverse complement strand
TGCCGTGGCACCCGGCCGCGCAGGAGAATTTCTTCAAGAACGCGTTCTTCTCCTGGCTCTTCACGCAGCTCAAGTGCATCCCCGTCCGGCCCGGGCGCCGGGACCTGAAAGCGATCCACCGATCGATCCGTGCGCTGCGCGACGGGACGATGATCCTGTTCCCCGAGGGCACGCGGAGCCGCGACGGATCGATCGGCGGGGGCCGCCCCGGCGCCGGGCTCGTGGCCCTCGGCACGGGCGCATCCGTGGTGCCCGTCACGCTGGTGGGGATGGACGACGTGCTGCCGATCGGGGCGAAGTGGCCGCGGATCGGCAAGCGGGTCGTCGTGTACTTCGGGCGCCCGATCGCGTACGACGACCTCGCCCGCGGGCCGCGCTCGCGCGAAGCCGCGCAGGCCATCGTGGACCGGGTGATGGCCCGCCTCCGGTTCCAGCGGCGGGTCATCGAGCGCCTGGAGAGGCGCGCGGCCGACTGAGGCTCCGCCCGGGCTGGACACGGGCGGCCACGCGCCCCATGCTATCGCCATGTCGATCACGTTGTCCCACGTGCTCATCGCGCTGATGCTCGGGGTGATCATCGCCCTCCTCCTCGGCGGAGGGTTCGCCTGGGGCTGTCGCCTCCCCGAGCGGGACGATTCCCGGCACGACGGCTGAGCCGCATCCCCGACGACGCTCCGTCGGGTCCGCGAGCCCCCCGGCGACGTGATCGCGACGGCGCCTCCCGCCGGCCGGAATCCCGGTCGCCACCTTCCGAATCGGCCCCTGAGCCCGTATTTTTCCGTGCTCCGCAACACGCCGTTCGTCCCGATCCGCGAGGTCGGGGGATCGGTCCTCAACCCAAGAGGTGGTCATGACGAAAACCTTCCAGGACGATGACGGACGCCGCTGGAAAGCGTGGCTCGCGTCACGCGAGGTATTCTGGCCGGACCCGAACGAGAAGATTCCGGATCCGGATAGCGAATCCGTCGTGTTCGTCTGCTTCTCCGATCCTCACCAGCCTCAGCGCCGGGCCCGGCTCCCGCAGGGCTCTTTCGAGGAGCTGAGCGTCGAGGATCTCGAGGGTCATTTCCGTAAAGCGGAGATCGATCCGACGATTCGATAGAATCCCACCCCGGCGGGGTGCCTCGAGGCGCCCCGCCATACGCGCACGAAAGGCGATCAGTCGACGATGACCGAGCAGCAGACCAGGGGGCTGGATGGGGTGGTCGCCTCTCAGACCTCGCTGAGCTTCATCGACGGGCAGGAGGGCGTCCTCGTCTATCGGGGCTACAACATCCACGACCTGGCCCCCCACGCCTCCTTCCTCGAGTCCGTGTTCCTGCTCTGGAACGACCGGCTCCCCACACGGGATGAGCTCGACGGCTTCGAGGCGGAGCTGGCCGCCCTGCGTGCGCTCGACGACACGGTGCACGACGCCTTGCGCGCGATCCCGCGCGACAGCACGCCCATGGCGGCGCTCCGGACGGCGGCCTCGGCCGCGGGAGCGAGCGATCCCGACGCCGAGGACAACGCGCCCGAATCGAACCTGCGCAAGTCGAAGCGTCTCGTCGCCAGCTTCCCGGCCATGATCGCGGCCTTCCACCGCCTGCGGGAAGGCGAGGAGCCGCTCGACCCGGACCCCTCGCTGTCGCACGCGGCGGATTTCCTCCGCATGGCGAACGGGGAGGAGGGGACCCGGGAGGCCGCCGAAGCGCTCGACCGGACGCTCCTCCTCTACCTCGACCACGGCTTCAACGCCTCGACGTTCACCTGCCGGGTGATCGCGGCGACGCTCGGCGACATGCATTCGGCCGTGACCGGCGGCGTGGGCGCGCTCAAGGGACCGCTGCACGGGGGCGCCAACGCGAAGGCGATGGAGACGCTGCTCGAGATCGGCGAGGTCGACAACTCCCTCCCCTGGCTCGAGCGCGCGCTGGAGGAGAAGCGCAGGATCATGGGCTTCGGGCACCGGGTCTACAAGACGGAGGACCCGCGCGCCACGCACCTGCGCGAGATGTCGCGGGTGCTGACGCACCAGGCCGGCATGGAGAAGTGGTACGAGATCTCGCGCAGGCTCGAGGAGGAGCTCAAGCGCCGCAAGGGCCTCAACCCCAATGTCGACTTCTACTGCGCCACCGTGTACTACGCGCTCGGCGTCCCGATCGATCTGTACACGCCGCTCTTCGCGATGGGACGGATCGGCGGGTGGACGGCGCACGTCATGGAGCAGCACGCCGACAATCGCCTCATCCGGCCGCGCGCGGAGTACGTGGGCAGGATGGACCGCGCCTGGGTGCCGCTCGACGAGCGATGACGAGGTCGGGTCGTGCCCCCGTGCCCGGGGATGCGACCGCGCGCCGTCGGGTGGGACACATACACGGCATCACCCGGAGCGGGTCCGCGGACCCGCTTCTTTTTTCCCGGGAGACGGCGGAGACATGAGCGAAGTGCAGGTGCGAACCGGGGTGCCCGACACGCGAGAGGTCGAGGCGCTCGCGATCCCGTGGCTCGAGGGGCGGGCGGCGACGGGAGAATGGTGGGAGGCTCCGGCGGCGGCGTGGCTCGAGCGCAGGAAGGCCGGGGGATCGACCGAGCCGTCGGGCTGGGTTACGATCGGGAGCGAAGCGCGGCCGGACCTGTACGTGGCTCGCGTCTCCGCGAAGGGCCGTCCGGAGACGTCCGCGATCCGTGCCACGGCGGGCGAGGCCGTGCGCGCGGCCCGCGAGCGCGGCTTGGGCTCGGTGGGCGTCCTGATGCCGGCCGAGCTCGACGACGCGCCGGCGGCCTGGCAGGCCGCGGTCGAGGGTCTCCTGCTCGGCGACTGGGCGTACGACGGACTGCGTGACGAGAAGCGACGGTCGCCGGCACCCGGGACACGGATCCTGTTCACGCGGACGGACGCGTCGGCGGCGGAGCGCCAGGCCGCGCTCGCCCGCGGCCACGCCCTCGGCCGGGCGCAGAACGTGGCTCGCGAGCTGATCGCCCTCCCCGGGAACGTGGTGACCCCGCGGCACCTGGCCGAGACCGCGAAGACGCTGGGCGAGCGGCACGGGTTTTCGGTACAGGCGTGGGGCGAGGGGAAGCTCCGCGCGGAGCGCTTCGGCGGGCTCCTTGCGGTCGCGAAGGGGTCGGCGGAGGAGCCGTTCTTCCTCATCCTCGAGCACACGGGCGCCGGCGGCGACCCCCACGTCGTGGTCGGGAAGGGGGTGACGTTCGACGCGGGCGGGATCTCCATCAAGCCGTCGGACGGGATGGAGGACATGAAGTACGACATGTCCGGCGCCGCGGCGACGATCGGCGTGCTCGTGGCGGCCGCGGAGCTCGCGATCCCGCAACGCGTCGTCGGTCTCATCCCGACGACCGAGAACCTCCCCTCGGGGACGGCCGTGAAGCCGGGCGACGTGATCCGGGGGCTGTCGGGGAAGTCGATCGAGGTCATCAACACGGACGCCGAGGGGCGTCTCATCCTCTCCGACGCGCTCACCTACGCACAGCGCCTCTCGCCCGCCGCGATCGTGGACCTGGCGACGCTCACCGGGGCCTGCGTGGTCGCTCTCGGCCACCACGCGATCGGCCTCATGTCGCCCACCGACGCCCTCGCCGACGCGTTGATCGAGGCGGGCGAGCGCTCCGGCGAGCGCCCGTGGCGGCTCCCGCTCTGGCCGGAATACCGGAAGCAGCTCGACTCGGACATCGCCGATATCAAGAACACCGGCGGACGGCCCGGCTCGGCGATCACCGCCGGCTGGTTCCTGCGCGATTTCGTCGAGGACGGCGTGGAGTGGGCGCACCTCGACATCGCCGGCACGGCGTGGGCCGAGGAGGCGCGCGGCTGGCAGCCGAAGGGCGCCACGGGCGTCGGCGTCCGGCTCATCCACGCATGGCTGAGGGCCCGCTCCTGAGGTCGCGGGCCCCGCGCGCGATCCTCCTCGCGGCGCTCTCGGTCGGAGCGGTGGGCGGCGCGCGCCCCCTCGCCGCGCAGGACCCGGCGCCGGCCGACACGATCCGGGCCCCGGCGGATACGCTCGAAGCCGTGCCGGACTCGGTCCTGCGGGAGTTCGGCGCGCGCGAGACGGACCGGGATCCGCAGGCGTTCCCCGAGCTCCGCGGCGCGCTCCGCGGGCCGGCCACCGAGGTATTCCGCTGCGATCGCGCCTGCGTGCAGAACTCGACCGCGCTCTCGCTGCTCGAGCTACTGATCGCCGAGGTGCCGGGGATCACCGGCATCCGTGCGGGCTTCTTCAGCGGCCCGCACCACGCGTACGAGGGCCCGTACGGCCCGGGGTTCGTGCGGCTGTTCCTGGACGGTCGCGAGCTGCCGCCGCTCGAGCGCTCGCAGACGGATCTCCGCCGGGTGTCGATCGGGGAGGTCGCGCACATCCGCGCCTACCGCATGGCCGCCGGCGTCGTGATCGACGTCGAGACGTACCGAACGGACGGCTCGCGCGCCTATTCGCGCGTCTCCGGGGGGACGGGCTCGCCCAGCCTCCAGATCCTCGACGGGATGTTCGCGAACGGGTTCGGCAGCGCGTTCACGGTCAACGGATATTTCGAGCTCCTCGACGCGGGGGCCGGCGGGGTCGAGAACGACCGCTTCGAGGCCTTCGGACAGGTGGCGTGGATGCCGTGGTCGAACGACTTCGGCGTTCAGGTGGAGATGCGACGCGAGGCCACGGACCGGCAGGCGGCCGATACGGTCGACGTGCGCCGGAACGAGCTCCTGGTGCGCGCCCGCGCGAACCTGGGCGACCACGCGCAGGCGGAGGCGTACGCCAGCCTGACGGACTACCGGCTCGAGGTCCCCGGGCTCGAGGAGGACGAGGAGCCGCCGACCCGCGACGCCGATGTCGTCGGGGTTCGGCTGACGAGCGGCATCGGGGCTGGATCCGCCACGCTAGGCGGACGGCTCGCCGGAGGGGGAGCGTACCCGGTCCGGGGCGGCGACCTCGGCCTCGTCTACCCGCTGGGTCCGATCTGGCTCGAGTCCGGGGTCGAGCTCGACGGGTGGGACGAGTTCTCGGCCCTCTCGTGGCGCGCCGGGGCGGCGTTGTCGGACACGATCGTCGTCCCGCTCGACCTGCGGGTGTTCGCCGAAGGGGGCGAGCGCGGAGTGGGTCGGCCCGTGGCGGATTCCGCGGATCGGGTCGGGTTCGACGCGTACGGGGTCTCCGGTGGCCTCGAGGCGGGCCCGTTCCACCTCTCAGGACGCTGGGCGAAGCAGCGCCTCGACCGTCCCGTGGGGCTCGACGCCACGTTCGACTACCTCGCGGTGATCGATTCGGGCGAGGTCGATCTCACGTCGTGGGAGGTCAGGCTCGAAGGCCCCATCCTCCCGGTCGGCGCGGTCATCCGGGGGCTCGCGCCGATCCGCGTGCGCGGGTTCTGGCGCCAGAACGACGTCGGGGACGTCCGGCCGCTGTATCTGCCCGACCACGTCGCGCGCGCGGAGCTCGAGCTCCACGACACGTTCTTCCAGGACCACCTCGAGCTCTGGCTCACCGGTTTCGCGGAGCACCGCGGGCCGCGGCTCGCGCCCCAGTCGGGCGCGTCGGAGCCCATCGAGGTGGAGGCGGACACCTGGCTGGGCGGCCAGCTCGTGATCAAGATCGCCGATTTCCGACTCTTCTATCGCTTCGCGAATCCCGCCGCGTCGACCGTCTCCGACATCCCGGGGGCGACGTTCCCCACGACGCTGGGTCTCATCGGGATCCGCTGGGAGTTCTTCAACTAGTGGTACCGTCCGGGAAGTCCGGTCGCATTCGGACGACGATGCCTCTCGGCCGGACGGTCATGGCGGACGATCGGAGCACGCGATGATTCGCAGCATGACGGGATACGGTTCCGCGAGCGCGACGGGCGACGATGGATCGGTGACCGTGGAGGTGCGCTCGGTCAACTCGCGCGGCCTGAAGGTGGTCGTGAAGGGCCCGCCCGGGTCGGACGCCTGGGAGACAGCGCTGCGCGAGCTGGTGGAAGGGCGGCTGAGCCGCGGGCGGATCGATGTGATGATCCGGGTGGACGAGGTCGCGGGGAGCGGGGACCTCCGGGAGCTCGACCCGCAGCGGGTGCGGGAGACGATCGCCGGTCTCGAGCGCCTGCGGGACGACTTCGGCGTACCGGGAGTTCCCGACCTCGGGCTCCTCATCCAGGCGGGCGGGCTGTTCCGCGAACGGTCCCGGGACGGCCTTCCGGAGGGCGTGCTCGAGACCGCGAAGCAGGCCGCGTCGGAGGCGCTCGACGGGCTCATCGAGATGCGCGAGCAGGAGGGCGATCGTCTGGAGAGCGACCTGCGCGACCGGCTTTCGGACCTGGCCGCCGGCATCGATCGCTCGGAGGCGCTGGCCCCGGGACGTCTGGAGCGCGAGCGCGAGCGTCTCCGGACGCTGATCGAGGAGCTCACCGGCCGGGAGCTCGACGAGGACCGCCTCGTCCGCGAGGTCGCCCTCGTGGCGGATCGCTGGAACGTCGCCGAGGAGCTGGTCCGCGCGCGCTCGCACGTGACCGCCTTCCGCGAGTACCTCGACCGGCCCGCGGACGAGCCGGTGGGGAAGCGTCTGAGCTTCCTGGTTCAGGAGCTGCAGCGCGAGATCAACACGCTCGGCGCGAAGGCGAACGACGTCCGCATCTCGCGCGAGGTCGTGGAGATGAAGAACGAGATCGAGAAGCTGCGCGAGCAGGTGGAGAACGTCGAATGACGGCGCGCGGCCCCGAGACCGATGCCTTCCCGGTGATCCTCGCGGGCCCATCCGGGGCGGGGAAGACCACCATCCGCGATCGGCTCCTCTCCCACTCCGGTGGACCGCCGACCGTGTTCTCGGTGTCCACCACGACCCGGGCGCCGCGTCCGGGCGAGCGCGATGGGGTCGACTACCGCTTCGTCGGCCGGGACGGGTTCGCCAGGCTCGCCGAAGCGGGGCACATGCTCGAGCACGCGGAGGTGCACGGGGAGTGGTACGGCACGCCGCGCGAGAACCTCGACCAGGCACGGGCCCGGGGCGCCCACCTGCTGCTGGACATCGACGTCCAGGGGGCGAGGCAGGTCAGGGCCGCGGTGCCGGAGGCGGTGTCCGTCTTCGTCGCCCCGGCGTCCGGCGACCGGATCCTCGAGCGCCTGAGGCGCCGCGGGAGCGAGACGTCCGAACAGCTCGAGCGACGGCTGGCCTCCGCGCGCGCCGAGCTCGCCGCGATCGCGGAGTTCGAGTACCTCGTCGTGAACGACGATCTGGATCGGGCCGTGGCCGCCATCCGGTCGATCCTGGAGGCGGAATCGCGGGCCATGTCCCGTCTCGGGCCCGCCGCGGAGAGTTTCGCGCGGCGGCTGGCAGGTGAAATCGCGGACTCGGTATAGTATCTTACGGGGCTGTCCGGCGGTTCCATCTCGGCGGTTCCCGCGCGAAGCGGTGACCCCACGGCCGTGTCACATAGAGGGAGAAGCATGCAGGTCTTCACACCGGAGGAGGTCGCGAAGGCGGCCGGCAACAAGTACCTCGGCGTCCTCGTGGCCGCGAAGTACGCGCGCGAGCTGAACGCCCTTCCGCTCGAGCGGTCCCCCTACGGGGCGGTCAAGCTCACGACGCTCGCGCTGGAGGCGCTGGCGGCGGACGGCCAGAAGCTCCAGTACCGGCTGGTTCGCAAGCGGGCCCCGTCCTCGGAATAGCGAAGGTCGGCGAGGGAGTCCGGCGGGCCGCAGGCGAGGAGGTCGCGCGGTCCGGTCGAGGAACGACGACGAGGCGTTGCGGCGCTACGGCGAGGAGGAGAGACGATGGATCAACCGCGCGACCCCCGTGCGCCGATCGAAGGGATGGACGCGGTCAACGGGCACGCCGGTCCCGGTCGGCACGGCCCCATCTCCGGCCCCGCGATCGCGGGTACCCCCGGGGCTCCCCGGAGTAACTACGGCTGCGCGTTCGTCGCCCCGCCTCGGATCCCCGGCCGTGGAGACCGGAACGCGACCCGCCGTATTCGCTCACCGACCTTCTAACCGCCGGGCCGTGGCGGGGGAGCGGCCATGCGGCCCTTCGACGGACGCAGGGTGCTGCTGGTCGTTTCCGGCGGCATCGCGGCATACAAGACCGCGTTTCTCGCGCGGCGCCTGATCGAGTCGGGGGCCCGAGTGGACGTCATCCTCACCGCGTCGGCCGGGCGCTTCGTGGGACCGGTGACGTTCGAAGGGATCACGGGCCGGCCGGTCCACACCGACCTGTGGGCGCGGCCGATGGCGCATCTCGACCTGGGACGCTCGGCCGACGCCGTGGTCGTCGCCCCGGCGACCGCCGATCTGCTCGCGCGTCTCGCGGCCGGCGCGGCAGACGAGCTCGCCACCGCCACGCTTCTGGCCTGTGATCGGCCGGTCCTCCTGTGCCCGGCGATGAACACGCGCATGTGGGCGCACCCGGCCACGGTGCGGAACGTCGAAACGCTCCGCGGCTTCGGACACGAGATCGTCGGACCCGATGACGGACCGCTCGCCGAGGGGGAGAGCGGGCCCGGGCGCATGGCCGAGCCGCCCGAGATCCTCGCCCGCCTGGGGCGGATCCTCGAGCCCGACGGCGGCCTCCGCGGGCTCAAGGTCGTCGTTACGGCCGGTCCGACCCGCGCCGCGCTCGACCCCGTGCGCTTCCTGTCGAACCGCTCCTCCGGTCGCATGGGCTACGCGCTGGCGTCCGCCGCCTGGCGGCGGGGGGCGGACGTGGTCCTCGTGAGCGGTCCCGGCCACGCGCCGCGGCCGCTCGGTCCGAGACGGATCGAGGTGGAGACCGCGTCGGAGATGCTGGCCACGCTGGAGACCGAGTTGAGAGATGCGCGCATCCTCCTCATGGCCGCGGCCGTGGGCGATTTCGAGGCGGGCTCGGTGGCGAGGCACAAGATCAAGAAGGGCGAGGAGGGGCGGCTCGAGCTCGAGCTGGACGCCGCCCCCGACCTCCTGGTCGAGACGCGGGCCCTGCGGGAGAGGCACGGGGTGTTTACGCTCGGGTTCGCGCTCGAGACCGAGAACGCGCTCGAGAACGGCCGGACGAAGCTGGAACGAAAGGGGCTCGAGCTCATCGCGGTGAACCTCGCGAACGAGCCGGACTCCGGGTTCGACGTGGACACGAACCGCGTCACGCTGCTGGATGCGGCGGGAGACACCGAAGCGCTCCCGCTGCTCTCCAAGAACGAGCTGGCCGACCGCCTGCTCGACCGGATCGAGGAGTCGCTGGGGACGTGAACGACGAAGGACGGTCCGCGCGAGACCTGGCTCGCCGGTATCTCGAGAGCGAGATCGGGCTCGGGACGACGGCCTGGACATTCGACGAGCTGACCCGCGCCGAGGCGCTCGAGATGGCGCGGGGCGCGGCCCGGTTGGCGCGCGCCTCGACGCCGGCCTCCCGGTCGCGCGCGCCGGCCGGGCCTCCGCGAGCGGCGTCCGGCTTGCCGGCCCCCGCGTCCGACCGGGCTCCGGTGGAGGAGGCGGTGATCGAGGGCGCGACGGACCTCGCGTCCCTCTCGGAACTCGTGGCGGCCTGCACGCGGTGTCCCCTGCACTCGGTCCGGACGCACCCCGTGTTCGGGGAAGGCGCGGCGGACGCGCGCGTCGTGTGCGTCGGCGAGGCCCCGGGAAAGAGCGAGGACGAGACCGGCCGGCCGTTCGTTGGCCGCGCCGGCCAGCTGCTCGATCGTCTGCTGCTCGCCATTGGGCTCCCGCGCGAATCGGTGTATATCTGCAACGTGCTCAAGTCCCGGCCGCCCCGGAACCGTGACCCGCTCCCCGAGGAAGTGAAGGCCTGCTCGCCGTTCCTCCTGCGCCAGCTCGCCCTGATCCGCCCCGAGATCATCGTGGCGTTCGGCGCCTTCGCGGCCCGAACGCTGCTCGACTCGACGGCGGCGCTGGGACGCATGCGCGGATCGGTGCACCGGTACGCAGGCTATCCGGTCGTCGTCACGTACCACCCCGCGGCCCTCCTCCGGAACCCGGGCTGGATTCGGCCCGCCTGGGAAGACCTCCAGATCGTGCGTCGCCTGCTCGACGGCGAGGCACCGGGGGCGCCCGGAGGCCCGCATGGCTGACTCGGCCATCAGCTTGAGCTACGACGCGTTCCAGGGGCGCCAGGCCCCGTGGTCGGAGGAGGCCGAGCTCTCCGTCCTGGGCGGCATGCTCATCGATGCCGACGCGGTGGCCATCGCGATCGAGCTCATCGGCGACGACGCGTTCCACCGGGAAGGGAACCGCCGGATCTTCCGCGGCATGGTCCGCCTCTACAACCGCGGCGAGGTCATCGACGCCGTGACGCTCGCCGACGAGCTCAAGTCGCACGGCGAGCTCGACGCGGTGGGCGGCATGGCGTACCTGGCGCAGCTCGTGGACGCGGTCCCGACCGCGGCGAACATCGAGTTCCACTGCCGGATCCTGCGCGACAAGTCCGTGCTCCGTCGCCTCATCTCCTCCGCCACGGAGATCATCCAGGACGCGTACGAGGCCGCCGGCGGGGAGGTGGACGACACGCTCGACCGCGCCGAGCAGCGGATCTTCGAGATCGCGCAGGCCCAGGAGCGCAGCGGGTTCGTGTGGATCAAGGAGATCCTGTGGCCGGCGTTCGAGCGCATCGAGGAGCTCCAGCGGAGCCCCGGCTCCGTGACCGGCGTTCCCACCGGCTTCCCCGAGCTCGATCACATGACGTCGGGATTCCAGCGCGGCGACCTCGTCGTCCTCGCGGGCCGTCCGTCGATGGGCAAGACGGCGCTCGCGCTGAACTTCGCCCAGCACGCCGCGATCGAGTCCGGGACGCCGGTCGCGATCTTCTCGCTCGAGATGTCGAAGGAGTCGCTCGTCCAGCGTCTGCTGTGCTCGGAGGGGCGGGTCGACTCGAGCCGGCTCCGGCGCGGGAGCCTCCAGGACGACGAATACCAGCGGCTCGCGACCGCCGCGGGTCTCCTGAACACGGCGCCCATCTGGATCGACGACACGCCGGCCATCTCGGCGCTCGAGCTCAGGGCCAAGGCGCGGCGGCTGCGCGCGGAAGTCGACCTCGGTCTGATCGTGGTGGACTACATGCAGCTCATGACCGGTCCCAGCCGCGTCGAGAATCGACAGCAGGAGATCAGCGTCATCTCCAGATCTCTCAAGGCGATAGGTAAGGAGCTCGGTGTCCCGCTGCTCGCGATCTCGCAGCTCTCGCGCGCACCGGAGCAGCGCACGGGCGACCACCGCCCGCGCCTCTCGGACCTGCGCGAGTCGGGCGCCATCGAGCAGGACGCGGACCTCGTCCTGTTCGTGTTCCGCGAGGAGGTCTACAAGAGCCTCGAGGAGATCGAGCAGGACCCGACCCTGTCGGGGAAGGCCGAGCTCATCGTCGGCAAGCAGCGGAACGGCCCCACGGGCGGGATCCGGCTCTACTTCCACAAGTCGTACACGCTCTTCGAGCCCGTCTCGCGGCGCGAAGACCCGTTCTGACGTGGCGGTCGCGCAGCGCTTCGTATGCCGGGAGTGCGGGCGCGAGTCGCTCCGCTGGGAAGGGCGCTGTCCCGGCTGCGACGCGTGGAACGCCTTCGACGAGGCGGCGCCTGCGCCCGGAAGGCGTCGCTCGGGCGGCGCCGCGCCCACGGAGTCGGCCGGGCCGCGACGGCTGGGCGACGCGTCGGGGCCGGCCCCGGATCGGCTCGGGGTGGGGCTCGGCGACTTCGACCGCGTGCTCGGGGGCGGAGTGGTGGAAGGATCGATCGCGCTCCTCGGGGGCGCGCCCGGAATCGGGAAATCGACCCTCCTTCTCCAGGCGGCCGCCGCGATCGCGGGCCGCGGCCCGGACGTCCTGTACGTGTCCGGCGAGGAGTCCGAAGAGCAGGTCCGGCGACGGGCCGAGCGTCTGGGGGGCGGCGCGGCGCGCGTCCTGTTCGCCGCGGAGACATCGGTCGAGTCGGTGATCGCGATGGCGGCCCGCCTCGGACCGGCCCTCCTGTGCGTGGACTCCATCCAGACCACGGTCGTGGACGGCGTCGTCTCGGCCCCCGGCTCGATCACGCAGGTCCGCGACGCGGCCGATGCGCTCAGGAGCTTCGCCAAGCGCAGCGGGACGCCCACGTTTCTGGTCGGCCACGTGACCAAGGGGGGCGGGATCGCGGGGCCGCGGACGCTCGAGCACCTGGTCGACGTCGTGCTCCATTTCGAGGGCGTCCGGGGGGAGGACGCCCGTCTCCTGCGGGCCACCAAGAACCGCTTCGGACGGGTCGGCGAGCTGGCGGTGTACCGCATGGGCGAGGGGGGGCTGGCGGAGGTCGAGGACCCCGGCCGGACGCTTTTCGAGGAGCGTGTCCCGGGACCGGGGTCGGCGCTCACGGTGACCATCGAAGGCGCCCGCGCGGTGCCGGTCGAGGTCCAGGCCCTGACCAGCGGATCGAGCCAGCCGTCCCCGCGGCGGATGACCACGGGCTATCCGGCGCGCCGGCTGGCGATGCTCCTCGCCGTGCTCGAACGCCGGGGCGGCATCTCGCTCGAGCGACGCGAGGTGTTCGTCAACGTCGTGAACGGGTTCCGCATCTCCGACCCCGGCGCGGACGCCGGCGTCCTCGCGGCGCTCGTGTCGGCGGAGCTGGACCGCGTCGTGCCGCCCACGGCCGCGTTCCTCGGCGAGGCGGGGCTGAGCGGGGAGCTCCGGGGGATCGGCGAGCGCGCGACCCGGCTCCGGGAGCTGGCGCGGATCGGGCTTCGCGATGTCCTCCTGCCGCCGGGTCCGGAGGGCGCGGCCCGGCCCGCGGACGCGCCGGGCGGCCTGGCCGTCCACCCCGTCTCGAGCGTGCGCGAGCTCATCGCCTGGGTCCGTCGCCACGGCGCCCCGGTCGCGGACGGGGGGCCGGGCGGAGCATGAGCGGAGGGGTCGCGGCGGTCCTCGTGGCGGCCGGCCGGGGAGGGCGCCTCGGGTCGTCGACGCCGAAACAGTTCCTCGACCTCGGAGGTCTGCCGCTGCTCGAATGGTCCGTGCGCACCTTCTCGAGCCACCCGGACGTCGACCACCTCATCGCCGTGCTCCCGCCCGAGACCGCGGAGCGCCCCCCGGCCTGGCTGGCGGAGGCGGCGCGCGGTCGCGGCCTGGCCGTCGTAGCCGGCGGCCGGACCCGCGCCGAGTCCGTGGCGCGAGGGGTGGAGCGCGCTCCGCCCGAGGCGCGCGTCTTCCTCATCCATGATGGCGTGCGGCCGTTCGCGAGCCCCGCGCTGATCGCGCGGGTGGCCGGGCGGGCCGCCTCGACGGCGGTGGTCCCGGTACTCCCGGTCACCGATACGATCAAGCGGGTGGATGAGGAGGGTCGCGTCGTGGAGACCGAGGACCGCCGTCGGCTGCGACGCGCCCAGACGCCGCAGGGCTTCCCGGGCGAGCTGCTGCGCGACCTGCACGCCCGCCGTCCGCCATCGGAGGACATCACCGACGATGCGCTCCTGTGGGAGCGGGATGGCAGGCCCGTCATCACCGTGGAGGGCGAGCCCCTCAACCTCAAGGTCACGGGTCCCCGCGATCTCGAGTACGCCCGCTGGCTGGTTGAGACCGGCGTGATCGGGAGACCCCAATGGGGCTGAGCCCGGCGGGGGTCCGCAGGGTGGGCGCGGAGGAGGCGGCGCGGGTGCTCGAGGGCGGCGGTCTCGTGGCGCACCCGACGTCGACGGTGTACGGGCTCGGGGGGCGGCCGACGGCGGCGCTCGACCGCGAGATCGCCCGACTGAAGGGCCGGAGCGCCGCCCGCCCGCTGATCCGGCTCGCCGCGGGCGTGGAGGAGGTCCGCGCGCGGTGCGCGGCCGGCTGGTCGCCGACGGCGGAGGCGCTCGCCGGACGGTTCTGGCCCGGCCCGCTCACGCTCGTGCTGCGCGCGGGCGGGGCGGACGAGGTGGCGGTGCGGGTCGACTCGCACGCGGGGCTCCGCGTGATGCTCGAGCGGGCGGGCGGCTGGATGACGTCGACGAGCCTCAACGCGCACGGCGGGGCGCCGGCCCGGTCGGTGGACGAGGCGGCGGAGACGCTCGCGGCGCTCGGCCCGGCCCGGGTTCCGCTCGTCCTCCTCGACGGAGGCGAGCTCGTGCCCTCGGCGCCGTCGACGATCGTGTCGCTGGTCGGCGAGCGTCCCGGGATCGTGCGCGCGGGAGCGGTCGCGGCCGTCGAGGTGGAGCGGATCCTCCGCGCCGCGGAGCCGAGCCGAGGAGGAAGATGAACCTGCTCTTCGTCTGCACGGGGAACACCTGCCGGAGCCCCCTCGCCGAGGCGATCGCGCGCGCGGAGGCCGCGCGTCGCGGTCTCGACGTCGAATGCCGCTCGGCGGGCACGTCGGCTTTCCCCGGCCACCCCGCCTCGCCCCCGGGAGCCGTGGTGGCCGCCGAGCGCGGTCTCGACCTCGGCGCCCACCGCTCCCGCCCCCTCGACGTCGCGCTGGTGGAGTGGGCGGACGCGATCCTCGTCATGGCCCGGTGGCACGGAGAGACCGTGCGCGCGGGTGTTCCGGACGCCCCGGTGGAGCTCCTCACGAGCTACCTTCCCGAGGGGCACGACGCCCGGGACCGGGACGTCCCCGATCCGATCGGCGGGGACCTCGACATGTACGCCCGCACCTTCGACGTCATCGCCGCCGCGATCGCCGGGCTGTTCGACTCGTGGGGGACGGACGGCGACGAGGCCGGAGGCTGATGCCGGTCCACCGTCGGGGGCGATCCGCGGTGCCCGAGTTCCGGCTCCTCGGGCGACCCGTATCGCACTCGGTCTCGCCGGCCCTGCACGAAGCCGCGTTCCGGCACTGGGGGATCGACGCGTCGTACGGCGCGCTCGACGTCGCTCCCGAGGATCTCGAGTCCACGGTCGCGCGCGTCGCGGCGGCCGGCGGCGGCAACGTCACGCTCCCCTACAAGAGCCGGGTCGCCGCCCTCATCGAGCGGCCGGGCGACACCGTCCGCGGCACGGACGCGTGTAATTGCTTCTGGGGGAGCCCGGACGGGCTCAGGGGCGAGAACACGGACGTGGGCGGGTTCATCGCGGCGTGCGGGGACCTGGGCGTGTCGCTGGCGGGCGCGCGCGTCCTCGTCCTCGGCGCCGGCGGGGCCGCGCGGGCGGTGCTCCACGCCCTCGAGCGGGAGGGCGCGGGCCGGGTCGAGATCTGGAATCGCACGCGGTCGCGGGCGGAGGCGCTCGCCGCGGGCGCGCGGCTCGACACGCGTGTGCGGGCCGATCCGCCGCGAGGGATCGGCGTGGATCTGGTCGTGAACGCGACCCGGCTCGGTCTCGACCCCGCCGATCCGCTTCCGCTCGAGCTGGCGGACGTCGACGCGGGCGCCGCGCTCGACCTCGTGTACGGGCCGGACC
>Ga0299907_10001011_pt1 | contig 15288 bp, 12 predicted proteins | sample RVTome_16_FD_198680 | JGI IMG/M metagenome (GOLD analysis project Ga0299907, IMG submission 198680) | Soil microbial communities from uranium-contaminated site in the Upper Colorado River Basin, Wyoming, United States - RVT152D67 (version 2) ... | reverse complement strand
CCTCAAGCCTGGCCGGGTCGGGGGAACGGAGGAGTACGTCCGCCGACTGCTGTGGGCACTGGAGAGCGATGATCCGCACCAGATCGAGGTGGTTCTGTTCGTCAGCCGTCGTTTCGCGGGGTCCCTTCCCGACCGGACGACCGCCTCGATCGCGATCGCACCTCTCTCAGGCGACTCGCCCCCGATCAGGATCGCGATCGAGTCCACGTGGCTCGCTCGAGAAGCGGGCCGCCGATCCCTCGACGTCGTCCACCATCTCGGGAACACCATCCCGCACGTCCGCACGCGCCCCGCGGTGGTCACGATCCACGACATCCAGCCGATCGTTCGACCCGGCGACTTCGGCTGGATCAAGGGCGGCTACCTGCGCACCCGGCTGCGGTCTGCCGCTCTGGGATCCCGAATGATCACGACCCCGAGCGCGTATGTGCGAGGTCAGGTGATCGATCGCTTCGGTGTGGACGAGGCACGGGTCGTCGTGGTGCAGGCCCCGGTCATCCTCGACCAGACAGCGGACGAGATGGGATCGCCACTCCCTGCACCGGTCCGGGCACCATTCTTTCTGTACGCGGCGATCACGCATCCCCACAAGAACCACGTCACCCTCCTGCGAGCGTTCGCCGCGGTTGCCGCGTCCGACCCTCACGTCTCGCTCGTCCTCACGGGCGGGGAGGGTGCGGCGGAAGCCGACGTGCGCCAGGAGATCCGCGCACGCAAGCTCCAGGAGCGAGTGCATCGGGTGGGGAGGATCCCTCGAGCGGATCTCGATCGTCTCTTGCGGCGGGCGGTCGCCCTCACGTTCCCGTCGCGACACGAGGGATATGGGCTCCCCGTGGCCGAGGCGATGGCGCTCGGTTGCCCGGTGATCGCCTCCCGCGCGACGGCCCTCCCCGAGGTCGTGGGGGATGCCGGACTGCTCGTGGATCCGGACGACGTCGCGGGGTGGGCCGACGCCATGGTGTCGGTGCTCGGGAACGACGACCTCCGTGTGCTGCTGGCCGCGAGAGGTCGCGACCGGGTGGCCTCGCTGTCGCCGGAGGAGACCGCGCGACGGCTCGTCCAGGCGTATCGCTTCGCTGCGGGAGTCGACGAGGGGTAGGAGTTGCGGAAAGAGCCCGGCGTGCTGCGTCTATCCCAGTGACGTCGGGCACTCGGCGTCCGCGCCTCCCGCACCCTCTTGCTCCGGAGGAGCGGGGACGTACGAGGCGGGCACGACGATCGCCGCGTGGGCGCCGCGGAGGGATCCGGATTCGATCTGGGGAAGGTTCGGGAGATAGGCACCGACGACCTTGGCGTAAGCATCCCCCCCGGGGCGGAACAGGATCGCGGCGCGATGCACGTCGGCGGGTTTCTCCTCCACGCCCAGGATGCCCGGTGAGATGTCGAATCCCGCGTCCCCGAGCATGTCCTCCACCTCGACGGCCTTGCCCCTGGACCGTGCGTCGATCACCGCTACGGTCGTGTTCGCCTCCGACGGCGGGGTTCCCAGCAGGCGTGTGCCGATGCCGCCGATGGGTCGGCCGTCGCGGATCGCGTCGAAGATCCGCCTCGCGGTGGGAACCATCTTGAGCACCGACTTCTCCCCTTCCGACGCCGCGACGCTCGGAACGACCCGGAAGTCCACGGCCCCCGTGCTGAGACCGCGCAGCTGGCCCACCAGATAGACGAGGTCGCTCGGGAGGAATCCCGCGTCGCGGCGCAGCCCCTGGAGGATGGGGGCGACGTAAGAGGGTGCCTTCACGACGACGCCCGGTTTCAACATCTGATTGACCACCGCCCGGAGGAACTGCTGTTGCCGGCCGATCCGAGCGAAGTCGGGGATGTGATCGCAGGGAAGGTGACGAGCGCGCACGTACGCGAGCGCGTGCTTCCCATCCAGACGCTGACATCCCGGCGCGATGTTCAAGCCGGCGTTCAGGTCCGCGATGCGTCCGACGTCACCCACGTAGACCTGTGTCGGCTGCCCGTCCGGAGCGGTGGCGGGAAGCCATCCCGGTGTGTTCACGTGGTAGGCAGGTATGCACATGTCGACGCCGCCGAGCGTGTCCACGATGTTCCTGAAGCCGTTGAGATCGACGTACAGGTAGTGGTCGATCGGAAGCCCCGTGAGGTTCGCGACCGTCTGCGCCGTCAGCCGCGGCCCACCGTGCTCGACGCCGCCTTCGAACGCCGTGTTGATCCTAGCGTGCCCTTTCCCGGGGATCTCGACCCAGAGATCACGGGGGAAGGAGAGCACGATCGCTTTCCGGAGGCGCGGATCGGTGTGCACCAGCATGATCGTGTCCGCTCGACTAGTACCGCCGATGTCGTCGTTCGTCCCGTACTCATCCGCCGACAGACCCGCGCGAGAGTCGGATCCCAGGACCAGGTAGTTGCACGCTTGGTCGGCGCAGGGGCCCGTGGGGGCGGGTGACTGCGAGCCCGAAGGGTCTACGTGGAAGGGGGTGTCATCCGTTCCGATCCCGCGGAGCTGGATCCACCGAACCGTGAGCCCGGCCGTCACAAGTCCGATGAGCAGCGCGACGGAGGCGGTCACCCCCACGAGGGTCCGCGACAGGGTGCCGTGCCCGGAGATGCGTTCTGCCATCGGTCATCTCCAGACTAGCCGGTGGTCTTGCTCACACCGTCGCGACCCCATTGCGTTCCTGTGTTCATGGTGAGCACGCGGTCTCGGTGCCGACGCACGGTGACGGTGTAGATGGCCGAGCGCGCCGGCAACCGCCGAACCCCTCCGGTGTAGCCTGTCCCGCCATGGAGGAGGATCGACCGCCCGAGCGCGTGGCGGGTGCCGGACCATGGGACGGAAGCACCCGTGAGCTCGCGAGCGCCTTGCGGGATCTCGTCATGCGCCTCCGGAGCGACCAGGCTCAGCAGGTGCCCCAGGGCGATCCGTTCCTCGATTCCCCGTCCTCCCTGAAGCGGCGTCTCAAGGCGATCATCTTCCGCTCCACCCGGCCTGCCACGCGCCGGTACGACCGCCTGTCTGCCGATCTCGCGAGTGTGGCTGCCGATCTCGCCGCTCGCCTCGCCGAGGCGGAGGAAGAGACGAAGAAGGCCAGGGGGGACTACGAGCGGCTCGAGCTCGCTCTCCGAGCGCTCACGCCCACGGGGTCGACGTCGACGCAGAGCGCGGCGTGGTCCGAGATCCCCGACGCGTATTACTGGGCCTTCGAAGAGCGGATGCGCGGCAGCTCCGATTCCGTGGAGGACCGGTTGCGTGGCTACGGGGATCTCGTGGTCCCGCTGCTCGAGGACCTGAAGGCCGATGATGGCGATCGACCTCGGTGGCTCGACCTCGGGTGTGGTCAGGGCGAGTTCTGCGCTCTCCTCCGGGATTGGGGCTGGGACGCGGAGGGCGTCGACGGCTCGCCGGCCGCCGTCGAGGCATGCCGTGCTCGCGGGATCGACGCGACGCTCGCCGACGTCCTCGCATACCTCGAGGCCAGGCCCGAGGACCCGGTCGGTGGCGTCAGCGCGATCCAACTGATCGAACATCTCCCGAAGCGCGCATGGGTTCATCTCTTCGAACAGATCCATCGGGCACTGGGACCGCGAGGGGCGCTCTTGTTGGAGACGATCAACGGTCAGAACCCCGATGCGATCGCCGATTACTTCGTCGCCGACGTGACCCACACGTGGCCGGGTCACCCCGAAACGCTGAAGCTGATGGCGGAGCATGCGGGATTCGAGAACGTAGAGGTGCGCTTCCTCCATGAGGATCACCGCGGTCGTGCCCAGGACGTGGCGATATGGGCGATCAAGGCGGCCACATGAACAGCGAGGAGGAGCGCCCCGGCTCGGCGCCCGACGACGAGGTCTCGTTGCGCTCGGCTGAGGCGAGCGAACCAGCGGCCGATGCGACGGCGGGGGCGCTCGCCCGGGAGGTGTACTGGGCCGGCGACGGTGTCTCCTCGTCGCCGAGCGACGTCGGCTCGTTGCGCGAACGGCTCGACGCCTTCACGCATCGATTGCGGGTCGAACAGCGACAGGGGGTGCCGGTCGCCGAAACGATGCTCGGGTCGGCGGTGGGCTGGAAGCGCTGGACGAAGCTCGTGGTGTGGCGACTCACCCGATTCTCGACGATGCGCTACGACCGGCTGATCGCGGATCTCGCCGAGATGAACGGCGAGCTGGCACAGCGCCTCCGTGAGACCGAGGGGGAGGTCGCGCGTCTCCGCGAGGAGCTCGAAGAGCGCGGGGGCGACCCTCCGTGAGGGTCGCCGTGCTCCATCCGCAGACCGCGTTCAGCCGCGGTGGCGCGGAACTCCACGCGGAGTCCCTCGTGCGAGCCCTCCGCGGGTCCGGCCACGAAGCCGAGTTGGTGACGATCGCGGGCAAGTGGTATCCGGCGACAGAGCTCGCGCACCAGATGGCCGTGTGGCGGAGCTTCGACATCTCCGAGTCGAACGGTCTGAAGGTCGACGCGATCGTCGCGTTGAAGTTCCCCTCGTACCTGGCGCCTCACGAGCGCAAGATCGTGTGGCTGATCCACCAGCATCGCTCCGCGTACGAGCTCTGGGATCACCCTGACTTCGCGGACCTCTCGAGACAGGAAGACGGCCCCACGGTCCGGAAGCTGGTCTGGAACTCCGATCGCCTCGGCCTCGGCGAGGCGAAGCGAGTCTTCACCAACTCGAAGAACGTCGCCGACCGCCTGTGGGGGTCTCTCCATCTGAGGGGAGAGGTGCTGTATCACCGTTCGCCGGCGACCGACGCACTCCTGACGCGCGACCCCGAAGAGCTGGGCGACTACCTCTTCTATCCGAGTCGCCTCGAGATCTTGAAGCGGCAGTCCCTGGCGATCGAGGCGATGCGGCACGTGAAGACGCCCGTCAAGCTCGTGCTCGTCGGGCGGGGCCCGGACGAGCGGTCGCTCCGCTGGAAGATCCGCGCGCGCGGGCTCGAGGACAAGGTCCGGCTCGAGGTCGGGGTATCGGACGATCGTCTGCACGAGCTCTATCGGGGAGCGCTCGGCGTCTTCTTCGGTCCCTACGACGAGGACTACGGGTACGTCACGATCGAGGCGTTCGCCGCCGCCCGTCCGGTCGTGACGCTCACCGACAGCGGCGGCCCCCTCGAGTTCGTCCGCGACGCCGGATCGGGGCTCGTCACGGCGCCCAGGCCGAGGGAGATCGCCGAGGCGTTCGACCGGTTGTGGTCGGATCGGGAGGCGGCTCGGACGTGGGGTCTCGAGGGGAATCGTCTCGTGCGCGAGATGGTGCCCGAGTGGCCACGAGTGGTCGAACGACTGCTCGGATGAATCCACAACTGCGGAGGATCGCAGGGAGGGTGGCCCGGCGCGTCGGCCTCCGGCCGCCGCTGCCCGGCCGGCGTCGGACCAACGGCCGGCTGGCGTTCGTCGGCCCTCTGCCGCCGGCGGCCACCGGGATCGCGTCGTACGATCGCGCGGTCCTCGACGGCCTCGGTCGCATCGGCTTCCTTGATCGGCACCGCACCGATGTGCTGTGGCCGGTGAAGGGGCACCACCAGCGATCGATCGGCGGCTACGACCTGGGGATCTACCAGCTCGGGAACAACGCCTCGTTCCACCGGCACATCTATCGGCTCGCCGTCACCTCGCCCGGGCTGGTGGTGCTCCACGACCTCGCTCTGGACGGGCTCATCCGAACGCTCGAGATGGCGGGTGATCTCCACGGGCTCGATGCCACGCGCGAGGCCGCGGCCCTGCGTGGTCGCGTGACGGATCCAGATATGGCCCGGCACGAGCCACTCCGGATCGTGTGGTCGGCCGCCGTCGCCCGGGCGGCTCGAGGCATCGTCGTCCACTCGGAGTTCTGCAAGCGGTACCTCGAGACGGTCGGCGTTCGAACGCCGATCTTCACCGTGCCGCACCCCGTCGTGGAGGATGCTGCCTCGATGCGGCGCGCGGAGCCGCGCGCGCGCGAGCTCCGCGCGCCGCTCGAGGCCCGTGGCGTGCGGACGCTCGTCGTCGCGCCCGGTGACCTCAACGAGGCCAAGTGCCTGCCGGCGTTGCTCGAGGCGATGGCCACGCTGCCCCGCGACGTGCACGCGGTCTTCGTGGGCCGGCGCATCCCCGGTACCGACATCGATGCCGTGATCGCCGACCGGGCCGTCGGCGATCGCATCACCGTGCATCACGATGTCTCCGACGAGGACTTCCGAGCCTGGCTGGTGGCGGCCGACGTCGCGGTGGATCTCCGCTCTCCACACCGGGGGGAGGTGAGCGGGTCCCTCGCGATGGCGATGGTTGCGGGTGTGCCGACGCTCGTCTCGGCCACGGGCACCTATCTGGACATCCCCGAGGGGCTCGTGGTCCGCGTCGCTCCGGGTCCCGCCGATCCGGCGGAGATCGCCGCGAGGATCGGTGCGCTCCGGGACGATCCGCCTCGACGCGCGCGGATCGGAGACGCGGCTCGTGCCCACATGGCTGCGCTGCGGGACTCGGAGGCGACGGCGAAAGGGTACGAACACGCGATCCTCACGACGCGGGATATCGCTCTCGACCCGGCCAGGGCGATCCTCGCCCGATGGGCGCGGAACCTCGCGGCGGTGGGCGTGGACGACTCCCTGGTCGACGAGGGCTTCGGCGTCTCCTACGCGCGGGCTCTCGAAAGCTTCCAACGATCGTCATGATCCCTGAACGGAGTGGCGCAGGGCGCTTGCTACACTCGCGACCGTCCCTCTGACCAGGGCGTTCCCCTGGTTGGAGGTCGATCCTGCCGGGACTCGTGCCCGTCGAAAGGAGTCCGCCCATCACCTCGGTCCCTGCCGTCGAGCGAACCTCGGAGCCGCCCCGACTGCAGGTGGGCGCGCGGCTCCGGGAGCTGTTCGCGCATCGCGAGGTCGTGGTCAACCTCGTCCGCAAGGAGCTGAAGGTCAAGTACACGGCGTCGGTGCTCGGCGCGGTCTGGTCGCTGTTGAACCCGGTCGTGTTCCTGGGAGTGTTCTCCTTCCTCGTCGAGATCCTCGGGAACCGGATCCCCGACTTCTCCGTGTTCCTGCTCTCCGGGTTGCTCGCCTGGAACTTCTTCGCCAGCTCACTCCAGGCAGGGTCACGCTCCGTGATCGACAACGCGAACCTCGTGAAGAAGATGGCGTTCCCGCGCGAGATCCTTCCCCTGTCGGCTGTCGGCGTGGCGTTGTTCGACTTCTTGCTCCAGTCGGTCGTCCTCCTGCTGTTCATCGCGATATCCGGGCACGGTTTCCGTCTGCCCGACCTATGGCTGTATCCCCTTGCGATCGCGGTGCTGATCGTCTTCGCCACAGCGCTCACGTTCTGGGTCGCGGCGCTCAACGTCCGCTACCGCGACGTCGGCCACCTCCTGACCCTCGCGTTGCTCGTGTGGTTCTGGGCCACGCCGATCGTGTACCAAGGGTGGCTCGTGCAACAGAAGCTCGAGACGGTTCGGCTCCTCGGTCTCGACGCGTGGGACCTCTACCTCCTCAACCCGGTCGTGATCATCGCGCTCGGGTTCCAGCGGGCGCTCTATTCGATCGTCGTGCCGGGCCCGGGGGAGGAGCCGATCCTGCCACCCATGAGCCTGGGGACCTTGACCGGCTTCCTGCTCGCGGTCTTGGCGGTCTCGGTCCTGTTGCTCGTCCTCGCGTGGCGCTCCTTCTTCCACCGCTCCGGCGATTTCGCGGAGGAGCTGTGACGACCGCGATCACGATCGACGGCATCTCGAAGATGTTCCGGCTCTACCGGGAACGCCCGACCTCACTCAAACAGCGCCTGCTGGTCTCCCGCTCCCGCTCGGAGGAGTTGTGGGCTCTTCGGGATATCTCGTTCGACATCGCGGAGGGATCCTCACTGGGACTGATCGGTCACAACGGCTCCGGGAAGACCACGCTGCTGAAGTGCATCGCGGGGATCCTCCGTCCCACCGCCGGCACGATCCGGTACCGGGGGCGACTCGCGCCGCTCCTCGAGCTCGGCGCCGGATTCCATCCCGACCTCACGGGCCGCGAGAACGTGTACCTCAACGCCTCGTTCCTCGGGTTGTCTCGCCGGGAGACCGATCGGATCTTCGACGACGTCGTGGCGTTCGCCGAGCTCGAGGAGTTCATGGACAACCAGGTGAAGTTCTACTCCTCGGGGATGCTCGTCCGGCTCGGCTTCGCGGTCGCTGTGCACGTGGACCCCGAGGTGCTCCTGATCGACGAGGTGCTCGCCGTGGGCGACGAGTCGTTCCAACGACGTTGCCTCGATCGCGTGCGACGATTCCAGTTGGAAGGCCGCACGATCGTGCTCGTGACGCACGCGCTCGACGTCGTTCGGGAGGTCTGCGACGAGGCGGTGATGCTCGACCACGGCAGGATGCATTCGGTCGGCGCGCCGGACGATGTCGTGCGCACGCTGCGGCACCGGTTGCTGAGCGACGACCCACACTTCGTTCCCGAAGAGGGGAGCCGGGAAGTGGAGATCTCCGGAGTCGTGATCGAGTCGGACGGCGGCCTGAGGGACACCGTTCACCCCGGCGAGGGGATGACGATCACGGTGGATCTGCGCGCGGACGTCGCTGTCCCGGACGCGGCGGTATCGTTCGCCGTGGTGTCCGCCTCGTCCAATCTCCATGTGCTCGAAGCCAAGACGTCGCGGCTCGGGGTGAGCCTAGGCCCCGTCGACGGGAAGAAGCGCGTACGTTTCCGGATCCCGCCCGCGCCTTGGGCGAGCGGAGCCTACTTCGTGAGCGTCGGTCTGGACTCGCCCGATGGGCGGCTGTTCCACGTGAAGACGCAGCACTATCCACTGACGGTCCCCGACGAGGGTCGGCTCGCGCACACCCTCGCGGTCGAGCCCACCGTGGAGGTCGAGGACCTGTGACCACAGCCCGCCCCGACGCGACCGACGACGGTCGTCCAGGACCCCATCGTCAGGAGACGAGTCACCCCATGCTGATCGCCCTCATCCTGCTCTCCGTCACGCTCTCCGCCGTTGCCCAGCTCACCCTGAAGCACGGGACCGACCAAGTGACCGCCCGCTCGGGACCGCTGCAGCTCGCGTCCGCGTCCCTTCGAGCCATCGTGACTACGCCAGCGATCTGGGCTGGACTGCTCCTGTTCGGCCTGTCGGCGGCCGTGTGGATAGCGGTCCTCTCGCGGACGTCCCTCTCGTTCGCGTACCCGTTCGCGTCATTGACCTACGTGCTGATCCTGATGGCCGACCGGTTCATCCTCGACCAGGAGGTGCCGGCGCTGCGCTACGCGGGTGTGGCGTTCATCATCGTCGGCATCGTCCTGGTGGCGCAGACGCGCCACGCATGAGCTTCCCCCCATCGCTCTCCGGCCGGCCACTCCGCCGGCGCCGAGGAGCGTGATGAAGGCCGTCGTCCTCGTGGGCGGCGAAGGGACGCGACTCCGGCCGCTCACGGAGAGGGTGCCGAAGCCGCTGCTGCCTCTCGTCGATCGGCCGATCCTGGGTCACCTGCTCGACCATCTCGTCGCGCACGGCGTCCGCGAGGTCATCATGTCCTCGCCGTACCTCGAGGAAACGTTCCACCCCTTCATCGAGGCGCGCGGTGGCGAGCCGGCGATCACCTGGGTCACGGAGCGGGAGGCGCTGGGGACGGGAGGCGCGATCGTGAGTGTCCTTCCGCATCTGGGTGAGCAGCCGTTCCTCGCTCTGAACGGGGACATCCTCACGGACCTGGATCTCACCGCGATGCTCGCGAACCATCTCGAGCGAAGTGCCGCGGCGACGATCGCCTTGCATCACGTCGAGGACGCCAGAGCCTTCGGACTCGTCGCCGCGGACCCCACCGGACGTATCACGGAGTTCCGGGAGAAACCGCCGGATCCGGTCCCGGGGGAGGTCAACGCAGGGACCTACGTGCTGGAGCCCTCCGCCCTTCGCGCCTGGCCCGCCGAGACCGCTCTCTCGATCGAGACGGAGATCTTCCCGGCGTTGATCGGCAGCGGGGCTGCGGTCTTCGGGTTCGAGACCGACGCCTTTTGGCTCGATCTCGGCACCCCGGAGCAGTACCTTCGCGCTCACGTCGATCTCCTGGAAGGACGGGTCCGCGGGTCCTCGTACCAGGCTCCCTGGGTCGGGTCCGGCGCGTCGCTCGACCCCACCGCGCGCGTCGGGAGCTCGGTGGTGGTAGGCCCGGGGGCCCGTGTCGGGCCGGGGGCACAACTGGACGAAGCCGTTCTCATGGAGGGGGCGGTGGTAGAGGAGGGCGCTCACGTGGAACGCTCGATCGTGGGCCCTCACGGCCTCGTCGGGAAAGGGGCGACCCTGATCGATTCCGTGCTCGGGGAGGCGGTTCGAGTGCCTCCCGGCATGAGGCTCGAGGGGATCCGGCAGGGCTCCCAGACGACTCGGTCGTGAGAACTCCGGGTCCCGAACTCAACCGTCGGGGTTCGGGGACCGATTGGGTAGGGTGTTCGATTCGACCTTGGGGCCCCGGATGATCCGACCTGTTCGACGTGTCGCCGCCGCGATGGTGGTTGTCGCCGCGCTCGCCGGTGGCTCCGTCGCGCAGGCCGCTGACACCTTCCGCTTCTACGGCTCCGGCTATGGCCACGGCATCGGCATGTCACAGTGGGGTGCATACGGACTTGCCAACAAGGGGTGGCCGTATCGACGGATCCTCACGCACTTCTACTCGCGGACCCAGGTGGTGGAGTCCTCGGCGCTGCCGAAGAAGATCCGGGTGGGGCTCACCAGCGGCCGGAGGACGATCCACCTGGCGGCGAAGAACGGTCCCGTGCGTCTCTGGATGGATGGTCCAGGCGCCACGTTGGTCGCGAGGATCCCCCCGGGGAAGACCTGGACGGTGTCGGCGGCCTCGGCCGTACGGAAGTACGCGATCCGCGATCACACCGGTGCGCTCGTCGGGGGGCGTCGATGGGGTGGACCCGCCCGTCCTCTGTTCGCCACCTTCGCCGACTCGGGCGCACGTGTCTTCGTGCCCGAGGCGGACGACGTCTGGCACCGGGGATACGCGTACGCCTACGGATCCCTCGAGTTCGATCTGTATCGCTGCACCGACGGATGCGTCGAGCGCCTGACGATCCAGTTGCCGTTCGAGAAGTATCTGCGCGGGATCGGCGAGATGCCGAGCAGCTGGCCGGGTGCGGCGCTCCGATCTCAAGCCGTGGCGGCCCGGACGTTCGCGACCTACAAGATCCGGCGCCAGGGGCTGCGGAGCGACTGCGACTGCCATCTCGCCGACGGTGCGGGCGATCAGGTCTACGTGGGGTGGAGCAAAGAGGTCGGGCCCGACGGCGACAGGTGGGTCGCTGCCGTGGTGGGCACCGCCGGTGAGGTCGTGACGTACGGCGGGTCGGTGATCCAGGCTTTCTACGCAGCTTCGGACGGGGGTCACTCGGAGGACGTCGAAGACGTCTGGCACGGAGGGAACTCCGCCTACGCGATCCCGTACCTCCGGGGTGTCTGCGACCCTGGCGAGCACACGTCGGCCAATCCGTGGACGGACTGGACGAGGAGCTTCACGGCATCGAGCCTGTCCTCACGCCTCTCGCCCTACACGGGCGGCATCGGCACGATCTCTCGATTCACCGACGTGCAGCGAGGCATCTCGGGTCGGATCGTGAGGGCGATCGCTCGAGGCACCCGGGGCTCTGCATGGGTTGCCGGCAGCGAGCTCAAGGCCGCTTTGGGGCTCCCCGACGGGCGGGTCTGGATCAACCGGGACCGCAACGTCGTCGGCGCCGTCCGTGCGAAGTACGACGCACTCATGTGCCGGCCCGGGCTGCCGACGTCCACCCGGCTCGTCCTCGACCATGGCTCCCGTCAGCTCTTCGATCGAGGTGGCATCTACCGCAACGGCAGGGTTGACCTCACGGTCTGGCTGAAGGGATCTGTCCACGCCGAGTATCTCCACGTCGGTGGTGCCGGCGGCCGTCTCGGTCTCCCGGTGTCCGGACCGACCCGCTCCGCCACGACGTCGAGCGCGGAGACATGCGGAGGGTGCCGCCGGATCGTGCTCGAGCGTGGTCGTATCTACTTCAAGCCGGGGATCGGCGCTCGCGCGCTCTGGGGTCCGGTGCTGTCCGAGTACCTGTCGCGCGGAGGTGAGCAGGGTGCGCTGGGGTATCCGAGGACACGGGTGCGTGTCGCCGATGGCGTGGCCCGAGCTTCGTTCGAGCACGGAACGATCTCCTGCTCCAGCGGGACCTGTCAGGTCAGCTGAGCCCTAGCAGGGGGAGTTGCTGCTCTCCGGTGCGTTCCCGGTGCACTCGAACGCCGTCACGAACCCGTCGACGATCGTTGACGCCGCCTGAGGTGTGAGTGCATCGCCCGCAGGACATGACTGGCGACGGTTCCACGCGGTGAGCGTGAGCGCTGTCTCCGGGGTGAGGGCCGGGTAAGGCCCCAGGAAGGTCGCCTGATCTCCCTGGGCACCCTGCGAGAGCCGCTCGATCACGTCCTGAGCGATCCCGCCTTCGGCTTCCGGCAAGTAGTAGACGAAGACGGCCCCGTGCTCGAGCGAGTGAACCGCATTCGTCTCCGTCGGTTGTGTGTCGTACACCTTTGGTTCATCCGGAAGCGGTGCCGGATCGTGGAAACCCGAGGTCGCCGGCGTGTCGGTGTATTCGTAGGCTTGGCCCGATTCGAGATGCTGTCCCGACGGTGCGCTGCTCGCCGGCTGTTCGACCTCCGTGCACCCGGCCTGTTCCGCTGCTCGGATCGCGGCCTGGGGGATGTCGTTCGGGCCCCCGAAGCTCCGGAACAGCGTGATCGCCACCACCGCGGCGGCGGCGATCCCGATGGAGGTCACGGTGCGGCGGAGCGATGCCGCGCGGCGCGCGCGGCGTCGCTCCGCCTCACGCAGCCGCCGGGCTTCCTCTTTCCGATCGCGCCGTTCCAGGTTCGCTCCGCCCCTCCCAGGCGCCTGAGGCGCGGACGGTGGACGCTGGCGCGGCCGTTTCCTCTTCTTGGCCATCAGATCTCCTTGGCCATCAGATCGCGGCTCCCGGCTCGGGGGCTTCGCCCTGGTAGTCGCGGCCTGCCGTCGTCGGGAAGCTGTACTGGGACGTGAAGTCGAACGCGACCGCGAGGTCGACGCTCGCGCAGGTGCGGAGGCGGTGCCACGCCACGAGGGCCATCTGGGTCCCATCCGGCAGGATCCCCGCCGCGTCCCCGGGGAAATCGTACGGGGCCACGATCACACGATCCTGGCCTACCTCGGTATCTTGGAGGCGGCGGTCGTAGAACTCGATCAGGTCGGCCACCTTCTCCGCCGGTGCGGTCGGGTCGTACCAGATCACCGTGGCTCCGTGTTCCAGGGAGTGGGTCGATCGATAGAGGTCGGAGAGAGCCACGGAATCGTAGATGCCGGCGGGGAGCGTCGTATCGGCGTGTGGTCCGGATGCGGGGGGCGTCGTCGGGTAGGCGGACAGAGGCGGACCGGCCCCCCCGGTGCCGATGTGTGTTCGATCCTGGTCGGGTGGATCGAAAGGGGGTGTCGTGGTCACGTCGCCACATCCGGCGGCGTCGGCCGCGCCCGTCGCCCGCGAGATGAGCTGGTCGGGACTCGGGAGGTCGCCTCCTCCCGAGGGAAGCACCGTGGCGGCGACGGCGATCCCGGCGATGACCACGATCCCCACGGCGATGCCGATCGTGCGTGCCCGCCGCTTCGACGCGAGCCGTCGCTGGAGCTCTTCACGCTCGCGGCGGGCCTGGTCCTTCCGCTCCGCCTTGGTCGGCCTGCGGCCCTGGTCCGGTCTCCCGGGGACGTCGTCGGTCAACTGCGCTCCTCGATCATGGGTCGCGGAAGCTTACCGGCCGTTCCGCTCTGCGGGGAAACGGAGTTCTGTCTTGCGGGGCTGCGCGCCGGCGGCCTATCCTGCTCGCGCCTTCCCCCGGGTGCACGACCGGTTACTCGGCCGAGGGAGGGGAGCGCGTGTCAGACATCAAGCACGACCAGTTGGTGAGGCTGCCTGCGGCGGAGGGGAGCGGGGGTCTCGACCGGTTCTTCAAGATCTCCGAGCGGGGTTCCAGCGTTCGCACCGAGGTCGTAGCCGGGATCACCACCTGGCTCACGATGGCCTACATCCTGTTCCTGAACCCGGCGATCCTCGGATTCCAAGCAGTGCCCGACCTGCAGCCCCTGGGCCTGCCGTTCGGCGCGGTGCTCACCGTGACCGCGCTCGTCGCGGGCGTTGCCACGATCGCGATGGGCCTGTGGGCCAATTACCCGTTCGCGATCGCATCGGGGCTGGGTCTGAACGCGTTCGTCGCGTTCACGCTCGTCGCGGGCCAGGGACTCTCCTATCCCGAGGCGATGGGCGTCATCGTCGTCGAAGGACTCCTCATCACCCTCCTCGTCCTCACCGGGTTCCGCAACGCCGTGCTGAACGCGATCCCGATGGACCTCAAGCGGGCGATCGCCATCGGGATCGGCTTGTTCCTGATGATCATCGGCCTCGTGAACGCCGGCATCGTCGTGCAGGGTCCGGGGAACCCGCCCCTCGGGCTCACGACAGACTTCACGACCTTGCGCATGCTCACGTTCGCGGTGGGGCTCGCGCTCTGCTCGATCCTCGTCGTGCGGAACATGAAGGGAGGCTTGTTGATCGGGATCGTGGCGACGACCGTGATCGCAGCGATCGTCAACGGGATCTGGGGTGACAACGCGATCTGGGATGCGGTCGGTCCCGGCATCGCGCAGGTGCCCGACTCCGTCACGGCCACGCCGGACTTCAGCCTGCTGGGGGACTTCTCGTTCGGGTTCTTCTCGACGCTGGGGTTCTGGACGGCGATCGTGCCGGTCTTCGCGGTGATGCTGTCGGACTTCTTCGACACGATGGGGACCGCGGTGGCGCTGGGTGACGAAGCGGGACTGCTCGATGAGGACGGCAAGCTCCCGAACATGAACCGCGTCCTGCTGGTCGACTCGGTCGCGGCGGCCGCGGGCGGGGCGGCGAGCGCGTCGTCGAACACGACGTTCATCGAATCCGCCGCCGGGATCAGCGAGGGAGGCCGGACCGGTCTCGCGTCGGTCATCACAGGGGGTCTCTTCCTGCTGTGCGTGTTCCTCTCGCCGCTCGCCGGGGTGATCCCGCCGGAGGCAACCGCCCCCGTCCTCGTGGTCGTGGGCTACTTCATGATGCGCGGGATCGGGGAGATCGACTGGCGCGATCCCGCCATCGGGATCCCGGCGCTCCTCACGATCGGCCTGATGCCGTTCACGTACTCGATCACGAACGGGGTCGGGGCAGGCTTCATCGCCTACACGGCGATCAGGGTGATGCAGGGCAAGTTCCGCGACGTGCATCCCCTGATGTACGTCGTGACCGCGGGCTTCCTCTTCTACTTCCTGCGGGGGGTGCTGGCCT
>Ga0299907_10001010_pt1 | contig 15288 bp, 12 predicted proteins | sample RVTome_16_FD_198680 | JGI IMG/M metagenome (GOLD analysis project Ga0299907, IMG submission 198680) | Soil microbial communities from uranium-contaminated site in the Upper Colorado River Basin, Wyoming, United States - RVT152D67 (version 2) ... | reverse complement strand
CGCGACCTGCTCCCGGTGACCCACACCGAGTCGGCGCTCGTCCACCGCTCGCTCCCCCGGATCGACCTGGGAGCGGCGATCGTCGAGCCCGATGACGCCGAGCGGGTGGTGGCGGCGATGGGCGCCGCGCAGCTCGCAATCCTCGTCGCCGACGGGACGGTGGCCGTCGGCCGCATCCCTGCCGAGGCGGCCATGCTCACGCAGCAGGTCGAGCTCCTGGCCGAGTCCACCGCCCTCGCGATCGAGCTGAGCGCACCAGGCGAGCCGAAACGGGTGGGGCCGGACGACGCCGAGCGAATCTTCGGCCAGAAGGCGCCGCCCGACGACTTCATGGGCTACTTCGCCGACGTCGCGGCCCACCGCCCGGCGCCGACGCCGGAGCCCGACATGGACGACTCCGAGGTCGGAGCTCGTCGCCGGATCGTCACCGCCTGCCGGCTCCTGCAGCACCACGGCCTGATCGAGCACCTCGAGCACGTGAGCGTGCGGATCGGCGACGGGTCCACCTTCCTCATCACCCCGCGCGGACACCTGGGCCGCCTGGCGTCGGAGGACGTCGCGACGGTCGACATGGAGGGCCGATGGGTGGCCGGCCCGCTCGAGCCACCCCCGTTCCGGCACTTCCACCGTGACATCCTCCTGGCGCGGCCCGATGTGACCGCCATCGTCCACACCCACCAGCCGCATGCGCGCGCCATGGCGGTGGCCGGCGCGACCCCGCTGCGGCCGCTCCATCGGTCCGGCGCAGCCCCGCTCCTCGGTGAGGAGCCGGTGTACGACGTGCCGGACCTCATGTTCGACCCCGGCCACCGGCGGCCGGCGGTGGCCCTGCTCGGGCACGCCGCGACGCTTCACGAGCGCTCGCACGGCATCGACTTCCTGTCCGACACGGTCGAGGCCGCCACGGCGCATGCCCTCGCCTACGAGGACCACGCGCGGATGTACCTCGCCGCGAGGCGCATCGGCAGCCCGACTCCGATCGCCGAGGACTTCGTCCGCCGCGCGAGCCGGATCGACCCGCCGCCGATCGACTGGTGGCGCCACCACCTCGCCGAGCTTGCCCGCCCGTGATTGACCCGATGCCGGCGGATTCGTCCGCCGGCCAACCGACAAGCCTGGAGGAACCTGCGTGTCTGCTGACGAACCATCGGACGAGCCGATCGCCGCGCGGCCGGCGACCGGCACCGTGTACGGATCGGACCGTGCGGTCGACGCGATCGCCGAGCTCGGGGTCGATTTCCTGTCGCTGAACCCCGGCGCCACCATCCGCGGACTCCACGACTCCGTCGTCAGCCGCCCGGACGGGAGGCCCGAGCTCATCCTCGCCATGCACGAGGAGATCGCGGTCGCGATCGCGCACGGCTATGCGAAGGCCGCGGACCGCCCGATGGCCGTGGCCCTTCACGACACGGTGGGGCTCCTCCACGCGACGATGGCGCTGTTCAACGCCTGGGTCGACCGCGCGCCCATCCTCGCCGTCGTCGGCACCGGGCCGATGGACGCGCAGCTCAGGCGCCCCTGGATCGACTGGATCCATACGGTCGGCGAGCAGGGAGATCTGGTGCGTCACTTCACGAAGTGGAACGACCAGCCCGCGAGCGTCGGCGCGATCGTCTCGTCGTTGCGTCGCGCTTGGCGGACGGCGTTGACCCAGCCGATGGGGCCGGTGATCGTCGGCCTCGACGCGCTCCTCCAGGAGGAGGTGGTCGACGCCGCCGTTGGGGGGCCACTTCATCCGGACCAGCTCCGCGTCAGCAGGTTCGCGCCGGACCCGTCGCTCGTCGAGTCGGCGCTCGAGCGGCTGCACGCGGCACGGCGCCCGGTCATCCTGACCGATCGACCCCTGTCGGCGGCTGCGGCCGCTGCCGTCGTTCGCCTGGCCGAGCGCACCGGCTCGGCGCTGGTCGAGGTCGGCGCGGGGGGCACCTTCCCGGTCGGCCATCCCAACGACGTGACCGACGAGGCGAAGGAGGCGCTCGGACGCGCCGACCTCCTCGTCTTCGTCGACGTTCGCGATCCAGCTCGGTCGCTCGGGACCATCGACCTGCGCAGCCGCCGCATGTCCGGGGAGGGGACCGGCGTGGCGGCCATCTCCATCGGCCTGGCCGATGCGACCGATCGGTCCTGGATGGTAACCGAGTCCGACGTCCCTCCGCGGCTCGGAATCATCGGCGACCCGGAGCTGGCCCTGGTCGCCCTGTGCGACGGGTGGGGCGCGACGAAGCGGGCGCTGCCCGACGAGATGGCAGGCCTGGCGGGCGTGAAGGAGGTCGAGACCGACGCCGACGAGTCGTGGCTCGACCGCGGCGGCCTCGTGATTGAGGTCGCGCGCGGCGTCGCCGGCCACGACGTCGTGCTCGGCAATTCTGGCGTGCTGCGAGGCTCGCACACCCGCCGCGCGTTCCGCTTCCAGCGCTCCGACCAGTTCCTCGGGCAGTCGGGAGGGGAGGGGCTGGGCTACGGCGCGCCGGCCTCCGTCGGGGCGGCGCTCGCCCACCGGGGCTCCGACCGGCTGGTGATCGACCTCCAGGGCGACGGCGACCTGATGTACGTGCCGCAGAGCCTCTGGACCGCCGCGCATCACCGCATCCCGCTCCTCGTGGTGGTGGATGCGAACCGCAGCTATCTCCAGGACCGGCACCACCAGCTGGCGATGGCGAGCCAGCGTGGACGCCCGTCCCAGGACGTCGGCATCGGGATCGACATGGTCGGGCCGAAGGTCCGGTTCGCCGCCCTGGCCCGCTCGCTCGGGGTCCACGGGATCGGGCCGGTCGCGAGCCGCGGTGACCTGCGCGACGCGCTCGCCGAGGCGGTGCCGAGGGTCCTCGACGGTGAGCCCGTGCTCGTGGAGGCCGAGACCCGGTCTCGCTAGGCCCCGGCCGTCAGGCGGCGGGGATGAAGTCGGGACGCCCGACCACCCCGCCGCGCTCGCGTCCGGCGACGAGGACGTCGACGAGCCAGTCGCCGATGTATTCGTGGGCCAGGATGCGGTTGTCGTTCTGGCAGTGCGCCGCGCCACCCTCGGCGGCGGTGAAGACCTTGAGCTCCTTGGTCGTCGACGAGGCCTGCGCGTGCAGGCGCACCGCGTCGTCGAGCGGGATCTGCACGTCGCGCTCGCCGTGGACCACCAGCAGCGGGCAGCTGATGCGGTCGGCAACGCCCTCGAGCGTCCAGGCGCGCATGATGCGCGCGAAGTCCGCCACGTCGGTGGCGCCCATGACCGCCAGGGCGTGGCTCATCGGTGCCGTCAGGGGCGGCCGATCCCGCAGCCGTCGTTTCCAGATGGCGCCGAAGTCCCAGATCGCGCCCCACGCCACGGCGGCGGCCAGGCGTGGCTCGAAGGCGGCGGCGCGGGCGGCGCGGTAGCCGCCCATCGACGAGCCGACGACCGCGATGCGGTCGGGGTCGACCTCGGGCCGGGCGGCCAGGGCGTCGATGGCGGCGGCGACGGGCACCTCGTAGTCGTGGCGGTTGACGAGGCCGCGGAACAGGACCGCCTCGCCGATGCCGGGCGCATCGCACAGCAGCACCCCGATCCCCCGTCGCGCCACCTCGAGCCCGAACTCGATGCCCTGCTCCTTGGTGCTCTCCCAGCCGGGCAGGTAGATGGCCACCGGAAAGCGCTCACCGGCGCCCGCCCCGGGGGGCGAGATGAGCCAGGCCGGGTAGGCGCCGTCGGGATAGGGGACCTCGATGCGCTCGATCGGCGGGTCGGACAGGCGGGCGAAGGTGGCGAAGGCCTCCAGCGAGCGCTGGTGGGCGGCGTGCCGGGCCGGGTCGTGGTGGTCCTGGAAGGCGGTGGCCCACTGGGTGTAGGCGCAGGCGCGCAGCGCGCTGTCGCGCGCGCTGTGCCGGTGGCCGCGCGCCTCCTGCTCGGCGGCCCGGGCCGACAGGCGCTCGCCTTGCTCCAGCCAGACCCGGTGCCAGGTCTCGTCGTCGCCGGCGGCCGAGGCATCGGCCAGGGCTTCCACCGCCGGGCCGACCTCGCCGATCGAGCCACCGGTGAACAGGATGCGCAGCACGGCCTGCGACCACGGGTAGTTGTCGGGGAAGAAGTGGAACATTGGTGCCCTCGCTGGCGGTCGAGGCGCTACGCGGCGGGCCGGCTGGTGTCGGCGGCCGGATCGAGCCCGACCACCCCGCCGCGCTCGCGTCCGGCGACGAGGACGTCGACGAGCCAGTCGCCGATGTATTCGTGGGCCAGGATGCGGTTGTCGTTCTGGCAGTGCGCCGCGCCACCCTCGGCGGCGGTGAAGACCTTGAGCTCCTTGGTCGTCGACGAGGCCTGCGCGTGCAGGCGCACCGCGTCGTCGAGCGGGATCTGCACGTCGCGCTCGCCGTGGACCACCAGCAGCGGGCAGCTGATGCGGTCGGCAACGCCCTCGAGCGTCCAGGCGCGCATGATGCGCGCGAAGTCCGCCACGTCGGTGGCGCCCATGACCGCCAGGGCGTGGCTCATCGGTGCCGTCAGGGGCGGCCGATCCCGCAGCCGTCGTTTCCAGATGGCGCCGAAGTCCCAGATCGCGCCCCACGCCACGGCGGCGGCCAGGCGTGGCTCGAAGGCGGCGGCGCGGGCGGCGCGGTAGCCGCCCATCGACGAGCCGACGACCGCGATGCGGTCGGGGTCGACCTCGGGCCGGGCGGCCAGGGCGTCGATGGCGGCGGCGACGGGCACCTCGTAGTCGTGGCGGTTGACGAGGCCGCGGAACAGGACCGCCTCGCCGATGCCGGGCGCATCGCACAGCAGCACCCCGATCCCCCGTCGCGCCACCTCGAGCCCGAACTCGATGCCCTGCTCCTTGGTGCTCTCCCAGCCGGGCAGGTAGATGGCCACCGGAAAGCGCTCACCGGCGCCCGCCCCGGGGGGCGAGATGAGCCAGGCCGGGTAGGCGCCGTCGGGATAGGGGACCTCGATGCGCTCGATCGGCGGGTCGGACAGGCGGGCGAAGGTGGCGAAGGCCTCCAGCGAGCGCTGGTGGGCGGCGTGCCGGGCCGGGTCGTGGTGGTCCTGGAAGGCGGTGGCCCACTGGGTGTAGGCGCAGGCGCGCAGCGCGCTGTCGCGCGCGCTGTGCCGGTGGCCGCGCGCCTCCTGCTCGGCGGCCCGGGCCGACAGGCGCTCGCCTTGCTCCAGCCAGACCCGGTGCCAGGTCTCGTCGTCGCCGGCGGCCGAGGCATCGGCCAGGGCTTCCACCGCCGGGCCGACCTCGCCGATCGAGCCACCGGTGAACAGGATGCGCAGCACGGCCTGCGACCACGGGTAGTTGTCGGGGAAGAAGTGGAACATTGGTGCCCTCGCTGGCGGTCAGGACTCGGTATCGACGGTCGACGCCGGCACGTACACCGTGCCGTCCATGATCCGGCGCGCGGTGCGCTCGATCGCCGCGCGGGTCATCACCGGCCCCCCCTCGCGCGACTCGACCCTGCCCTCAACGAGCATGACTCCGCCGGGGTGCCCGATGCGCAGCGGACGGTCGGGGACCTGCCCCCCGAGGATCTCGTCGACGATCGTACCGGCGATGCCGGCCGCCGCCGCCGTGCATACGGCCACGGTGCCCGCGTACGCGCGGTGCGGCTGCTGCATGCTCAGACCACGACCGAGGAGATCGATCTCGTTGGCCACGATCCGGCGGCCGTGCAGATCGGTGTACGGGGCCGGCGGCGCGACGACGTAGAGCTTCGGGATGGCCGGGGTGACGGTCGCCGCCGCCTCCGCGCTCGTCGCGAGCCCGAGGCGGACCGCGCCGGCCCCGCGGATTTCCTCCAGGCGCCGGAGGACCGGCTCGCCGAGGTCGTCCGGCAACTCCGTGCCGGTCAGCCCGGCGACGTCGGGACGGACGAAGACGGCCGGGTTGCCGGCGTCGACGATCGAGACCTCCACCTCGCCCGAGGGCGTGGCCAGCGATTCGCGCGGCGCTCCGGTCGGGAGCAGGCCGCGACCGAGGACGCTCGCCCCCTCCCCGAAGTCCATCATGATCGACGAACCGGTGCCAGGCACCCCCGGCACCTCGGCGTCACCCTCGACGAGCGCGAGCCCACCGTGGACGCGGACGCGGGCGGTGATCACGCTGTCGGTGTTCGTCAGGTAGATGCGGACCGTGGTCTCCGGCTCGACGGCCTCGACGAGCCCTTCGTCGATCGCGAACGGGGCGATGCCCGACGACATGTTCCCGCAGTTCCCGGTGAAGTCGACCACCGCTTTGCTGATGCGGACCTGTCCGAACGTGAACTCGACGTCGGCGTCGGGACGGACGGAGGGGGCGACGATCGCGACCTTGCTTGTTAGCGGATCGGCACCACCGAGCCCGTCGATCTGGCGGACGTCGGGGCTGCCGTAGACCGCGAGGATCACCCGCTCGCGAAGGACGGGATCGGTCGGCAGGTCGGCCGCATGGAAGTAGGCGCCGCGGCTCGTGCCGCCGCGCATGAAGACGCATCGGATCCCGACCTGGTCCCCTCGTCGCACTGCCGATTGGGGAAGGCGGTCGGTGGCGATCGGGCTCGTCATGCTCACGTCCCAGCGAGTACAGCAGTATACAATCGCCCCGGACAGGCACGGAAGGCAGGAAAGGACGTGGACCCGATGACGATCGACGAGGAGACCCGTGCGCGGTACGCCGAGCAGGGGTGGGGAACGACACGCAACGGCTTCGGCACCCGGCCGGCGCTGGTGATCGTGGACATGCAGAACGACTTCGTCGATCCCGACTCGCCCTCGACCTGCGCGCCCATGGCCCAGGAGCGCATCCCGGCCATCCGCCGTCTCCTCGACGCCGCACGCGATGCCGGTATCCCGGTCTTCTTCACCCAGGGCCTCGTGAAGCCGGATCTCTCCGACGTCGGTCTCTGGAAGGGTCGCGCCCATCGCACCGGGCTGTGCCAGATCGAGGGGACGCGCGGGGCCGAGATCGTGCCCGAGCTCGCGCCGCGTGATGGGGAGATCGTCGTCACCAAGCGTCGCCCGAGCGGCTTCTTCGGAACTGATCTCCAGGCGCAGCTCGTCGCCCGCGACGTCGACACCGTGCTCGTCGCCGGGGCGTCGATGAGCGGCTGCGTCCGAGCGACCGCGGTCGACGCGTTCTCCCACGACTTCCTGACGTCGGTCGTGAGGGACTGCGTCGTGGATCGGACCGAGGACGTCCTCGAACGCAACCTGTTCGACATCGATGCCAAGTACGTGGACGCCGTCTCGCTCGACGACGGGCTGGCGTACCTGGCGTCGGTGGCCGCGCAGCCGGCCGCCACCCCGGCCTAGTCGAAGGGGTCGACCGGGGCGCCGCCGCCGCTAGACGACCATCGCACGCTCAGCGCCATGGTCCCGAGCTGGAAGGCGATGGCGATGACGAAGGCTACGGCGAAGCCGCCCACGCCGAGGACGGCGCCCCAGAGCAGGCTGCCCAACCCGCTCGAGAGCTGGTAGCCGACCGAGTAGGTCGCCATCGCCGCGCCGAGCCGATCGGGTGGGGCGCGGTCGATGGTGAGGGCACTCATGGTCGGCGAGACGAGCGCCGTCCCGAGGGCATAGACCGCGGCGCCGAGCGCGAAGGTCACGAGCCCGCTCCCCGCGAGCGCGACGAGAAGCCCGACCACGGCGGCGATGCACCCGGCGACGATCGCCGCGTGACGGCCGTAGCGGTCGGACGCCCGTCCGGCCACGAGTTGGCTGAGGAACATGACGAGGCCGTAGAGCGGGTAGTAGATGGCCAGCCACTCGAGCGGCGCCCCGACCTCCAGCGCGTACACCGGAGGAAAGACGGTGAAGATCGCGTGCGGGAGCATGAAGGCGGCGATCATCAGGGTGGCCGGCAGGGCGGACGGCTCGACGAAGCGTTCGAGCCGGGTCTCGCGACGTACGCTTCGCTCGGCCGGTGGCGCCGGGAGCCGGATCCGGAACGCGATGGCCGTCGCCGCCACGCCGAGCCCCGTCGCCAAGAGGGCCGGCCCGATGGCGCCGGTCGAGAGGTAGAGCGCCACGCCGAGGCCCGGACCGATCAAGTGCGCCAGGGCGGGCATCGCCATGAAGTACCCCGATGCCTCGCCGCGCCGGTCGACCGGCGAGCGGCGCGCCATGAGCGAATGGGTCGACACGCTGTAGAGCGCCCAGCCCGTGCCCTGGACGAACCGAACCGGGCTGAGCGCGGCGGACCCGGGCAGCAGCAGGCCGAGCGGCGCGAGCGTGCCGAGCACGGCGCCGACACGGAGGAGGAGCGCGTGGCGGCCGGTGTCCACGAGGCGCCCGATCGTCGGTCGAAACAGGACCGATGGAATCGAATGGACGGCCGCCACGACGCCGACGAGGACCGGCCCGCCACCGCGGTCGATGACGATCAGCGGGACGACCGGGCGGAGGACGTGCTCGAACGCGAACCCGAGGAAGGTCAGCAGCAGGACGGCGAGGAACGGGCGGGTCAGCAGCCCGCCGCGGCCCGAGGTGCCCATCCGCGGCGCGTCAGCCGTACCGTTCGTGGCGGATGAAGGAGTCCAGCGAACGTCGAGCCTCGCCACGCGGTGACTTGGGCTTCGCCCCCTCCTCGGTCGCGTAGCCGAGCGAGACCATCGTCCGCAGCACCATGCCGTCGGGAACGCCGAGCAGGCGGCCCACGATCGGCTGCGCCTCCTCGCGCGCGCGGGCGAGCCCGGAGCTCAGGCCGTGCGCCTCCGCGGCGATCATGACGCGCTCCGCCAGCCGACCCTCGTCGAAGTTGTCGATCTCGGTGCCCTTCACCTCACGCGCGACGCAGACCACCACGGGCGCGATCCCGATGTGGGCGGTGTACGGAGCCGCCTCGGCCATCTGTCGCTTCGTCTCCGAATCGGTGACGACGATGAAGCTCCACGGCTGCGTGTTCGACACGCTGCCGGTCCAGCGCGCGACGTCGAGGATGTCGCGCAGGACGTCCTCGGGGACCGAGTCCGCGCGGTAGTCGCGTGTCTGGCGGACTCGACGCATGGTGCGGGTGAAGGTGGTCGGCGGGCAGGCCTCGGATTCGTTCATCCCCGGAGTGTACCGCTCCCGGACTGTATGCCGCTGCACACCCATCGTCCGGTCGGGTACGGTGAGCGTCGATACCATCCCGATGCAAGGAGCTCCCATGGCTGACTCCCAGAGCGCCGTTCCGGTCGTTCGCGACGAGGTGATCCCGCCCGCCGGGCGCATCGGCCTCGAGCTGCGTCACGGCCAGACGCTGCGCATCGTCGACGTCGAGGGCAAGCAGGTGCCGGACCTCGTCTGCTTCAACCTCGACGAACCCCGCGAGCGCCTCTCGACGAACAACTCGCGCCTGGTCCAGAAGCGCTGGTTGCTCACGATCGGGCACGCCCTCTACTCGGATGAGGGGAACCCGATGCTTCGCATCGTCGACGACACGGTCGGCGTGCACCACGCATCGGCCGGGTGCTGCAACGACGCGGCCAACCGGCTCCGCTACGGCGTCGAGGGGGAGCCGAACTGTCTCGACAACCTTGCCGCGGCGGTCGAGCCGATCGGGCTGACCAAGAAGGACATCCCCGGCGCCTTCTGCCCGTTCATGAAGGTCATCCAGCATTTCGACGGGGCGTACGAGATCCAGGAGCCCGACTCGCGGGCGGGCGACCACATCGACCTCCGGGCCGAGATGGACCTGTTCGTGGCGATCTCGAACTGCCCGCAGGAGCGGAACCCGTGCAATGGCTATCACGCGACATCGTTGCGGATCGTCGTCACGGGGCCGCGCACCTGACCCTCAGGCGTTCGCGGTACCGATGTTCAGGATGTCGCGCAGCAACGCCGCGGCCGCCCCGGCCGGACTCGAGCTGCCGCCGACGGCCGTGATCCGGTCCATCGTGTCGGTCATGTAGCTGATCCCCTTGTCGAACCCCGCGACGTGGGCGAGCGGATGGCTCGTTCGCAGGGGCGTCGGCTCGACCCGTGCGCGCCAGCCGTCGCCATTGCGACGGAGCGTGCCGAGCAGGCGGATCGTGCGCCCGCGCGCGGCCGCCCGCTCGAGGTCGGACGGGTAGAGCCCGGTGATGCCGGCGACCTCGACGTCGTCGAGCCGGAGGCCCCCGCCGAGGGCGGCATTCGCGATGATGACGAGCTTGCAGGCGGTGTCGATGCCCTCGACGTCCATCCGTGGATCGGCCTCCGCGGCACCGATGGCCTGCGCGTCGCGCAGGCTGTCGGCGAAGGTCGCGCCGTGCTCGCTCATCTTGGAAAGGATGTAGTTCGACGTCCCGTTGAGGATTGCGTCGACGCTCTCGACCGACGCGCCCACGAGGCCGTAACGCGCGAGGTCGATCGTCGGCAGGGCTGCCCCGGCCGCCGCCCCGAGCCGCACTTCGCGCCCCCGTTCCGCGGCGAGCGTCCCGATCTCCGGCCAATGCTGGACGAACGCCCCCTTGCTCGCCGCCACCACGTGCATGCCACAGCCGAGCGCCGCCCGCACGTTGGCGATCCCCGGCTCGCCCGTCTCGACGCTCCCGCTCGTCGCCTCGACCAGGACGTCGGCCTCGATCCGCCCGATGGCCTCGACCGCGGACCACGGCTCGTGGCGTCCGGGAAGGCGGGCCACACGCTCGCCGGTCAGGCCGCGGAGCAGCCCATCGCCCTGCGTTCCGTCGGTGGGGACCCACGTCTCGCGAGAGGTGACGACCGCGGCAAGCTCGAGGTCGAGACCGTACCTCGCGCGCAGGCGCTCGCGGTCGCGCACGAGGCCGGCCACCAGCGAGCGGCCGACGCGGCCGAAGCCGGCGACGAGGATGCGCACGCGTTACAGGCCGAAGACGATCGGCGCCGACAGGTTTCGGAGCGCCTTGGCCACGCTGAGGGGCACGACGCGGCCGGTCTTCGGATTCGCCGACGGCTCGTTCTCGACCCGCAGGAAGAGGCGGCCGAAGTGGCCGGTGACCTCGACCTCGTGGACATTGCGCTGCACGGTCGGGTCGGCGTAGACGCGCAACCGCGTCCGGTCCAGACCGATGCCGGCCAGGCTGACGGCCGCGGCGACGTTCACGTTCTCCGGGAAGCGGCCCACGCCGTCGCGGGCAGGCCCATCGAACAGGAGCAGCGGCTCGGTCGGCGGCTCGGACCGGCCCAGCTGATCGGCGGTGAAAGCCTGCGGCGGCTTGCGTGTGGTATGGGTCACGCTGTCGAGCGGCGCGAGCGCCGCCGCGGAGATCATGTCGAGTCCGGCGATCGCGCCCGACGGGACGAGGATGCGGCGACCGGTGCGAGCGGTCGTAGCCTGGATCCGCGCGAGGAAGTCGGGATCGGCCAGGGCGCCGACGCTGACGGTCATGAGGTCCTTGCCGCCCTCGAGCACGCCGGTGACGTGCTCCCGCAGCGCGTCATGGCCGCCGACCTCGACGACCAGATCGACGTCGCTCGCGTAGAGGGCGACGGGATCGGTGTGTACGATCGCCTCGTCGGGCGTGCCCGCGGCTCGCGAGGCGTCGCGAACGAGGATCGTCGCGAGTTCCGCCTCGCCCGCCAGGCCGCTGCGAATGGCATTAGCCACACTGCGACCGATCTGTCCGTATCCGATGAGGCCGACCTTCATGGGCGTTTCTCCTGGTCTCGGGGTCCCTGTCGCACGGTCGCCGCGACCCCGCACGCGGTCGCGCACAGCGGTATACTACGCGGACTCGCCGACCCTGCGAGCCGCGGCAGGTCACCGGCGCTCTCTCCAAGAGCGACGTGGCGCGGCCCCGGAGGTGGCTTCGCGGGAGGAGCCGTCGCCAGGCGACGCCCACAGCGACATACGGTCCCGGCACTCCTGGAGATGGATCACTCGGAGCAAGGAGGACGAGGTTTTGACCGGAACTCGCAGGCGCATCGACCTGATGCTGATCGGCGTCATGGTGCTCGCGCTCGCCGCGTGCGGAGGCAACGGAACGGATGCCTCGCAGGGGGAGGATGCAGACGGCGAAAGCACGAACATCTTCCTCGGCACGGGTACGACCGAGGCCGAGGCCTATATGGTGCCGTTCCTCACGATCGGCCGCGACATCCTCGCCGAGCAGGGGATCACCGTCGAGTACATCGCGCTCTCGAGCGACGAGGCGGTGCAGGCCGCGCTGGACCGCGGCCGCGTGGACGTGGCCGTGCAGTCCGCCCTCGGGCTGCAGCGAGCGCGGAGCGCCGGGCTTGCCGGTCAGTTCATCACCGGCCTTCAGCAGCACAACTCGTTCGTCCTGGTCGTTCCCGGCGACGTGACCGACCTCAGCCAGCTCGCCGGCATGCGGGTGGGCATCGAGGATCCGACCTCGCTCGCCGTCACCGTGGCCGAGGTCCTCATCCGGGAGCAGGGCGGCCTCGAGCCCGGCGACGACTACGAGATGGTCGCCCTGTCCGGTTCGAGCAACCGCGCTGCCGCGATGCAATCCGGCTCGCTTGACGCCGCCGTCCTGTTCCGGGCGGTCGGTGCCAACCTCGAGGCCGAGACCGACGGCGCATTCCGGATCCACGGCGGGCTCTGGGACGTCCTCGACCCAATGCTTTGGGAAGGGATCGCCGCGAGCGAAGAGTTCATCGCGAACACCGAGCTGGCAGAGGCCTTCGTGAGCGCCATGATCCAGACGCACGAGCAGTTCTACGAGGCCGATCCGGCTGAGCTCGCCGCGCGGAAGGATGAGTACCCCGAGACCGAGCCACTCGATCTCGATGGCCTCATCGGCGACTTCGAGCTTTGGCAGGAAATCGAGCTCTTCCCGACCGATGGTGGCGTCACCCAGGAGGCCTACGACGGGATCACCCAGTTCCTGCTCGACGCCGGCCAGCTGACCGAGGAGACGACTGTCCCGTACGAGGAGGCGGTTGACGCCAGCTTCGTCGAGGCCGTGATCGAGTAGCTTCGTCCCGACGCGACAAGCCAGTGACGGCGGCGCCTCCCAGCCGCCGTCACCCTTCGATCATTCATCGGAGCGACGCGTGACCGAACCCACGGACATAGCCACGTCCGCCGTCGAACGCCGCGGCTGGCTCCGACCGAGAGCCCTTCTCCGGCCCCCCCTCGTTTCGATCGCCGGCCTCATCGCCATCTGGTGGCTCGCGAGCCTCGGCCAGCCCCGCCACATCCTCCCGCCGCCGGCTGCGGTGCTCGAGGAGATCTGGCGCATGGCGTTCCTGTCCGGCGAGCTGTTGGCGGCGCTGCAGATCAGCCTCGTGTCGCTCCTCGTCGGCGGCGGCCTCGCCCTTCTCATCGGCGTGCCGCTCGGGGTCCTCATGGGCTCCAATCGCGCCGTGGAGCGGGCGCTCGACCTCTACGTCATAGCGTTTTACGTGGCCCCGGTCTCGGCGCTGACACCGCTCTTCATCTTCTGGCTCGGGATCGACCTCGCGCCGCGGGTCGCGACCGTCTTCGTATTCGCGGTGCCGCAGGTGATCATCACCTGCTTCCGCGGAGCGCGTAGCACGCCGCGCACCCATCTCGAGGTGGCCCGTGCCTTTCGCGCGCGCGGCCGGGACATCTTCACGAAGGTCGTCATCCCGCACGAGATCCCGTACATCGTCACCGCCCTGCGCCTCGGCCTCGGCCAGGCGATCAAGGGCATGGTTCTCGCCGAGCTCATCGTCTCGTCGACCGGCCTCGGGCTGCTGCTCAACACCTATGCCCAGCTGTTCGACACCGCCGCGCTCATCGGGGTCGTCATCGTGCTCATGCTGATCGGGGTCCTCGGGACGGCCCTCGTCGCGCGCCTCGAGTCGGCCATCACGCCCTGGAGGGGGCCTGCATGAGGACGCGCATCATCTCGCTCCTCGTCGTCGTTGGGGCGTGGCAGGTCGGCAGCCTCTTCGCCGGGGAGCTGGTCCTGCCGAGCCCGACCTCGACCATCGCGCGGTTCGCCGACCTGATGTCGGAGGGACGGCTGCCGCGCGCGCTCGTCATCGGCCTCCAGGCGCTCGCGATCGGTGGCGGGGCTGCGATGCTCATTGGCATTCCGCTCGGAATCGTGCTCGGGGTGCAGCGCCGGCTGGGCAGCGCGTTCGACTTCTACTTCTCCGCGCTGTACGTCACGCCGTTCTCGGCGGTTGCCCCGCTCTTCGTCCTCTGGTTCGGCATTGACTCCGGCTCGCGGATGATCTTCATCTTCTTCTTCACCCTGCCGCAGATCGTGATCGTCTGCTACCAGGGCGCGCGCTCGACCCCCGATCGTCTCATCGAGGTGGCCCGCTCCTACCGCGCCACGCCGCGCGATATCTTCACGAAGACGATCCTCCCGTACGAGGTGCCCTTCATCTTCACTGCCCTGCGCCTCGGCGTGGGACGGGCCGTGCAGGGCATGGTCATCGCCGAGCTTCTCATCTCGGCGACCCAGGGCCTCGGGTTCCTGATCACCGTCTACGGAGCGGCCCTCGACATCGCTGCGGTGCTGGCCGTCGTCCTGTTCATCATGATGCTCGGCATTGTGGCCAGCCTCGTCGTCCAGCGGATCGAGGACGCCATTGCGCCGTGGCGCAGCGGAGTCACCACGTCAGGAGATGCGAACGGTGCCTGAGCAATCGATCAAGCTGGCCGTCGAGGGCCTCCACAAGACCTACCGCACGAAGCGGCCACGCGACACGTTCCTTCGGCGCTTACTGCCGGACTTCAAGGGCGAGACGACCGAGGTCGTTGCCATCGAGGACCTGACCTTCGACGTCCGCGCCGGCGAGTTCATCAGCATCGTCGGGCCGTCGGGGTGTGGCAAGACGACCGCGCTGCGCATCATGGACGCGCTCGTGCCGTCCGACGGTGGCCGGGTCGTCATCAACGGCACCGAGGTCACCGAGCCACGCGCCGAGTGCGGCTTCATCTTCCAGGACTTTGGGCTGTACCCGTGGCGGACGGTCGCGGCGAACGTCGAATTCGGCCTCGAGCTGCGCGGGACAGACGCGGCCGAGCGACGCAAGCAGGCACACTCGTACATCGATCTCGTCGGCCTCAAGGGGTTCGAGCGCCACTATCCGCACCAGTTGTCGGGGGGCATGCAGCAGCGCGTCGGCATCGCGCGAACGCTCGCGATCCAGCCAGAAATCCTGCTGATGGACGAACCGTTCGGCTCACTCGACGCGCTGACGCGCCGGATCATGCAGTTCGAGCTGCTGCGCATCCTTGACAGCCAGAACCCGACGACCGCCGTGTTCGTGACTCACGACCTCGAGGAGGCCCTCCTCCTCTCGGATCGGGTGCTCGTCATGACCCGCCGGCCCGGCCGCTGCAAGGAGATCGTTGACGTCCCGTTCGAACGGCCGCGGACCGATGCCGTCGTCGACTCTCCCGAGTTCATCGAGCTCCGGCGTCACCTGTGGGAGTCGCTCCGCGAGGAGCAGAC
>Ga0299907_10001009_pt1 | contig 15296 bp, 10 predicted proteins | sample RVTome_16_FD_198680 | JGI IMG/M metagenome (GOLD analysis project Ga0299907, IMG submission 198680) | Soil microbial communities from uranium-contaminated site in the Upper Colorado River Basin, Wyoming, United States - RVT152D67 (version 2) ... | reverse complement strand
GCAACGCCCTGGTTGCGGATCAGATCGTCGACGATACGGTGGGTCACCGTCGTGATCAGGTCGGCGCGCCGGTAGGCGAATCGAACGAAGCCATGGAGCCATCCGAGGATGCGCGGGCTCGAGACGACACCCAGGTCGCGCATCACCTCGATCCACTGGTCGGCGACATTGTTCACCAGCAAAGCGCGCGGAAAGCGCCGCCGGTAGGCGAGGCCGGTCAGGAACATGGTGATCGGCGGCGACTCGACGAAGATCACGTCCGGGCGGCCGACGCTCGGCAGCGGCAGGAGCGCCGTGATCATGAAGCTGCCGTAGTTCAGCAGCCGTCCGATGCCAGCCCCCTTGGCAGCCCAGAGCCAGGCCCGTCGTACGGTCAGGCCCTCGTAGTTTTCGGTCAGGCGCCAGCGCCCCCGGTAGGCCGGCAGGATCTGCCCCCCGGGATAGTTGGGCATGGCCGTCACCACCTCGACCTCGTGCCCGAGGCGCCGGAACTCACGCGCAAAGGCGAACAGGCGTACCTGCGCTGCGCCCGTTTCCGGGGGGAAGTACTGACTAACGATCAACAGGCGCATAGCGTGAAGGCACCCCCGCGAGTCGCCTGTACAAGGAGACCAGCTTTTCGCGCTCGACCTGCCAGTTGTAGAGCCGTTCGACCCGACGACGGCCATGCTCGCCCATCTCGCGGGCCTCGGCCGGGTGGTCGAAGATCCACTCGATGGCCCGAGCCAAAGCGGCCGGGTCGGCCGGAGGGACCAGGCACCCGCAACGGCCATCCTCCAGAATCTCGCGATAGAGAGGAAAATCCGAGGCCACCACCGGCAGACCTGCCGCCATGTACTCGAACATCTTGATCGGATAGGCGTCGACGAAGCACCGATTGGGATGCAGGACGACGAGACCGGCACACGCGTTGGCCATGAGGCGGGCGATGCCGGTGCGATCGATCCAGCCGAGATACTCGGTTCGCTGCCAGCCGGCCCGGGCCCGAGCATCTGCCTCCTCGGCGGCGGAAGCGAACTCCCCGGCGAGCAGCAATGATCGCGCCCCGCCGCCGCGAACCTGCTCTGCGGCGTCGACCATGTCGAACAGGCCACGCGCCTTGGAGAGATGCCCGACGTAACAGATCTGGAAGGGGCGCTCGCCATACGGCGTCTCGGCGACTGCCGGGAACTCCTCGAGCATCGGGTAATTGGCCAACGTGATGGTTTTCGACGGAGGGAAGCGGGCGGCGATGGTCGGCGTGACCGCCACGATTCCATCGAACAGCCGGCCCGCGGTGGCCTCGAGGAGGGCCATGGCCGCAGCGAGCGGACGTTTGATGACCGGGTGCACCCAATCCTTGGTCAGGATGTCGCGCGGGCAGTCCTCGTGGACGTCGTAGACGACGCGGCGTCCAAGCAGCTTCAAGGCGAACCCGATCGGGATCAGCTCGGGATCGTGAAAATGGCAGACCTTCGCGCCCGAAGCCACGCTGCCCCGCAGCACGTGCCACGACGTGCCAATCATCCGCCCTAGACGGCCGCGCCCAGACGGCACGCCGCGAATGCGCACGCCGTCGATCGTGCGATCGGTCTCGCTCGGGCCCACCAGCGTGACCTCGAAGCCGGCCGCGGCGAGCGAGCGGCACTCTTTGGTGAAGATTCGCACGTCGTCGACCTGATGCACCGACGTCAGATGCGCAACGCGCGGGGAACTCGCCGTCATCAGGCAGAGCGTGCGCGCACGGCGCCACCACGTCCGAGCCCGAGAACAAGGCCCAGGAACGCGAACAGCGCCCGCTCGTCCGGTAAGAATCCCTGGACCGTGGCGCGGGAGGCGAGCTCACCCAGCAAGAGGAGCACGACAGCCATGGCCACCCAGTTCGCTCGATCCCGGGGCCAGAGTCTCCAGGCTCGTGCCACACCCACCGTTACCAGGCCCCCGAACAGCGCAAAGCCAACCACCCCTTCTTCCATCAGGATTTCGAGGAAGAGGTTGTGCGGGTATCTCCAGACACCATAAAGCAGGTGGAATTCACCGATGCCCCAGCCGAAGATGGGTGCCTCGAACCAGCGATCCACAGCGAACTGCTGCGCATGGATGCGCCCCGAGAAGGTATCATTGAGCCCGGATTGCTCGTAGGACTGCAGTCTTTGCAGTGTGGTCGCTTCCTCGGTCAGCTGTTCAAACAGCCCGGGACTCGCCAAGGAGGACAGCACGATCAGCAGGCCGAGCACTCCGAGAAGGCCCAAGGGCAGCGTGAGAAAGCGCAGCCGGTAGCGGCTCGCACGCCGATGGACCAGGACTATGCCGAGCGCCAGGGGAAAAATGAGGATGCTGAAGAACAGCGGGCCGCGTCCGCCGATCAGCAGCATGACGCCCCATATGGCGAGGAGACCGAGCAAGCTCAGCAGCACCGATACCGGCCCCCGGCTGGCAATGGCCAGGGCGACAACGACGGCCACGAGATACTGCGCGTGATACGCATAGGTCAGGTAGGTGGCGACATGGAATGCCCCTCCTTCCTCCTCCTCGACCAGGCCGAGAACGAAGCGATAATACGCCCAGTACGCGATCAGCCCGACGGAGAGGACGACAAGGCCAACGATGAAGGTTTTCGTCCTAGCCAAGTCTCTCGATACGAAAAGATAACAGCCTAAAAACGACCAGGACAGCAGGGTCGATGTATGGAGCAGCTTGAGCTTGTTGAACTCCGCGAAGCTCGACCAGAGCATGGAAATCGCCGTCCAAAGCAAAAACAAAAGGAACAGTATGAAGCCCTCATCTTTGAGGACAGATACCAAATTGAGTCGCATCGACCCGATGAATAGGGCCGCCGCACCGCTGACGACGAACAGGAACGCGGTAAGATCGACTGGAAACCAGTCGAGCTCTCTCATTTCCTTGTAGTGGCCGGCGAACACGAACAGAAGAAAGAGTATCTCGAAACTCGCGACGGCCGTCAGGGCACGGACCATGCCCGAGAACAGGACGGAGCGCGACTGCGCGTTCCGATGAGTGCCGGAAGCGTAAGCGCCGCCGCTCGAAGTGGCGGTGCCCGGCGTGTCTGTCATCCAACCGCCACCTCGGGGCGATAGTCGAGCTTGGCGACCTCAGGTTCCGGCAGAGCCAGCCAATCATGGAACCGGCGCATCCAGACTTCCATCGCCCAGGGCGCCCAGATCTCGCGCGGGCTGGTCCACCGCGCGGCGCCGCCGCCCGAGCGGAAGGCCCGAAACCGCGCGAGCCAGCGCTCGCGGTCGATGAAACCATGCTGGAAAACCAGGGAGTCGGGGGTGAGATAGCTCTCGATGAAATCGCCGACGGGACCTTTGAGCAGCGGCCCCTCGGGAACGCTGAAGCCGCGTTTATCCCGCCGCCACGCGATCTCCGGCGGGACGAGCCCGTGCGCCGCCCGGCGCAGAGAGTACTTGGTCCATCCGTCCTGCAGCTTGTGCTCGACGGGTGCGGCCAACATGAGCCGTGCAAGATGGGGATCGAGATAGGGTAACCGGACCTCGCGCGAGAACGCCATCGACATCCGATCCTCGATGTGGCAGAGCCCCGGGACCGAAAGGCGCTGCACGTCCAGCGCCTGTCGCTGGGCGATGTCGGTTCCGTGAACCCCGAGATCCGCCGGCTCAGCGCCCAAGAGACGCTGCCCTCGCATGTCGCGCCCCCAAGCGGCGCCCATGCCTGGCAGCAGCTGGCGCATGTACCGCTTCGCGTCTGCGGGTTGGATGTTCGAGGCCAGCCATCCGGTGCGATGTAGTTGCCGTAGCCAGCGCAAGGCGGCGAAAGGTCTCCCGGTCCGCATCAGGGCGAGCAGTTGCAGCCAGGGATACTTGAGGTAACCGCAGAACAACTCGTCCGCGCCCTGGCCGCTCAGAACGACGGTGATCCCGTGCTCGCGCGCTTGTTCCATCAACAGGTAGTGATAGAGATCGCCGAGATAACAGACCGGGTGATCGTTGTACCAGGAGACCTCCTCCAGGAGGTTGGTCACGGCCGCCGGGTCGAAACTGAGAGTGCTCTTGATGACGGGCCGCTGCAGGTGTGCCGCCATCTGGTCGATGAAGGGGCTCTCGTCGCTCGCCGGGTCGTCGCTCACCACGGAGAGCAATCGGATCCCTGGCCCGCACCCCTCGTTCTGCACCGCAGCCGCCGCGAGCAACGACGAATCGAGACCGCCCGACAGGAGCACTCCGACAGGCACATCGGATCTCAACCGCAGCCTCACCGAATCCAGCACCAAGGATCGGACGAGCTCGGCGAACTCATCGGGATCATCGGGAATGGCTGCGCTCGACGTTTCGAGCCGGAAATAGGCCCGGGGCTCTCCTGCGTCCGGGTGCTCACCCGTGACCGAGAGGTAGTGGCCGGCCGGCAGCTGGACGATGCCGTTGAGGATGCTCGCCTCGGACGTGTGGATGAGGCCGTGGACGAGATAGTCCGTGACGACGCTCGGATTCAGCTCGAAGCGCCGGCCGACCAGGCACAGCATGGTCTTGAGCTCGGAGGCGAACAGCAGCGTCCCGGGCGATCTGTAGACGTAGAGCGGCTTTTCGCCGAACGGATCCCGCGCCAGCACCACGCGCCGGCCAAGCCGATCGACCCAGGCGAAGGCGCCCATCCAGTTGAATCGGGCGAGCGCCGATTGGGGGCCCCAGTGATGGAGCGCCTTTAAGAGAACCTCGGTGTCCGACGCGGTCTGAAAGCGTTCACCTGCAGCCTGGAGCTCCTCGCGCAGCTCGAGATAGTTGTAGAGCTCGCCGTTGAATGTGACCGCACCGCGTCCTGCGGGGTCTTCCATGGGCTGCGCGCCGGCGGGCGACAGATCGATGATCGAAAGACGCTGGTGCGCGAAAAGCAGGTGCGCCTGGCCAAGCTGCTCGCTGAGCTCACCCCGGCCATCGGGCCCGCGGTGCTCTTGAAACGCGTGACACGTCTCGACGATCTGCCTCGTCGGTTCACGCCCGGTCGTGAGGACTCCGAACAGGCCACACATGTCTCATTCCAGTCCGATAGCGATGGCGAGAGGACGCATGACCTGTCAACGGTCCCGAAGGGGTCGTCTGGGGATTGGCGACCTCGGGGCTCGGGTGCCGCTGCGCCAAGGGCATCGTGCCGACGACGAGGAGGTCGGGGAACAGGTCTGGGCAGACGGGTGGAAGTCCATCAGCCTGCGATCTCGGCTACGATGTCTTGGTAGGCCTGCCGCTGCCCGCGCGTGGCGAGCGCATAGTTGTGCCACAGCAGACGGAAAGTGCCTCCGAACCTCTGACAGACCGCCGCCAGCCGAACGATCCGTTCGCGCGCGGCCGCGAGCGTGAGGCCAAGGTAGCCGTCGTCGAGCAGGGTCACCTCCATCACCGTGAGCGGCCTTTCCCTGAGCGGCAGCGGGCGGCGTTGCTCCAGATCGTAGACCGGGAAATCGTAACACGTGCCGCAGCGGAAACCAGGTTGGTCGGCATGGGCAAGGGTCGCATCGTAGGCGAGACCAGCCGATACGTAGTGCCGCCACGTTTCGGGCGCGGCGAAGCGGAGATAGTGTTGCCGTCCGCCCCATGCCGCCTGATGAATGCCCAGGCGCTCGGCCGCCCCGAGCAGGGTCTCGAACTCGCTCTTGAGCCGTTCGCCGTCGCGGTAGGTGTGATAGCTCGGATGCAGCCCGAGCTCGTGCCCACGGGCATGGATCGCGCGCAGCACAGGCGCGACCGGCGGAGTGTCCAGGGCGTATCCGTCGTCGAAACGCAGATCCGACACCCCCGCCATCATGAAGAAGGTGGTCTTGAGTCCGTGCCGCTCACCGGTCGTCATCATGAAATCGAAGCTGTTGTTGGGATCGCGCTCGATCCCGCGGGCATCGGGGGCGAGCTTGGCGCAGACGCGATTGAGAGCAAGGGCCGGCGCGCGCCGCTTGAGGAGATCCCCGCCCAGGCTGCGGATCATCTTCCTCCAGGGCCGGCCGATCACGGAAAACGGCACGTCGACGTCGCAGGTCAGCTCCGCGCCATACGTGCGCGCCTTGCGCTCGAGCCCGGGCCAGAGCCGCTGCAAGCTGGCCCAGAGAATCTCGAGATACTCGTTGGCCAAGGGGCGCTCGAGCAGTCCGAACCGGTGGCTGAACGAGCCGATCCCGGCGAACCGCTCGTGCTCGTCGCGCGCTTCGCAAGCCATCTCCTCGTAGCGCGACAGCAGGAAGAAGACCGAGCCGAAAACGTCGATCGGAAGACGTAGCTGGCCGTCTTGCAGCTCGCCATGGTGGTGCTCGCGACCCGGCTCCCCGAACAGGATCGGGACCGGCGTTTGCAGCGGGCCGCTCTCACACTCCGGCGACCAGGTTGCTGCAGGCTCAGCCGGCAGCGATGCCGGTGTGAGCCAGGCCGCCGCCGCACGCGGAAAGAACACATCGGGCAGATGAAGAGCGCGGTCCCCGGAGTCGTCAGCCAATGTGATTCGAACGTCGCGCCCCTCCGCGACCTTGATAGCGAAATCGAGCCCGAGCCAGTCGCGCAGCACCACGTCGTGGACGTACTGCCGCTCGCTCTCCAGCCCCGGCGGATGGGTGACGAGGAGCCTAGCCATTGGCACGCAGCCGCTTGCGAGCGGAGCGCAGATCGTAGGCCAGCAAAGCCACCCGGCCCTTGAGCGTACGACCCCTCGTGAGGCGCGGGAACGACACCTGACGGCCGCCGAAGGCTCGAAAGAATCGCTCGACCGGCCTGAGCATCGAGCCCTCGAAGTCGAAGCGCCGGGCCACTTGACCTGCGAACTTGATCGCCTCCCACATGAGCAGGCTCATCGCGCCGCTGTTCCGCAGGCTCGGATCGCTGCCACCCATCAGGTAGTAGGCGCTGGCGTCGTCCCAAACGAGATAGAGGGCGGCGTGCGGCGCGTCGTCGGCGCCTTCCGCGACGAAGATGCGCCGCACCCCCCGCGCCTTGCAGGCGGCATCGAGGCGCCGGATCACATCCTCCGACGCCCCGGGCGCCATTCCCTGGCGCTCGAAGGTCATCCTGTTCAGCGCGACCAGGGTCTCGACGTCCTCAGGAGATCGGACGGCGACGTGGCGTTCGGCCTTGCGGATCTCGCGGCGGATGTTCTCGCGAAACCCGGCCCAGATCCTGTCGTGATCGTCGAGCCCGTCGATCACGTAAGTGTACTGGTTGGAATGCGAGAAGCCACGGCGATGAAAGGCGCGGCAGTCGGTCATCGAATGGTGACAGGTCTGGAAGAAGACATCGTGGGGCGGCAAGGCCTCGATGAGACCGGCGAGGATCTCGTCCTCCCTGTCCGGCCGGGCATCGGCCTCGCCGGTCCCGGGCTTGACCCAGGGGCCGAGAAACTGCGCCAGGGAGGGCTGACCGAGAATGGTCAGCCCGAACTGCCGCATGCGCACGAACGGCAGCCGGCCGACGATCTCGCCATCCTCGACGACCTCGACGGCGTCCCAGTCTCCGGGCGCGACGGCGTCGAGCCACCAGGGCTGCTGAAAGATGCCATGGCCGAAGGGAGCGACGTCGCCGCGGACTGCCTCGCTCCTGGGCTGCACCGGAGCCGAAAGGGTGGATGCCGGACCGATATGGCCGGCCTCGCGCGGATTCGTCGGGCGACCAACGGCGACCCCGATCATGCTAGGCAACGCTGCGGTTGCGAAGCTCGCGCAGGTCATGCGCCAGCAGGGCCAATTGGCCCTTGAGCGTGAGGCCGCGCTTGAGCTTTGGATATGGGACCTGCCGAGCCCCGAATGCCCGGACGAAGCGCTCGATGGGCTGCAGCATCGAGCCCTCGAAATCGAAAAGCCGGGTCACCTGGCCGGCATATTTGATTGCTTCCCACCTCAGCAGGCTAATTGCGCCACTGTCACGCAGGCGCGGGTCGCTGCCCGACATGAGGGTGTAAGCACTCTCTGAATCCCAGATCAGGTAGAGTGCGGCATGCGCTGCCCCGTCGGCATCTTCGGCGAGGAATATGCGACGCACACCGCGCGCGCCACAGGCCGCATCGAGGCGTCGGATCGTATCGGCCGAGTAGGCCGGCGAGACACCCTGACGCGCAAAGGTCATTCTGTTCAGTGCAATGAACGTCTCGACGTCTTCGATCGGACGAACGATGACCCGTCGCTGAGCCTTGCGGATGTGGCCACGGACATTCTCGCGAAATCCGTGCCAGATCTTGTCGTGATCGCTCAGGTCATCAATGATGTAGGTGTAACAGCTCTCTTGTAAAAATCCGTGCCAGTAGAATGGCAGGCAGTTGGTTATAGAAGGATGGAAGCTTTGCAGGAATATGTCGTGCTTCGGCAAGGCTGCGATCAGGTTGCATAGGATCTCGTTCTCGCGCTGTGATTGAGTGTGGACCTCGCCCGTGCCGGGCTTGACCCAAGGGCCGAGATGCGGCGTCAGTTCCGGCTGCGCGAGAATCGTGAGCCCGAAGCGACGCTTGCGCACGAACGGCAGCCAGCCAACGATCTCGCCATTCTCGACGACCTCGACGGCGTCCCAGCGTCCGGGCGCGACGGCCTCAAGCCACCAGGGCTGCTCGAAAAGCGCGTGGCCCAATGGCACGAATTCGCCGCGGATGGGCTCGCTCCTGGACTGTGCCGGAGCCGAAAGGGTGGACGACGGATCGATACGGCCCGCCCAATTGTCTGCTCGATCGTCTTTTCGCGAACCGATCACCGTTCCAAGTAGCCACGAATCGGCACAGACCTCGGAAGACTGCACGAATGCGACCAGAGCAATCTGAATCTCGTCCGCAGCCGTCGACGCCAGGACACCTCCGAAGAGAAGGTGTAGCGCACCCGCGAACGCAAGAAGTGCAAACAGTATGGAACTTGCGCCCATAACGCTCTCCAACGACCGTTCTCGACCGTCCGCGGGTGAAGCGCGGTCGGTCGCTTCGTTACGGCAACGGTGCCGCAGCAAGCTGCGCGGTACTGCCTGGTTCAGCGCGACACCCGACGATATAGGCGTGCCCCTGTTTGCTCGTCATCCACGCCTCCGGGCAACCGGCCCCGAGGACACGAGGCATGATGACGGGTCTTGCTCGCAAGCCGGTCTTTCCCGGCTTCTTGACGTTGTGGCAGGGTGGGGTCCATCGCGAAGCACGAGTTTCTCGGGAGCGCTGACGCGCCTCGCGCGAGCTCGGGAAGCGATCAACGACGATCTCGATCATGCTAGGCAACCCTGTGGTTGCGCAGCTCGCGCAGGTCATGCGCCAGCAGGGCCAACTGACCCTTGAGCGTCAGGCCGCGCTTGAGCTTCGCATACGGGACCTGCCGAGCCCCGAACGCCCGGAAAAAGCTTTCGACGGGCTGCAGCATGGACCCACCGAAATCGTAGCGCCGCGTCACCTGGCCGGCATACTTCAGGGCCTCCCATCTGAGCAGGCTGATCGCGCCGCTGCCGCGCAGGCGCGGGTCGCTGCCGGACATCAGGCTGTGAGCGCTCTCGGAATCCCAGACCAGGTAGAGCGCGGCATGGGGCGTGCCGTCCGCGTCCTCGGCGAGGAAGATGCGGCGAACGCCGCGCGCGCTGCAGGCGGCGTCGATTCGTCGGACCATATCAGCCGAGTAGGCCGCCGAGATCCCCTGCCGCTCGTAGACCATGTCGTTCAGCGCGATGAAGGTCTCGACGTCCTCTATGGGGCGAACGATCACCTCCCGCTCCGCCTTGCGGATGTGCGCGCGTACCGTCTTGCGAAAACCGGCCCAGATCTTGTCGTGATCGCTCAAGTCCTCGATGATATACGTGTAATTGGTATATTGCGTGAACCCATGCCAATAAAATTGGAGGCAATTGGTGATCGAATGATTGAAGTTCTGCACGAATATGTCGTGCTTCGGCAACGCTCCGATCAGGCCGCGCAGGATCTCGTGCTCGCGCTCCAGTTGGGTGTGGACCTTGCCCGTGCCGGGCTTGATCCAGGGGCCGAGATGCGGCGTCAGCTCCGGCTGCGAGAGGATAGTGAGCCCGAAGCGCCGCTTGCGCACGAACGGCAGCCGGCCGACGATCTCGCCGTCCTTGACCACCTCGGCGGCATCCCAGGAGCCCGGCGCGACCGCGTCGAGCCACCAGGGCTGCTGGAACAGCGCGTGCGCGCAGGGGGTGATGTCACTCCCTGCCGACCGCGTCTCCGACGGTGCGCGATCGACGACCGCGTTGCGCAGATCGTCACCTTTTGCGGGTGACAATAACATGTCCTCCGCGACCGACGTGGAATCTCGTCGCATCGAGGATCTCATGGCGCTACACAGACGACCGTACCTTGGGTTCTCATTGTTGCAGCAAACATCGCCAGCGGCAATCGAGTGCGGCCCCTTTGAATCCTGTATTGCGGAGTTCTCATGGGCGTGCACCTTTTGATAACTGGTAGTTGTAGACCAGATCGACGCCGTAAAGCAGGATGCGCACCAGCACGATCAGCCAGAGCAGCGTCGTGAGGGAGAGGCTGAAAAGCGCGGTCGCCGCCACAGCAGCGAGCTTGAGGCCCAGCCGGGCGATATGCCAGCAGAGGATGAAGCGGGTCCGCTGGAAGATAATGGCCGCCTTGTCGACCGGAACCGTGGCGAAGGAGAAGAAGCCGCCGACCATGAGGATCTGGGCGAGCACGCCGGCCTCGCGCCACTCCGGGCCGAAGATCCAGCCGAACAGGGTCGGAGCCAGCGCGATGCCGATCGCGTAGGGCAGCAGCGCGATCAGGGTGGTGGCGGTGAAGGTCTGCCGCATCAGCCCGTCGAACTGGCCGTGGCGGTGATACTCGACGGTCGCGCGCTGGCGATAGACGTCGCCGATCGCGGTCGCGACCAGCTGGGCAGGCAGCAGGGTGAAGCGCTCGGCCCAGGCGTAGAGGCCGGCGGCCGCGGGGCCGAACAGAAAGTTGATGGCGAGTACCGGGAGATTGTCGTAGCACCTGGCGACTCCCGACCCCGCGGCCAGGGACAGCGCCAGACGCCGCCAGCGGCGCGCGGTGGCGAGCAGGCGGAGCCACCCCGGCCAAGCGACGATGCCGCGGTCGCGGTAGTAAATGCGCGACGCAAGAAGCAGGTTGCCGACGCCCTCCCCCAGGATGTGGGAGAGAATCAGCCCGCCCTCCGGCGCTTGGGGGAACGGCTGCCAGACGCCCATTGCGCAGGCCAGCCCGGTCCCCACGGCGGCCCGCGTCACGGCATTGCGCGCCACGTCCGAGAACGCTTCCCGACGCATGGTCCAATAGCGCAGCGCCTGGTACCAGCCGACCATCACGATGGATACCGGCAGAACCCAGAACCAGAGCGCCAGGCGCGGCGCGCCCAACAGCCCGGCGAGCGGCTCGCGGAGAACCACGAGGACGACGCCTAGGCCGAGCGCGACCGTCGGGCAGAGGATCATGACGAACAGCAGTAGGCAGCCGGCATGCCGGTCGCGGCGCGGCAGCATGAGGGTCGATTCGTACTGCCCGGTGGCGGCGACGGAGAGCAGGTAGAGGATCGCCGTATAGGCGGCGAACAGCCCGAACGCCGCCGGCGTGTAAAGATAGGCGATCACCGGGCTGAGCCCGAGAACGATGATCTGGGCCAGCGCGTTGCCCCCGCCCAGGGCGAGCGCATGGCGGGCGAAGCCGATGCTCGCAGGCGACCATCGCACGAGCGCCAGCCCCATAGATGGCATCCTCATGGGTCACGGCGTCGTGACGGTCTGCGTCGCGCAGGCGGCCGCGATCCTCTCCTGCGTCGTGGCGTCGAGGTAAGGGTGCATGGGCAGGCTGAGCACCTCGGTCGCGGCGCGCTCGGCGACCGGGCAGCCGCCCTCGGCCACCGGGAAGTCGCGATACGCCGTCTGGCGGTGCAGCGGCCGGGGGTAGTACACCGCCGTCGGGATGCCGGCCGCCGCGAGCCGCTTTCTTTGCGCATCCCGATCCGGGCTGCGGACCGTATACTGCGCCCAGGTGGACGAGGCCTCCTCGCGCAGGAACGGCGTCGTCATCAGATCGGCGAGCAGGGCATCGTAACGTGCGGCAGCCCGCTGCCGGGCCTCGACCTCGTCCGCGAAGATCTCGAGCTTGGCGAGCAGGATCGCCGCCTGAAGCGTATCCAGGCGGGCATTCATCCCGATCCGCACATTGTCGTACTTGTCGTCGCCCTGCCCATGGACGCGCAACGAGCGCATCACCGCGGCCAGCTCGGGATCGTCGGTGAAGACCGCGCCGCCATCGCCGTAGCAGCCAAGCGGCTTGGCCGGAAAGAAGCTCGTGGTGGTCAGCCTGGCGAGCGTGCCGACCTTGCGGCCGCGCCAGGTGGCGCCGAAGCTCTGCGCCGCATCGGCCACCACCCAGAGCCCGTGCGCCTTGGCGACCTCCTGGATCCTGTCGTAGTCGGCGGGCTGTCCAAACAGGTCGACCGGGATGATGCCGGCGGGCCGGAGGCCCTCACGCCGGGCCGCATCAATGCCCCGCTCGAGCGAGCTCGGATCGAGATTGAAGGTGTCGCCCTGCACGTCGACGAACACCGGCACCGCCCCCACAAGACACACGACCTCGGCCGTGGCGGCAAACGTGAAAGCCGGAACCAGGACTGCATCGCCTGGCCGCACGTCGAGCGCCATGAGGGCGAGCGAGAGGGCATCCGTGCCGCTCGCGCAGGCGATCGCATGGGGTGCATCGCAGAAGGCGGAAAGCCGTGCCTCGAGCTCGCCGACCTCGGGCCCCATGATGTATTGCCCGTGCCCGAGCACGCGTGCCAGAGCCGCGTCGAGCGCATCCCTGATGCGCGCCTGCTGCGCTTCCAGATCGATGAACGGGATCACCGACCGCATGCTCGCACTCCTCGCTGTTTCAGTGGAGACCTGGGCCGCGCGTCGCGGCCATGGACGTCATGGCACGAACTCGAACGGGCCTATGTCCATACCCCGCCCCTGCGGTCGCGCCACACCATCATAGTCGACGATGGGCGCGCCTTTCGCCGTGCCCTGATCGATCGCGGGCGAATCGGCCCTGAGACGATAGTCGCCGTTGCCGTCCGGGTCATAGCGGACGAATCCTGGCGCGGCGGCCACAGTCCGGGAATGGCTGAGCCCGTGCTGCAGGCTCCAGTCCTGCTCGTTACCGCTGACGAGATTGTTGGAGTAAAAATTGCTCGTACCGGTCAAACCGAATTCTTCGATTCCTATCCCAGCGTTATCGTACGCAATGTTGTTAACTACAGTAATGTGATCGGCCGGCTTGCTCGGGTCGTCAAAGTAGGGGCCGTCGCCAGCCCCTCCGCCGATGCCGCCCTTGGCATTGTTGAAGACAAGGTTGTTGACAATCTCGATCCTCAACGGCGCGTGCCAGAAGTGGATCCCCCAGCCGGTCACCCGATAGACGATGTTGTTTACGATATGACCGCCTTTGTGCTGGAAGTAGATACCGTGTACGCGCGAGCAGGGCTCGGGGAACTCGCCTATGTCGTGAACCAAATTGTGGCTGATGATCACGTTCTTGTTGGTGTAGTTCGAGGCAGCAATGCCGGCGCCGCCGTTGCCCGTGCAGCCCAGCGCCGGAATGTTGTGCACGTGGTTTCGGACGATCTGCACGTTCGTGCCGAAGTTGTCGATCCCCCCCGCCCCGTTGCCGCTGACGTCGAACCCCGCGATCTGAACGTGGCTTCCCCTGTTCGTCCAGCTCCAATGGTCCTCGGGGCCTTCGGTACGAATCCGGGCGCCCCCGGGGACGGAGGAGACGTAGGCGATCGGGTCTGCGGCCGTTCCCGATGCGGACGTCTCGAGGATTTCCGTGTACAGGCCCGGCGCGACGTGGATCTTCGTGCCCGCGGTCGCGACCCGCGCCGCCGTCCCGATGGTCCTGAACGGTAAAGCGGCCGTCCCGGGATTGCCGTCCTGACCGCTGGGTGCAACGTAGAGGTCGACGGCGCCCGCCGGGGCCGCGGCCAGCACGGTCAGCAGACCGGGCAGCGCTCGCCTCGCCAGCTGCAGCAGACACCGTCGCATGAGGTTGGGCCCGTCGTTCAGGGATGAGGTCGACAGCATTCTAGCTCGCGGGCTCGAGCCGGTCCGGCTCGATCTCCCGGTAGTGCTCTCCGGTACGCGGGCAAATGAGATCGGGCCCGAGCCGCTCGCCGCTCCGGCTGACCCAACCGATGCGCCGTGCCGGATTGCCGGCGACCAGGGCGAACGCAGGCACGTCATGCGTGACGACGGCCCCCGCCCCCACGAGACAATATTCTCCCAGGGCGTGGCCGCACACGATGGTCGCATTGGCGCCGATCGTCGCGCCGCGACGCACCAGGGTGGTGAGGAACTCGTCCTTGCGCTCGACCTCCGCCCGCGGGTTGAGCACGTTGGTGAACACGCAGGACGGCCCGCAGAACACGCCGTCTTCCAGGGTCACGCCCCGGTAGAGACTGACGTTGTTCTGAATCTTGCAGTTGTCCCCGACGGAAACGTCCGGACCGATCATCACGTTCTGCCCGATGACGCAGTCGCGGCCGATCCGGACGCCTTTCAGAAGGTGACTGAAGTGCCAGATCCGGGTCCCCTCGCCGACCTCGCAGCCGTCATCGACCTGCGCCGATTCATGAACGAACACGCCGGCCCCGCCGGCGGCCCGTCGGGGGGCCGGACCGGCGTCCCGCATCGACTGCTCCGCAGCGGCCAGGACGCGAAGCACCCCAAGAGCCTCCGCGGCATCGGTGCGCGGCCGCGCGCCAGTGCGGATGCATTCGAGGAAATGCAGGCATTCCTCCGTCAGCGGCTCCGCCCGATCGAGGGCGACCGGCTCCGCCTCCGCCCGAGCCGGCTCCGGCAGGCCGTTGCGCCAGGCGATCCGGTGCCGGAACAAGGTGAGCTTGCGCTCCCAGGGCTGGCCGTCGTCGAATACCGCCATGCCGGCGTCGCCGACCACCACGAGCTTCTGCTCCTTGAACGGGTGCAGCCAGGAGACGAAGACGTGCGCCCGGATCCCATTGGCGAATTCGAGATGGGTCGTCGTGACGTCGGCGATGCTCGGATGAAGGTAGGAGCAGCCGACCGCGTTCACCCTCGTGGGCGGCTCGCCGGCGAGCGCCACGATCATGGAAAGGTCGTGAGGCGCGAAACTCCAGAACACGTTCTCCTCACGTCGGATGCGGCCGAGGTTGAGGCGGCTGGAGTAGAGATATTGCAGGCGACCGACCTCGCCGGCCCGGACGAGCTCGCCCAGCTTGAGAAAGGCCGGGTGGAACTGCAGCAGGTGGCCGACCATCACCGTACGTTTCGCCGCAGCGGCGGCTGCCGCTACCCGCTCGCCATCCGCCACGGCGAGCGCGAGCGGCTTTTCGATGAACACGTGCTTGCCGT
>Ga0299907_10001008_pt1 | contig 15298 bp, 19 predicted proteins | sample RVTome_16_FD_198680 | JGI IMG/M metagenome (GOLD analysis project Ga0299907, IMG submission 198680) | Soil microbial communities from uranium-contaminated site in the Upper Colorado River Basin, Wyoming, United States - RVT152D67 (version 2) ... | reverse complement strand
GAGGAGCGCCTGAAGGGGGTGCTGAAGGAGATCCGCACCCGGGGCGACATCATCCTGTTCATCGACGAGCTCCACACGCTGGTCGGCGTCGGCGCGGGCGAGCAGGGTGGCTTCTCCGCGGCCAGCATTCTGAAGCCCATGCTGGCCCGGGGTGAGCTCCAGACCATCGGGGCCACCACGCTCGACGACTACCGCAAGCACCTGGAGAGGGACGCCGCCCTGGAGCGGCGCTTCCAGCCCATCCAGGTGTCCGAGCCGACCGTGGGCCACACCATCGAGATCCTGAAGGGCCTGCGCGACCGCTACGAGAGCCACCACCAGGTCACGATCACCGACCAGGCCCTCGTCGCCGCGGCCAACCTGGCCGACCGCTACATCTCCGACCGCCACCTCCCCGACAAGGCGATCGACCTCATCGACGAGGCCGGGTCGCGGCTGCGCATCCGGCGTATGCGCACCCCCTCCGAGCTGGAGGACGAGATCGCCACCGTGCGGCGCGACAAGGAGTCGGCCATCGAGGGCCAGCAGTTCGAGAAGGCGGCCACGGTGCGGGACAAAGAGAAGGAGCTCCTGGCCCGCAAGGAGTCGGCGGCGAGAAGTGCGAGCGTCGACCCTTCCGACACGGTCGACGAGGAGGCGATCGCCGAGGTCCTCGCCGCCTGGACGGGCATTCCCGTGTCCAAGCTCACGGAGCGGGAGGTGGCCCAGCTGCTGCGCATGGAGGACGAGCTCCACCGGCGGGTCATCGGCCAGGAGGACGCCATCCGGGCTGTGGCCGGGGCCATTCGCCGCACCCGGGCGGGCGTCAAAGACCCCAGGCGCCCCTCGGGGAGTTTCATGTTCTTGGGTCCTTCGGGGGTGGGGAAGACGGAGCTGGCCAAGACGCTGGCCGAGTTCCTCTTCGGCGACGAGGCCGCCCTCATCCAGCTCGACATGTCCGAGTACATGGAGAAGCACACCGCCTCCCAGCTGGTGGGCCCGCCTCCCGGCTACGTGGGCTACGACGAGGGCGGCCAGCTGACCGAGGCCGTGCGCCGCAAGCCCTTCTCGGTGGTGCTCTTCGACGAGATCGAAAAGGCCCACCCCGACGTCTTCAACACCCTCCTGCAGATCCTGGAGGACGGCCACCTGACCGACGCCCAGGGCCGCACGGTGGACTTCAAGAACACCGTCATCATCATGACCTCGAACCTGGGGACGGCCGACCTGGGCAAGGCCGCCATCGGCTTCGCCAACCCGGACCAGGCGGTCACCCACGAGCGGATGAAGGACAAGGTCCTCGAGGAACTCAACCGGAATTTCCGGCCTGAGTTTCTCAACCGCATCGACGAGGTGATCATCTTTCACGAGCTGTCCCGGGGGGAGGTCACCCAGATCGTCGAGCTCATGCTCCGCCGGGTGCGCGACCAGCTGGAAAGCCAGGGACTGGGCCTCGAGCTCACCCCCGCCGCCAAGGAGACGCTGGCCGAAAAGGGTTACGACCCCACGCTCGGCGCCCGGCCGCTGCGCCGGGCCATCCAGCGGCTGGTGGAGGACCCGCTCTCCGATCGGATCCTCCGCAAGGGATTCCGCGCCGGTGAGACGGTGGTGGTCGACGCCGAGAACCACGAGGTCACCCTGCGGTGAGGAACGGGTCTACCGCCCGCTGGTCCGAGACGGGCGAGGACCTCGTTCGTCTGTACCTCCAGGACATCAGCCGCTACCCGCTGCTCACCAGGGACGACGAGGTCCGCCTGGCGCGTCGCATCGAAGCGGGTCGGGCGGCTCGCGCCGAACTGGAGGCGGGGAGGTCCCGGGGCCCGGCCCGCCATCGCCGGCTCGAGCAGCGCGCCCGAGACGGGGAGGTCGCCACCCAGGAGTTCGTGAACGCCAACCTCCGTCTCGTCGTCTCCATCGCCAGGACCTACCGGGCCTCGGGGCTATCCCTCCTGGACGTCGTCCAGGAGGGCAACCTCGGCCTCATCCACGCCGTCAAGAAGTTCGAATGGCGAAAGGGCTTCAAGTTCTCGACGTACGCCACCTGGTGGATCCGCCAGGCCATCAACCGCGGCCTCGCCCACAGCGGGCGCACCATCCGCCTTCCCGTCCAAGCCGGCGAGCGGCTGACCCGGATGTTCAAAGCCAGGGAACGCCTGGAGGCCAAGCTGGGCCATACGCCGAGCGTCGAGGAACTGGCGGCCGAGACGAACATGGGCAAGAAGGACGTCGAGCGGGTGCTCCGGTCGTCCCTTCAGGTCCGCAGCCTGTCCGACCCGGCAGGGGCCGAGTCCCGGGCCGCTCTCGGTGAGTTCATCGTCGACGAGCGCGCGCCTGAGCCGTTCGAGGAGGCGGCCCGGTCCCTGACCGTGGCGGAGGTGGAACGTGTGCTCGACGCGCTCGAACCGCAGGAACGCCGCGTCCTCCGGCTCCGCTTTGGTCTCGACGGGGACACCCCTTGCACCTTCGGGGAACTCGCCGCGCAACTCAACATGCCGCGCAACGATGTCCGGGTCATCGAGGCTCGCGCCCTGGCCAAGCTGCGTCACCCCTGCATGGGATACGACCTCCACGCCCTGCTCGCCGCCAGCTGACCGTCGCCACCCAGAGAGAAGGCCATGACCAGGCTGCAGGAGCTCTACACCACGCACGGCCAGAGCCCGTGGCTCGACAATCTCAAGCGCGACTACCTCGCCACGGGTGCCCTTCAGGAGCTGGTGGAGGGCGGCGTCCGGGGCATCACCGCCGATTCCACCATCTTCCAGCGGGCAATCGCCGGGTCACCCGACTACGACGACCAGTTCCGTGCGCTCATCGCCGCCGGGGCGAGCGCGGCGGCCGCCTACTGGGAGCTCGTGATCACCGACATCGAATCGGCTCTGGGGCTGCTCCGCCCCCTCTACGACGACAGCGGGGGTCGTGACGGTTTCGTTTCCATCGAGCTCGACCCCGGGCTCGCCCACGACACCGCGGCCAGCGTCGGCGCCGTCTGGGACCTCCACCGGCGGATCGACGAACCAAACCTGCTGGTCAAGATTCCCGCCACCCCCGAGGGGATCCCGGCCATCCGGCAAATGATCGGCGAGGGGAGGAGCATCAACATCACCCTGATCTTCTCCATGGAGCGCTACGCCAAGGTCATCGATGCCTACCTGGATGGTCTCGAGGCGCATGCCGCCTCGGGCGGCGACCTGTCGCGGGTGCACAGCGTGGCCTCGTTCTTCGTGAGCCGGGTCGACACCGAGGTGGACCATCGCCTCGAGGTCATCGGCACCCCCGAGGCCCTGCGTCTGCGGGGCCGGGCTGCCGTGGCTCAGGCCAAGCTCGCCTACACCCTCTTCCGGGACCGCTTCCAGGGGCCTCGCTGGGAGCCCCTCGCCGCCCACGGGGCCCGGGTCCAGCGTCCGCTCTGGGCGTCGACCTCCACCAAGAATCCCGCCTATCCCGACACCCTTTACATCGACTCGATCATCGGGCCGGACACCGTCAACAGCATGCCCGAGGGCACCATCGAAGCCTTCAAAGATCACGGTCGGCTGGCTCGCACCATCGACCTCGGCGTCGACGAAGCCCGGAGGACCCTCGAGGGCCTGGCGGGGGTGGGCGTCGACCCGGCCGACGTCAGCCGCGCCCTCGAGGACGAGGGCGTGACCACCGTTGCCAAGTCCTTCCACGAACTGCTCGGGGCGCTCGAACGCAAACGTGCGGAGCTGGGCCTGCCGATGAGCGGCTGGGGAGCCGACAGCGCAGGGCACGCCGGGTCGGAGTGGCGTTCTGGGTAGAACGTCTGCTGGTGCCGGTGGCCTCTCGCTGGCCCGCCCGTCGGCCGCAGAGTCCGCTCTGCCTCGAGATCGTGGATGCGATCCGAGAGTTCGAGAGCCGCGAGGTGTCCAACTTGAACCGACACGAGACGTGGAGGTGCGACTGTGGGTCGATGTGAGGTCTGCGGCAACGAGTACGACAAGGCCTTCGAGGTGATCGCCGCCGGCGTGCGCCACATTTTCGACAGCTTCGAATGCGCCATTGGAGACCGCGGAGGCGCTCACGCCGATCCCGAGCTCTCCGCCGACGGCCGATTAGCTCACTCCCCCCGCCGCCGTGGCCACCACGGCCAGCTCCCGGCTGGAGAGTACCTCGTCGACGACGCCGTACTCCCTTGCCTCGTGGGCGCTCATGATGAAGTCCCGGTCAGAGTCCTTGCGCACCTGCTCGACTGGCTGGGCCGTGTAGTGGGCCAGGAGGTCATCCAGCAGGTTGCGCATCCGGATGATCTCCTTGGCCTGGATCTCGATGTCCACCGCCTCCCCGGCGGCCCCGCCGTGGGGCTGGTGGATGAGGATCCGGGCATGCGGCAAGGCGAAACGCTTGCCTTTCGTTCCCGCCGCCAGCAGCACCGCCGCCACCTCCGCCGCCTGCCCGATGCAGATGGTGCGCACGTCGGACTTGATGTACTGCATCGTGTCGCAGATGGCGAAGAGCCCGGTGATCTCCCCGCCCGGGGAGTTGATGTAGATGCTGACGTCCTGGTCCGGGTTCTCGCTCTCGAGGTGCAGTAGCTGGGCGCTGACGACGCTGGCCACCGTGTCATCGATGGGCGTGCCCAAGAAGATGATGCGTTCCTTGAAGAGCCGGGAATACAGATCAAAGACCCGCTCACCTCGGGTGCTCTGCTCGACAACGGTGGGAACGAAATCGTCGCGGATCGGCTCTCTCCCCTTTTCCGCAATTCATGGGAAGTGGTGCAGCACAGATTAACTGACTGCTCTGTCGTCGCGGTCCCCCCGAGGAAGTCGACGTCACCGCCGCCGGAATCGACGGGATCCTGGGCCCGCTGAGTGGCCATGGGTGCTACGCATTCACATTCGGCTCGCCGCCCAGCCACGGACCAGACAAAGGAATCTCATGCCTATCGCCCGTCGCTTTGGTGTTGCGCTGGTGCTCAGAAGGCTGTGGATGGCATCCGCGGGCAGAGCGGAAACCTCCCCCGGCGAAGCCCACGTACTCGACACACGCCTCGTCGCGCAGGAGACCGGCTCTGGGTCCGACGCAATCAACGACACGGCGACGCGATGGAACGTCTGGGGCACTGACCTGGGCCACATGTTCGAGCACCGGGGCCGGATCTACATGGTCTTCGGAGACACCTTGGGGCCCCCCGGCCACCCCGCTCTGCCGTCGGAGGATTGGCGGAGCAACACCATCGCCATCAGCTCGGACACCAATCCCCATGACGGTCTGGTGTTCGACGACATGATCTCCGACGCCCCGGGCCATGCCAAAGAGCTCTTGTCTTCGGCCAAGGTGAAGCACGACGAGCTCACCGTTATCCCCACATCGGGCACCGCGGTGGGCTCTCGCATCTTCCTCCATTACATGTCGGTGCGCGAGTTCGACGACCAGGGCGTCGGCACGTGGACGACCAACTATTCAGGCCTGGCCTACTCGGACGACGACGGCAACCAGTGGACGAAGGCACCGGCTCCCACGTGGGGGCCCAGCTCCAATTTCAGCCAGGCGGCAATGGTCAACCACGATGGCGACACGTACCTCTTCGGGATCCCGGCGGGACGGCGGGGTGGCGTGAAACTGGCCCGCGTTCCAGGTGGCTCGATGCTGGACCCTTCGGCCTACAGGTACTGGAACGCCGCGGGCTGGGTTGCGTCGGAAGCCGACGCCCCCGTCATGGTAGCGGAACCCGTCGGTGAGCTGTCCGTCCGCTGGAACTCGCACCACGGCAAGTGGCTGATGATGTACCTGAACGTCGACCGAGACGCCATCGTTCTGAGAACGGCCAACGCCATCACGGGTCCCTGGGAGCACGAGCAACTGGTGGCATCGGGCCAGGACTATCCGATGCTCTACCTGGGGTCGATCGCCCCGAAATGGAACGATGGTCCCGACATCTGGTTCACGATGACCATGCATCGGTCCTACAACGTATTCTGGATGCGCACCACGCTGCTTGCGGGTCGGTAAGTCCCGGCGGTGAGACGGCGCACCCTACCGTGCAATTCCATGGACGAGAACCTCGGTCGCTTCCTGGAAGCTCTGGGTTGGCTGTCGGCAACGGCCATCCGAGCCAGCGCGGCAGCGATCCGGCGCTGCAGCGGAGACGAGGCGGGTGACGACGTGCTGTGGTGGAACGCCACCATGGCCATCGACGACACGCTGCGGGACGGGGTCCAGGTGGTTGAGGCAGCAGCCGCCGCTCAACGGGCATCGCACGCCGTCGCCGAAGCGGCCCGGGCCTCTGGTCTGGATCCTTCTGAAGACCCCGACGTGGTCACCCTCATCCGCAGGGCGAAGGAGGTCGCGCGTGGAATCGTGGCTGGCGAAGGCGCAAGCGACGCCACGGCGTGGCTGCTCAGCTGCTGGACTGATTACCTCGACTTCGTCCTGCCCCCCGATCCCCCCAAGAAGCTCGATCCGTACTGACTGGCCGAACGAGTGTCGCCGCAAGCAGGCGCGGCTTTGACCCGACAAGGCTCGTTTCGGCTGCCACGAGGTGCCCACCACTGCCTGGGTCACCTCGCTCTTCGGCGGAACCGTTCGTCGTGCGGCTGCACGCCACCGATGTCCTGGCTGGCTGAGAGCCCCCGGGCCGGCTCCGTGCGTGGCGGAGGAGACGAACGGGTAGAAGCACAGGGCAGCCTCATTGTGATGCCGCAGAATAGGTAGGCCCGCGCTCCCTGGCGTACGACGACGGAGCACGGAGCCCTCATCTGGTTTCGACTGCTTGTCGCAGGGCGGCGAACGCCTCGGCCAGGTCCGGGAGCTGGTAGTGGGCCTGAGCGCCGCTGGGGTTGGGCAGGAGCCAGGTCCTGGACCCACCGATGTCCTCGGGTTGCGGCCCGAGCGCAGCCCGAGGTCGCCGGAAGGCGGTGCGGAAGGCGGTCATGCCGAGGAAGCCCAGGAAGCGAGGACGGTAACGTCGGACCTTGGCCAGGCGGCGGGCTCCGTGTCGCAGCTCGTGGGGGGAGAGGTCGGCGGCGGTGGCAGTCGCCCGCTCGACCAGGTTGGTGATTCCCAGACCCAGCGCCAGCAGCGCCTCCTCCTCGAAGGGGGAGACGACCTCGCTGGTGAAGCCGGCCGCCCGGAGCAGGTTCCAGAAGCGGTTGCCCGGGTGGGCGAAGTGGTGCCCCACCGCCCCCGAATACAGACCGGGATTGATACCGCAGAAGAGCTCCCGCAGCCCCGGTGCGATCACGTCGGGCACCGTTCGACCTTGGGCCGCCGCCAGCTCCTCCCGGGTCGGGCGTCTCACTGCCATCGAGTGGAAGACGCGCGGTTCAGTGCTCTGGTCGCCGGGGCCGCACGCGGACGCGTGGGCTGAGGCGGTCGAATCCGACGATCTCGACCGGCCGGCCCGGTCCTCCGCCGGGCCGGTTCCTGTAGGCCGGAGCCCCCACGGCGGTGGCCAGCATGCACGCCGCCGGCGTGGCGAAGAACGCCGATACGGCCTCGTCGAAGAAGGTGAGGCCGGTGGCACCGCAGTGGAGAGTAAAGGCGGCCAGGGCGAGGCGCCCGGCGGCCACCCCCGCTTCCAGTTGGGCGGCGCGGTACCCCCGGGAGCCGAGGGCGCGGAGGAGCGGTTCGAGATCGGCGCAGTGGAAGGTGGTGTAGGCGGAGTCGCCACCGAGCGGCTGGCCGAGGCACAACTGCTGGGCCGCCGCTCGGACGTCACCCCGGCGTGCCGTTTCGAGGCGTCCGGCCCGCCACCGCCCGGTGCCCGGCTGCATCTCGGCGACGCCATGGACCGACAGCCAGTGCTGGAGGAGGGTCCGCCCTGCCGGCGTGAAATCGCCGGGGACGGGCCTCGTCGCCACCGACATCGCCCAGGTGAGCACCTCGGCGGGAACGGACTCCCGCCGCATCCGCCGGGTTGAGCCCCGGCGGAGGACGACCTCCTCGATGGACGACCGGTCCATCCCCGGGGGCATCTCGATCTCGTCCCCGGCGGGCTCGCCGACGGTACGGGCACCCGACCGCCAGGCGGTGACGGCGGCGGCGTCCGGCAGGACACCGCCGTTCTGGGCCTCGGTGACCAAGGGGAAGACGAGGGGACGAGGCGACAGGGGGGCCGCCGTCGCCGGGAGCGGCGCCGGCTTCTCCGGGACCACCGAAGCTGGTTCGTCCTCGCCGATCGCGACGACGGCGAGGGGGAACTCCTCCGCGCCGTCGACGCCAACGAGGTGGGCCACTTCGGCGTCGGCGAAGCCCACCAGCACCCGGGCGGGGAGGCCGTGGGCGGAGGCGGTGGCGAGGAGGTTGGCCAGGAGTGTCCCGGCGTCCCAGTACAGATGGCGCCATCCCCGCTCGCCGTACTTCCACCCGGTGCGCCACGGGATTCCGGTGAGGACGAAACTGACCGGGGCGGTGGCCACGGCGGGTTCGGCGGCGGCGCCGGCCAGAGTGGCCCGCCAGTCCCCCGGCCGCAGCGGTGTGAGCCCGAATTCGAGGGGGGCGAAGTGGTGTACGGCGGCTGCGACCCCGGGGAGATCGGCGGTCACCACGTAGACCTCGATGGGGTGGAGGTTCCCGGCCGACATGGCCGCCCGGAACCAGACCCGGTCCCCGACGCCCGGCGACAACGAGCTGCGGGTCACCCCGGCACAGAAGAACAGGAGCCTGGGCCAGGACCACCGCATCCATCGCGCCGTCGGCGGCCTGAGCCTGACCCGAGAGCACGGGAGATGCCGGCACGCCGCTCGCTCCCAGGTCGGTGGGCAGGGGGAAGGTGGCAATGTCGGGGTAGCGCTTGAACGGTGCCGGCCGGTTGGCGGGGTCGAGAGGCACGAAGTCGACCAGCGCGCCGCCGGGACGCTTCGCCGTGCCGTGCTTGGTCAGCTCATGGAGCAGGACGGCGGGTTCAGGAAGGGTCATGACATGGGGTCACCGGACATAGAGGCCCACCAGCTCGGCCGTAGCGAGGACCTGCCGTTCGAGGGGCTGATCCTCCCCGTCACAGGTGCAGCGGGTTGGGATCCGACTCTTGTTCTCGAATACCGGGCTTGTGAGCTCCACGTTCCCATCCCCCCTCTCGAGATCGCGGCCTCTCGGCCCCGGTTCCTCCCCCACATGCGAACAACCCTGCGCCACTACCCAGGAAAGAGATTCCCCATCTGACGCATGGGCATCCCCCATTCCCCGTGGACGCCGGCGGTGAACTGCACCGGCCCGTCCGTGCAAAGGGGGGATCGTGTCGCTAGCCGCCCGACGTCGTGGGCCGAGGTGTGCGAAGCGCCTCGGCAGCCTCACCGCTGACCCTGATTGGAGGCGCACATGATCCTCCGTGAGCCCACCAGGAAGGGAGACAGAATACGGGCAGAAGAACTCCATCCTCGATTGACTCGGGGTACAGACCGAGCCGACAGCCTTACCAGAGGATTCGGGCACCCCGACCGACGAGTACCCGCCGGTGCCGCCTCCCTGATGAGCGCCTGAGGGGATGCCGGGAAGGCGGAAGGCATACCTTTACTACGACATTTAAGAAATCAAGGCGAGGCGGCCCGGCCGCTTTCCCGATTGCCACAACGAATTTGAGGCGACGGGGCTCCTTCGGGGGCACCGTTCCCATCCTCAGCGGATGACGAGCACGTCGGTGTTGAGGTTCTGCCAGGCTCCCTCGGCGGTAACCGCCCGTCCGCCAAGGCGTTCCGCGAGGGCGAGGCAGCAGCGGTCGCCAAGCGATAGGGCTGAGTCCTCGAACCACCAGCGGACGATGGCGGTGGCGTCTTCTTCGAGGACCGGTTCGACCCGCACGCCGAGCGCTTTGAGGCTCAAGGCGGTGGCGGTGGCGGTGGCGGGGACGCCGGCCCGCTGGGCTTTCTGGAGCACCTCGGCCCAGTTCGCCGCAGACATGACCCCACCGTCGAGGAGGGGGTCGACGACGTCGGCGCCGGTCTCCTGCTGTAACCAGGCGAGAACAGCGGACGCGTCGAGGACGTGGGTCTGGGCGGGCTCGTTCCTCACGACTCAAGATCGGCTTGGGCTTCGGCGCGACGTTCTGCCAGGAGTTCCTTGCTCAGGCTGTGCCCGACGTGGGCGAAGGCGTCGAGGAGCTGACGTCGGACGACGTCACGCTGGACGAGGATGAGGGCACCATCCTGGATCTGGGCGATGAGGCGGCTGCCTTCGGTGATGCCGAGCGCGTCACGGAACGCCGCTGGGATGACGACGCGACCCTTTGCGCCGACCTCGACCACAACCGGGCCCTTGAGTGTCTCCATGTGCTCTATAGTGACACATTCTGGTAGTGGTGTCACTAGCGGCCGGCAGTGGCACGAGGTCTGCCCGCTGGTAGGCCCGCACCCGGTAGCTGTAAACGGCCAGGTAGCGGTCTGTCGTGTGTGGCCACCGAGCCGCTCAACGTCCTCGGCGGGCGAGCCGAGGCGATGAAGGGGACCGTCGCCATCTACATCGAAGAGGGGCTCAACTTCAAGACCACAGCCCAGCGCCTCAACGTGCACCAGAACACGGTCCGCTACCGGGTCGTTCGCTTCGAGCAGCTGACCCGGGCGCGTCTCGACCACCCGATCTCGGCCTTCGAGGTCTGGTGGGCACTCCAACGGGCTTTCATCAAGGCGGAGACCGCACCGGACGAGCGGTGCCCCCGCACGGCGGACACTCCTCGAGCCGGGCAACCTGGGTGGACACATGGGCCGACTTGCCCACCTCGGTCTGGATGAGCACGCATGCCTCGACGGCCGAGCAGAAAAGGACCTTTGGCCCGGCGTCGGCTGCTGGGGCCGAGCATATGCTCGGCGGAGAACCGGCCGGCGGCCGTGGCCCCGGCCTGTCAGGAGGGACGACATGGTCCGAACACCTTTCAGCCCGAGCCCCGGCGTGTCGACCTGACCGGCGGGGCCGACCTGGCCGATCCTGTGGTCGCGATGCGGGCAAACGTCGACGACGCGATCCTCCGCCGAATCGTCGAGAGCTTGGCCTACGGCTGCGACGACCCCGAGGTCCGGGCGGTCTGCAGCCCACGGTTGGAGCTCGACGGGCTCCGTGCCGCCGCCCGCGAGCTGCTGAGACGGGCCGACGCAGCCTCGCGCGCCGCCCAAGCGAGACACGAAGAGGAGCTCCAGCTCCCGTAGGACCAGCAGGAACAGGGATGTCGCCGTACTGCGACGGGCGTAGTGCTCACACCGCGAGCAGGTCGCGGGCCCCCGTGTCGGAGGACGGGTGGCGGAGCTTCGACATGATCCGGGCTTCGATCTGGCGGATCCGCTCCCGGGTCAGGTTGAAGTAGTGGCCCACCTCTTCCAGCGTGCGGGGCTCGCCCCGGTCCAGCCCGAAGCGCAGAACAAGGATCTGACGCTCCCGTTCGTCCAGGGGAGCCAGGAGCATGGCCTGGTCAGCGAGGAGGATGAAGGCCCGCCGGTTGTGCAGGCCGGTCATGTCGTCGACGAGGGCAAGTTCCCACAGTTCCTGGGTACGCCGGGAGCGACCACGGTGAGGTGTCGAGGCGCCGCCGCTCGGAGATGTCGTCGACCATCCGATAGATGATGGGAGGTGGGCCGGGAGGCTCAAGGGCAAAAGCCCCGAATCGACCCCCAGCCCAGCGCAGACCACATCAGAACTGGCACCGCCCGCTACGGCCCAGGCGAGACGAACCTGGAACCGGAGTGGGCAACGGAGGCGGCGCTTGATCCCTACGGACAGCTGCGCCTGCCGAACGGTGAGAGCCGCTCGCTCATCGTGATCGGCTGGTCCCCCTCGGCGGGCCGTGTGCTGCGGGTGTTCATCCACCCGATCGACATGGCTGCCGGCCACTGGGCCGGGGGGTCGGCAGCGAAGGCGAAGGACGCGGTCGCAGGCCGCTACTGGACGGAAAGGAGGGATCGTGAAGGACATGATGGTTGACGAGGATCTGGCGGCGACGCTGCGGGAGGAGGCTGAGCGCGCCGAGCTCGAGGAGGACACCGACGAGGACGTCTGGGTGCCGCGCAAGGCACCCCGGCAGCCGTCGATGGTGTACTCAATCCCGCATCCCCGTCGGACGGGTAGAAGAGCTGCGCCGGGTGGCAGCCGCCGCTGGTCTCAATCCCTCCGCGATGGTTCGCCAATGGGTGCTCGAACGCCTCGATGCGGAGCAGTGGCAAGGTTCGGAGGAGGAGGACCTCGCGGGCGTGATGCTCGCGACCGTATCGGCGATGAAGAAGAGCGGCTGGAGCGTGATCTTCACGCCGGACCCCGACACGTTCAAGCCTTACATGGTGAAGATTCCTGCGGGCGCGAGCGGAAAGAGCACGAGCAAACGGTCGGCCAAGGCTGGGGCTTGGGCAAAGGCCGGACGGGCGTCCTCGAAGGCCGCAGCGTCGGCGAGGGCGGCGAGGTCAGCCAAGATGCCGGCGAGGGTCGCAGCGGTGAAGAAGGTGCCGGCGAAAGCGGCTCCAGCGAAGGCCGTGGCCGCGAAGAAGGTGCCGACAAGAGCGGCTCCAGCAAAGAAGGTCGGGACCCCGAAGACTGCGGCGCAGGAGCGCACCAAGCGGTAGCTCTATAAGGCCGCCCGACAGCCGGTCGCAGGGCTCACTCGCCTTGCTCGCCGGTCTGGTAGACGACCTCGATGTACGGCGGGTTCGCCTGGTGGACCACGGACAACCGGGCGGGCGCCCTCTTCAAGGCCACAGAATGACCGTCAAGCCGAAGTTTTCGAGGTTGGCACGGTCGGGCCAGGGCGCTAGGCGGGTCAAGCCCTCAGAACGCCGGCCGGCAGGACCTCGGGATGTGCGAGCTGAGCTTCGATCTGGAGGTGCGACGCGGGGTGGGCATCGGTGCTGGGCTGGCGGAGATAGTCGTAGCGGAAGATCAAGCCACCGCCATCCCGCCCACTCCGCTCCCGCTGGTACTGATAAGGCCTTCTCCACCTTCAGGAGCTCGCGGCGAGCCAGTGACGTCTGGCGGGCGAGGTAGAGGCCCACGTCCAGGCGAAGGAAGCGCCCATCGTTGAGCGGAAGTGCGTCCCCGGCGCCGCCCACGCCACCGAGCGCCGCTCGCCGGCGATCCGGACCCCGGGGCGAGTCGGACCAGGCCGGACGGCCTCATCACCGTGAGATGGAGAAGGAGCGACTCTCCAGCTCCTCGAAGGGCCTCAGCGCCTGCTGGCCGCCCACCTGGTAGCTCTGAGAGAGCGAGCGGACGCGGCCCAGGAGGCCCGCCGGTTCAGCCGGCAAAGAGCGGGTCGTTCTCGCCGAGCAGATCGGCGAGGACGAGCAGGTCCGCCAGCTCGCCGGCGTCGCCCGTCCACCTCCAGGAATGGAGTCGCCGACACAGGTGCATGCTGTTCATCCTCAGTCCGAAATGGGCGCCGGCCGTTCGGCCCGATCGTCCCGGCTGTTGGTCCCCTTGCTGGGCCCTACTCGTCGCTCGGTGGGAGGACCGGTGGACGGCGGGGGCGGGGAAGGAACCGCGGCGTGCGCGCCGCGTAGTCGGCATAACCGGCGTAGCGCTCGTGGAGTAGCTCCTCCTCCCAGCGGGCTTTGCCGGTGAAGAGGGCCAAGAGGGCCAGGGCGAGGCCCAGCTTGACCAGGCTGCCCGAGGCGGTGGCGGCGCCGAAGGCGATGGCCAGGACGCCGCTGTAGACGGGGTGGCGGACCAAGCGGTAGAGGCCGTTGGTCTTGAGGGTGGCGTGCTCCCTCGGGATGGGGAGCGGGGTGAGGGAGCGCCCCAGGTTGACGAGCGCGACGAGGAGCACGGCCCAGCCGGCCACCTCGACGGCGGAGGCGAACCGGGCCAGCCACAAAGGGGTGGGCCAGTCGCCACCGCCCGGAGCGGCGAAGAGCGCCACGAGCAGGGCAGCCTGGACGGCCACGACGGCGACGGCGACAGCGCTGCGGGTTCGGGCCGTCATCGTCACCGTCGCCCCGGGAAGCCCTGCGCGCCCAGCCCGCTCGGCCCATTCCGGATACGCCTCACCCAGGCGAGGAGGGCCGTCCCCACATCGGTGGGGGGCACCGACAGCGTCCACGTGCCCTTGACCCCACAGGCCAGGCACTCCACGCCGTAGACGGTCCTCCCCCCGGCGGACAGGACGTGCTCGACGACCACGTCGGCGGGATGGACCGGCCGGCAGCCGCGGCAGACGAGCCGGTCGTCCACGACCTCGAAGCGGGCGCGGTAGCCGGCGGCGGTGAGCCGGGCCACCAGGTCGGCGATGGTCACCGGGGTGGTGACCATGGTGACGGCGCTACCCGGCCTGCCCCGCAACGCGCTCCACGGCGGCGCGGAGCCGGCGGGCGGCGTCGTCGGCGAGGTCCGTGAAGCGCGGATCGTCCATGAGATCGTGGGGGTCGACCGCCGCCACCCGGGTGCCGGCGTCCGTGGCTTCGACGACGACGTTGCAGGGCAGGAGGAGGCTGACGGAGGGGTCGAGTTCGAGCGCCCGGTGGGCGAGGGCGGGGTTGCAGGCGCCGAGGATCTTGAGGGGGCCGCGCTCCACGCCGAGTTTGGCCCGCAGCGTGGCGGCGACGTCGATCTCGGTGAGGACGCCGAAGCCCTCCTCGCCCAGAGCGTCGCGCACGGCCCTCTCGGCGTCCGCGGGGCTCAGGTCGACGGTGACCTCGATAGAGTTCATGATGGGTCCTCCTGGTCGGCTGGTCAGGTGAGTTTCATGAACAAGCGCTCCATGGCGTCGAGCGGGTAACCGCTCGCGGCGGCTTCGTCGGGGCGCTCCAGGCAGTAAGCGAGACCGGAGGCGACGAGCTTGAAGCCGGCCTGCTCGAGCGCCTTGGTGGCGGCCGACAGCTGGGTCACCACGTCGCGGCACTCCCGGCCCTCAGCCAGCATCCGCTCCACGGCCTGGACCTGCCCGGCGGCGCGTCGCAGCCGTTTGCGGACGTCGTCGACGACCTCGGGGGGCAACTGCATGGTGCGCTCCTCTGCCCTCACGAGCGGGTGGAGGTCCGGGCGGCGGCGGCTTCGTGGACCTTCTCCATGTCGAGAGCACGGACCTTGCCGATGAGCTCCTCGAGCGCGGCAGGCGGCAACGCCCCGGCCTGGGAGTAGACGAGCACCTGCTCGCGGAACACCATGAGGGTCGGGATCGACGTGATCCCCGCCATCGCCGAGAGCTGCGGGTTCGCCTCGGTGTCAACCTTGGCGAAGACGATGTCGTCGTGCCGCTCTGCCGCCGCCTCGAACACCGGGGCGAACATCCGGCACGGCCCGCACCACGACGCCCACCAGTCCACCAGCACGATGTCGTTGGCGGTGACGGTGCCATCGAAGGTCTGTTCGCTGAGGTTGACAACTGCCATGGTCGGCTCTCCTCTCCGGTGTGCGCTGCCCAGGTCAACCCATATACCCCCCGGGGTATTCC
>Ga0299907_10001007_pt1 | contig 15306 bp, 14 predicted proteins | sample RVTome_16_FD_198680 | JGI IMG/M metagenome (GOLD analysis project Ga0299907, IMG submission 198680) | Soil microbial communities from uranium-contaminated site in the Upper Colorado River Basin, Wyoming, United States - RVT152D67 (version 2) ... | reverse complement strand
GATCACCAGCTGAGCCATTGGCAGACGCTCCAGCACACCGATCAATTCCCTGCGTCCGGCCGGGTCGAGCCCTGATGTCGGCTCGTCGAGGACCAGCACCGAAGGTTCCATCGCCAGGACGGTGGCCAGGGCAACCTTTCGGCGTTCTCCGCCGCTGAGGTGATGGGGCACCCGCCGTGTCAGCTCTTCTGCTCCAACAGCCCTCAGGGCCTCGGTAACCACCTTGTCGAGATGCTCACCCGTTACCCCGAGATTGGCCGGACCGAATGCGACATCCTGGCCCACCGTTGGCATGAACAGCTGATCGTCGGGATTCTGAAAGACCAGGCCGACGCTGCGTCGGATCTCGCCCACCGTCCCGTTGTCGAGTATCAAATCACCTACCTGGACCCGTCCCCGGTCGCCTCTCTTGATCCCGTTCAGGTGGTGGGCGAGAGTGGTCTTCCCCGCTCCGTTTGGGCCGAGGAGAGCCAGCCTTTCACCTGGCGAGACGCTGAAAGAAACCCCGGCCAGGGCAGCCTGGCCGTCCGGGTAGGCGTAGTGGAGATCGGTGGTGGAAAGGGCGTTGGTCACAGCATCACGAAGGCGGTTATCGCCGTCGCCGCGGCGAGGAGCGGGAGGAGCAGGGCAACCGCCCAATCCCGGACCGATGTGGACCGGGAGTCGATCGCGGGCATCGCTCCGGTGTAACCGCGGGAGAGCATCGCGTCATAGACCCTTTCCCCGCGTTCGTACGACCTGACGAAGAGGGTTCCCGCCGACGAGGCTATGGGCCGTGCCTGGGACAGCCACCGGGGTTCGTAGCCGCGGGCGGTCATGGCGGTGCGCATGCGCGCCAGCTCGCCGGCGATCACCTCCAGATAGCGGATCATGAAGCTTGCAATGGCGGTGATGACGGACGGGACCCGGAGCCGGCCGAAACCCTTCACGATGTCGGGCACTTCTGTGGTAGCGGCAAGGAGAATGCTGGCGGTTGCCCCCAGAATGGCCTTGGCCAGGATGTTCCACGTCGACCAGATGCCTTCACCGGAGAGGGCCATCCCGGCGAACGAAACATCCTTGCCTTCCCCGATGAACGGAAGGAACAGGGCAAACACGACAAAGGGGGCTACGGCGAGGAGCCGCGACAGGACAAACCTGAAGGGCACCCGGGCTGAGCGAACGATGAACACTTCGGCCGCTGCGTAGACGGCGAATGCCCAGATCGCTTCACGAGGTGTCACTGCGACCGCCATCACGAAGAGCAGAACGCTGAGAACTTTCGTCTCGGGTGGGAGGTGGTGGACGAAGGAATGCTCGTGGACATAGAGAGCGTGGGCGTGCCCGGCACCCATCTCTACTTCGACTCCTTCTCTCGCTGCCGCAGAGCTCTGAAGAGCCCGTAACCGACCGCGAGTGTGATGATTGTCCCGGCAGTTCCTGCAATGGCCAGAGAGAGGCTTTTGTTGTTGATGCCGGCCGTGGCGTAGTCGGCGAATATCGAGTCGCTGAGTCCGTGTTCCTGTCCGCTTGCAATGAACCCCGCCTCTTCGGCGACTACCTCGAGGCCGTCGGGATCGTCGACAGCGAACTGGCTAACAACGGTTGCGACAAGGATCGTCACCACGAAACTTCCGATCACGAAAGCTCGCAGCGGCACACGGATCCCCTGATCCAGCCGGGCTTGAGCAACGTCGCGAGCCCCGAACACAAGGTCGGGCCGAGAAGACAGGACCGCTGCAACGGTGAGTGCGCTGATCACACCCTCACCGATCCCGATGAGGATGTGTACTCCAACCATTGCCCCGAAAACTGTGTCGAAGGGCACCGGGGCGGTGGCACCGAAGAGCCACTGGATCGAGAACGCCGCCGCGGAAAAGACCACGGACGCGCCGGCGGCGAGACCTGTAGCGGCAATCACCCCTCCTCCACCTCGGGGCAGCAGTCTCCTGAAGCCTGCGTAAGCGGCAAACCCGCCGTATGCAGGGATGATCGCCATGTTCAGTACGTTGTACCCAAGGGCGGTGATCCCGCCGTCGGCGAAGGCCAGCGCCTGGACCACGACCACAACAGTGACGACCACGGCCCCGACGTGCGGACCCAGCAGTATCGCGGCGAGGGCGCCACCGAGGAGATGGCCGGTGGTTCCGCCAGCCACGGGAAAGTTGAACATCTGTGCCGCGAAGACAAAAGCCGCGGCGATACCGGCCAACGGGACCATCTTCTCTGCCATCTGCTCTTTGGCCTGCTTTAGCGCGATCGTGATTGTGCTGACGCTGAGTGCACCGGTGGCAACGGCGGTTCCTGCCGTGAGAAATCCGTCTGGGGCGTGCATGGTGTCATACTAATCCTTGTTGCGAATCGTTCGCAACAAGTAGTATTTCCGTCGTGAAGGCAGAAAGACAACTCGCAGAACTGCTCCGCGATCGGGGCAATCGGCTCACCGAGCCCCGTCTCCGGGTCTGGGAAGTCCTGAACCGCGCAGGCGGGCATCTCACCGTTGAGGAGATCGTCGGCGAAGTGCATAAAGCCGACCCTTCCATCAACACGTCTTCGGTCTATCGCAGCCTTGCCCTGTTCGCTGATCTCGACCTGGTCAGGGAGTCGAGCCTCGGTCCCGACGAGGGCGCTCGATGGGAATTGGCCCACCCCGACGACCACTTTCACCTGGTCTGCCGGGTCTGCGGCGAGGTTGATCATCACGAGGGAGACCTCGTCGACAGGGTCAGAAGCCATCTCGACGACGGCCACCACTTCAAAGCCGAAGAGATCGATCTTGTGGTGACCGGAGTCTGCGCCAAATGTGGTGCCGCCTGATCATCACGCAAAACGGTCGGGCTGATTGCCTCTTACTGATCCGCACCTGGCGCCGTGCGAGACTGTGCCGATGGAGCGTTCGTCGAGTCTAAATCCCAAGCAGCGGCGGGCCGACCTCACGAAGATGGCCTCCGAGCTATTCGACGTGGTGGTCATCGGTGGGGGTGTCACCGGATGCGGAGTGGCCCTGGATGCAGCCAGCCGGGGCATGTCGGTCGCCCTGGTCGAACAGCGGGATCTCGCTTCAGGGACGTCGAGCCGTTCCTCGAAGCTGATCCACGGCGGGCTCCGCTACCTCGAACAGCTCAACTTCGGCCTGGTTCGCGAAGCGCTCGCAGAACGCAACCTGATGCTGAACCGGCTTTGCCCTCATCTGGTCGAACCTGTGTCCTTTCTCTACCCGCTGAAGCACCGTGTATGGGAGCGCCTGTATGTCGGGGCGGGCGTTTTCCTATATGACGTGATGGCCAGGCTGGCGGACAACCCATTGCCCTGGCACCGACATCTGTTCCGGAAGTCGGCACTCGAACTAGCCCCTGGACTGCAGCCTGCATCGCTCACCGGCGCCGTCAGATACTGGGATGCCATGGTCGACGACGCGAGACACACCGTCGCCCTGGGCCGCACGGCCGCGAGCCGAGGAGCCCTCGTGGCGACCAGCACGCGGGTGACAGGCATGGTCATGAACGGTGACCAGGTAGCGGGCGTTGAGGCTCGGGACCTCGAAGCAGGTCGTGACCTGACGATCCGTGCCAGATCGGTGATTTCGGCCACCGGAGTGTGGACGGACGATGTTCAGGAGCTCGCAGGCGACCGGGGAATAGACGTCGTCGCTTCGAAAGGAATCCACCTGGTTCTGCCCAGGTCTGCCATCGACTCCGACACCGGATTGATTCTCCGCACGGAGAAGAGCGTCCTTTTCATCATCCCGTGGCCGGAGCATTGGATCATCGGGACGACCGACACGCCATGGTCATTGCGACGCGCCCACCCGGCGGCGAGTCTCAGCGACATCAACTACCTGCTGGAGCGGGCGAACTCCGTCCTGCGGGTGCCGATCCGGTACGAAGACATCGTCGGGGTGTATGCCGGGCTTCGGCCCCTTCTCACCGGGGAGTCAGAGGAGACTTCGAGGTTGAGCCGAGAACATGCCGTCCTGGAATCGGCGTCGGGGTTGATCAGCGTCGCCGGCGGCAAGTACACCACCTATCGGGTCATGGCCCGGGACGCGGTCGACAGGGCCCGGGAGAGGATGGACCTCGACGTGCCGGATTCAGGAACGGATCGGATTCCACTCGTGGGCGTCGACCGACCCGCGATCCTGCAACGAATGTGTCAGGAGAAGCCCGATCTGGAGGCGAAGCTGGGCTCCTCTCGCTTCTCGAGGGCAGAAGCCCTCTATGCGGTGACCGATGAGGGAGCGCTCCACCTCGACGACATCCTCACCAGGCGCACCCGTATTTCAGTGGAGACAGATGATCGAGGCACGCTCGTGGCGGAGGAGGTCGCCCGCCTCGTGGCCCCGAGTCTTGGTTGGTCCGAGGGGGATATCGAAAGGGAGGTAGCGCATTACCTCGCCCGGGTTGAGGCGGAACGAGACTCCCAGACGCGAACCGATGATGAGACCGCCGACGCTGCCCGGATGGGTGCTTCCGACGTGAGACTGGGTGGCGTCGATTGAGATACCCTTCACGGGTGATGCATCCTGTCCGAGGTCCGGTCATCTTGATCATTGCTGTGGCCCTCGCCGCTTGCACAGGTGCAGCCGTCGAAGAAACCGCACCACCTTCGCTGCCCGCCGAGATTTCTGGTCGGATTGTGGTACTCGACTCAGGAGGCAACATTGTGACCGTCGATCCGGATGGCGGGAATCGCGTGGAGATCACGGACGATGGTGATTCAAGCCGATACTTTCAGCCGATCTGGTCTCCAGATAGATTGACCCTGGCCTGGGGCGTTGCCGATTCGGACGGCTTCGCAGTAGGGATCGCCGCCGATGACGGCTCGGATCGGCGCAGGGTCGAGATGGCCGGCTTTCCGTTCTACCTCAGTTGGTCACCGGACGGCGAGCAGATCGGAACCCTCCATGGTGGGTCCGGCGGTACCTTGGCCTTCGAGGTCGTAGATCCTGTCGCAGAGAGCTCGATGACAGTCGACACGGGATCCCCTTACTACTTCTCGTGGAGCCCGGAGAGTGACGCGCTGGTCGTCCATGTGGATGGCGACAGGTTGGAGATTTTCGACGAGTCAGCCAATCCGACGGACATCGGGCCTACCTCACCTAGCTTCTCCGCCCCACACTGGACCCCAACCGGCATCTTCTATCTGGGCCCGGATGGGGTGACACTACGGGCCGATGACGGCGAGCTGGACGTCCTCTCAGATGCTTCCGGATTCGTCGGTATCAATCCCAACCCCCAGGGGTCTCTGGTGGCGATACACAGCCTCTCCGACCAGGGTGGTATGACGGTTGGGCTCGAGGCACAGGAGGAGGGCGATCCGAACGCCGTCTCCATATTCGACTTGGAATCGGGGGAGATTCACACTGTCGCCACCGGTCTCTCGGTGGGCTCGTTCTGGAGTCCGGCCGGGACCCACCTGCTAATCCTGGAGGTAAACGCCAATGCCGGGGCCGTCGACCTCGTGGTGTGGGAGGCAGGGGCGACCCGCACTTTGGCGACGATTGAGGTTCCCGGCTCGCTGATCACCGAAGCGCTTGCCTTCTTCGACCAGTACGCCCAGTCCTGGCAGATGTGGAGTCCTGACTCGAATGCAATCGTTCTCCCCGGCTCGATCGGAGACAAGACCGGGATCTGGGTTGTGGGCCTCGATGGTGGCGGCCCGCTGAAGATTGCAGACGGAGAGTGGGCCGCCTGGTCGCACGGGTAGTTAAGCCCGGTCGACAGGGGTTATCGCCACCTCACCGACCCGGCGACCTTTGATGCTGCGCACCTGCAACTTCCATATGTCGGTTTCGACCAGGTCTCCCCGCCTCGGTACCCGGCCGAGCCGATCCATCATGTAGCCGCCTACCGTCCCGTACTCGCCTTCGGGGAGATCAACGCCAAACTCGGCCAACTCCTCGATGCGCAGGTTTCCGGTTGTCATGATGCTCCCATCGGGGTTGACCTGGACGGCTTGGTCTTCGGTGTCGTGCTCGTCGGTGATCTCACCGACAAGCTCCTCGGCGATGTCCTCCATCGTGATTATCCCCGCGGTACTGCCGTGCTCGTCGACGACGATTCCGATATGGCTTCGGGAGCGGCGCATCTCGGTCAGGACCGATTGAATCCGAGCCATCTCTGGGACTGCCAGTGCCTCTCGTATCAAATCCGGATCGACAGATCGGCCGAGGGAGGTGGAATCGATGGCGATCAGGTCCTTGATGTGCACGAATCCCCGGATCTCGTCGAGATCGCCGGTATGCACCGGGATCCGGGAGTGGCCGGTCCTCTTCATAATCTCCAGAATCTCGGATGCAGGCTCGTCGACGTTGGCGGCGACGACGTCTGGCCGGGGAGTCATCGCCACCGTGACGTCGCGTTCGGTGAAGTCGATGGCACCGGTGAGGAGGTTGTGGGCGAACTCGCCGATGACTCCCTCTTCCTGTCCCGCACCTATGACCATGGCGAGATCCTCGGCCGAGTGGCCGACGTCGAGGGCATCCGCCGGTCGGACGCCGAAAAGGCGAAGCACACTGTTCGCTACCCCGTTGAGCAACCAGATGAGTGGTTGGAAGATGAACATAAAGGCCCGGAATGGCACGGCCAGGACTATTGCGGATCGCTCGGGCCTGGAGATGGCGATGTTTTTGGGAGCCATCTCTCCGATGACCATGTGGAGAAAGACCACGATCATCAGGGCGATTGCGAGCGCGATTCCGTGGATGACGTTTTCGGGCAACGCAGTGAGTCCCAACCCTGCCTCGAGGAAGCCAGCAATTGCAGGTTCTGCAACTGCGCCGAGGACAAGAGAGGCCATCGTGATTCCGAGTTGGGCACCGGCGAGGCTCAGCGACAGGTCCCGGTTGAGCCTCACAGCAATCTGTGCGGCTGGCCCAGGCGTCTGTTCCAGGACGTTGCGACGTGCGGTGATGTAGGCGAACTCAGCGGCGACGAAGAATCCGTTTGCGATCAGAAGGAGCACCAGCCAGAGAAGGGCGGGCCAGTTCATGGCTTCCTCTCCGGACGACGAAGCGTGGTTACCTTGACCTCGTCGACACGCAGGCCATCCATCGACAAGACCTCGAACGCGAAGCGCCCGAACTTGATGACATCGCCAGGCGCGGGAAACCGGCCACGATGAGCGACAATCAACCCGCCGAGAGTCTCATAGCGGCCCTCGGGCCACTCGAATCCGATCAGTTCCTCCACTTCGTGGCGGTGGAGGAGGCCGGAAAGGATCTCGACACGGTCCGGGTCTGAGGTCGTTACCAGTTCCGGGTCATACTCGTCCTCGATCTCGCCGAAGATCTCTTCGAGGAGGTCCTCGATAGTGACAATCCCTGCCGTTCCGCCGTATTCGTCGACGACCACCGCCATGCCCTTGCCGCTGGTGCGGAGCTCATTGAGCACATACTCCAACGAGGCCGATTCGGGGACTTCGAGGGTGGGCTGGCTGATCATGCCCACCTCGGTGATCGGTAGACGCGCGGAGGCAACGTCGATGGTGTCCTTGATATGGGCTATCCCGATGACATCGTCGAGGTCTTCGTTATAGATGGGAAAGCGCGAGTGGCCCGTAATCGCCGACGTCCGGCGAAGCTCCGCGATCGAGTCGTGCCGGTTCAGCCCGACAACATTCACCCGGGGGATCATGGCGTCGGTGGCGACCTTCTCTGTGAAAGAGAGGGCGCGTGTCAGAAGCTTCAGCTCGCCGTCGTCCAACCAGCCTGCTTCTCCCGAAGATCGGATCATCAGTTCGAGCTCCTCGACGGATCTGACTCCCGCCAGCTCCTCCCGCGGTTCGACCCCTATCAACCGGACAGTCCAGTTCGCCGCCCGATTCAGAAAGAGGATCAGGGGTTGGATGACCCTGTTGACCACCTGCATCGGAACCCCAAACCAAACAGCCGACGCGTACGGCTTCGAGATTGCAAGGTTCTTCGGCACCAACTCACCAAAGACCATCTGGGTTCCGGTGGCGATGATGAAAGCTATGACCAGGGAGATCGCGAGCGTCGATCGCTCGGCAAACCACGGCAGGTTTCCCAGCACAGGGTCGATGAGTTGGGCGATGGTCGGCTCGGCAACGAAACCCAGGACAAGTGAGGTTGCAGTTATTCCGAGTTGGGCCCCCGAAAGCTCGAAGGAAAGATTGCGTAGGGAACGAAGAATTCGCGACGCCGACCTGTCCCCGTCTTGGGCTCTGCGCTCGATGAGACTCCGGTCAACGCTAACGATGGAGAATTCGCCCGCGACAAAGAAAGCGTTGAGCAGGATGAGGATGAAGACTACGGAGAGCCCGACGAGATTACTTATGCGCCCACCTCATGGCTTGCACAGGCGTTCGAGCCCTTGTCAAGAGGGGGCTGACGATCTCGTTGAGAGAGGGCGCCCGGCTTTTTCGGTTGAGGAGGCTCGTCGTTCGGCTGGTCAGGTTCCACGCGGGAAAAGTATAAGCGTGGGCTGTCACTCGATGAGAAGGCGTCGGGAATGGCGCCGAGTCTCGTTCTGTGTCGATTTGGCGCACACCGTTCTCACGCAGATCGACACAGAACGGTTTGCGCCTCACCCGTCCCACATTCTGTGTCGATTTGGGACACGGCGTCCTAACGCAGATCGACACAGAACGCTCCCGGCCACTAGGCAGCCGGGAGCGCTAACGGAGGAGGGATTGTTTGCTTGCTTGCTTGCTAGTAGTCCAAACCGTCGTCGGTCGTGGTTGATGTGTCCGCGCTCGCTTCCGGTGCGCCGATCATCGTTCCTGTCGAGTCGACCACGAACCAAACGTCGTTAACACCCTGGCCGTTGGTATCGCCCGGATTTGCGTCCGGGGTGAAGAGGTATAGGGGCTGGCCGTTGACCGTCAGCTGCTCGGACCCATCGGTCCGGGTCGTAGTGCCGAAGATCGAGGCGTCGAGGTCGGACGAGATTTCCGAATCACCAGGAACGGGTGGCCAGGTAGCGGCGCAATCGTCGTAGCAGGCGCTCTCGCCGCCGGTATCAACGGTGAAGACGTAGAGCGTGAACCCGTCGGCGTCGACGAGGATCGTCCCCAGGTCGGTTTCGGTGGCGTGCACTCCATCCATGGCCTCCGCATCGTCACCTCCTGTGGTTGTGGTGTCACCGGCAGTTGTTGTGGATTCGCCGGCCGGAACTGTGGTGTCTCCGGCACCTGGTTCGTCGTCTCCGCCGCACGCGGCGATGACGAGAACAAGGGTGGCGATCAGTATCAGTCGTGATTTCAAACTCATCTCCTTTGTTGTGTAGGTATTACGTCTGTTCACGCCAGATGGTTCGCGTGCCACAATGAGCGCCGTGGATTCTGATGTGCTCGGGAGATTCCGGGACGGTGACGAGGAAGCGGTCAAGGCGGTCTACAACCGCTTTTCCGGCGCCGTGTTTGCCCTCTCGCTGACCATCCTTCGCGATCGAGGCCGGGCCGCCGACGCGACCCAAATGACCTTTGTCAAAGCCTGGCGGTCTGCCTCCTCATACGACCCCGACCGAGAATTCGGGCCCTGGATCTATTCGATTGCCCGGCGCACGGCAATAGACATCTATCGCAAGGAGAAGCGACGAGTACCCACCGACTCGGTGGTCGTCACAACGGAAGGCGCTTCCATGGTACGGATCTGGGAGGTCTTCCAGGTCCGCGCTGCGGTCGATCTGCTTTCCGATGACGAGAGGCAGGTGGTTCAGATGAGCCACTTCGAGGAATTGACCCATCCCGAGATCGCGGAGCGTCTCGACATACCGCTGGGGACGGTGAAGTCGCGATCCCATCGCGCCCATCGACATCTCGTCGAGCTGCTTGGCCACCTTCAGGGAGAGCCAGAATGAACCGAAAAGCCATTGCGTTCGTAGGACCATTAGATGATGGGTAAAGACATAGACGCGAGCTACCTCGCCACGGGCACCGGAGATGCACCGGAGGAAAGAGCGCACCTGGATAACGTGCGCCGCACGCTCGCGGAAGAAACCACTTGGGAGGTCCCGCCCCAATCAGTCTTAGACGGCGTCCTTTACGAGATACGTGCGGAGACCAACCCATTCGACACACCAGCTCGTCGACCCTCGGTCCCGCGTCTCCTGGCGGCGGCTCTTACTCTCGGGGCCATCCTGCTGGTCACCGCACTTGCGCTCGGAACGTTCGACAAGGGCACCCAGGTCGCTCTTGCCGGCACCGAGCTCCTACCCACAGCGACCGGAAGCGCCTGGCTGCAACCGACCGACGCTGGATGGGCGATCAGGATCGACCTCGAAGGTCTGCCGCCTGCCGAGGACGGCCATTACTACGAAGGCTGGGTTTGGAGTGATGACGGCGAAGGCGTGAGCATCGGCACTTTCCATCTCCGGAACGGGATGGAACCGCTTCAATTGTGGGCCGGAGTTGATGTCCTCGAATACCCATCGATCTGGATCAGCCTCCAGGCTGAAGGTGGTGGCCCTCAGGTCTCCGAAGAGATCGTGATGCGGGGACGTCTCGAATCTGCCGGAGAAGGCGGGTAGGTCCGGGCGGTTCCTCTTGACTATCCCGGCTCAGGTCGTACCATTCATCGTGATGACACGTCATTTCTCGCTCTGCGCATGCGCCTGCACTTGTTGTGCGGCCGCGCCGTGCGGGTGATGACGAACTAACCACAAACTGATTCGACACCAGACCCGCACCGGTTTTCCGCTGCGGGTTTTTCTATGCCTTGAGGGACCCGATGACAACAATTACGAGATCCACACACCTCGATTCCGATCGCGACCTCCGTCGCTATGGAGACGTGCGCGGCCTGCTGCCTGATGTGACCAACCCGTCGCCGATCGTCAGGCTAAATCGTGTACCGCCGGCGGAAACCGCGCAGGCATACCTGAAACTCGAATGGCTCAATCCGTTCGGCTCGGTGAAAGACCGCACCGCCGCATACCTGCTCGAGGGCCTGTTCGAGCGCGGCGAATTGGACGGCCGCGAAATCGTCGAAGCTTCTTCGGGTAACACCGCCATTGCCCTCGCTGCCCTGTCAGCGCTGGCGGGCACAAAGTTGACAGCGACTATTCCTGATGGCGTTCCCGAGGAGAAGAAGATCATTCTTCGCATGCTCGGCGCCGAGGTCTGGGAGACACCCGACGACTTATGCCCCGTTGACCTTCCCAGAGATGGCGCGATCGCGCTGGCCCGGTCTCTGGCTGCCTCAGAGGGAGGCCGAAGGTTCGTGGCCACCGACCAGTATGAGAACGAAGACAACGTCCGTGCCCACTACGAGACAACCGGGCCGGAGATCTGGGCACAGACCGACGGCCGGGTCAAGTGGTTTGTCGCCGGGTACGGGACGACAGGGACCCTGGTCGGTGTCGGGAAGTACCTGAAGGAGAGGAATCCTGACGTCCGTATCGTCGGTGTGGAGCCCGAGCCCGGTCACAGGCTCCCGGGCTTGAAGAGCTTCCAGGAGGCAAAGGTCCCGGGTTTGCTCGACACGAGCGTGATCGACCGTTCGCTCGTAGTCAGTGATGCCGACGCATACCGGGTAACGAAGGAACTGTGGCGGAGCGAAGGGCTGATGGTCGGCCCGTCCACAGGAGCCGTCGTTCACGGCGCTGCTCAGCTCGAAACCGCCTCCGATGACGTGATCGTCGCGATCTCTGCCGATTCGGGAATGAAATACACCAGCTACTTCGAGGAGATCCTCGGGGACGAAGGGACACCAACAATATGACTGACACAACCGACACCAAAACATCAGCCGCTGTCGATTTGACCGATCTCGACTGCACCGGGCTGCTCTGCCCGCTGCCCGTGTACAAGGCGGCACTGGCGCTCAATCAGCTCGAGGAGGGTCAGGTACTGCGATTGGTGACGACTGACCCCGGCGCCCTGGCGGACATCCCGGCGATGGCCCGACAGCGAGGGGACACTCTCGTCGAGGTCGTGGAGGAGGGTGACCGCCAGGTCTTCACGCTCAAGAAGGGGACAGGAGAATGACGCAGACAGCAGCCCCGTTGCCTGTCGATGAGCAGGCTGCCGAACCCACCCAGCGAAGGAAGCGGATCGCTCTGGTCGCATCCAAGGGAACGCTCGACCAGGCGTACCCTCCGCTGATCCTGGCGTCGACCGCTGTCAGCCTGGGGTGGGAGGCGGGCATCTATTTCACCTTCTACGGGCTCGACATCCTTCACAAGGATCGCTTCGAGAAGCTGAAGGTGGCGTCGTTGGCGAACCCGTCGGGGCCGATCCAACTGCCCAACGCCTTGGGCGCAATCCCTGGCGCCACCGCCGCTGCCACCAGGGTGATGCGCAAATGGATGTCGGATGCACGGATGCCCACGGTCCCGGACTTCCTCCAGATGAACCGCGAGCTGGGTGTCCAATTCTTTGCTTGCGCCACCACCATGGGTGTGATGGGTGTGAAGGAGAGTGATCTGATCGAAGGGTCCGACATCGCCGGAGCAGCAGCATTTCTCGACTACGCAGCGGAGGCCGACGTTTCGCTCTTTGTTTGACGATCCGGGGTGGCTTTGCTGCTGCCCGTGATCGATGAAGCGACGCCCACCGGTCGGTCTGTCGCGTCGACCTTTTCCTTGATGACACGCCTAAAATGAGCCGCGCTCTGGATACGCCGAGCCGAATCAGGGAGGAGCCCGAACCATGGAAACTACTACGAGGGCGGGCAGCACACGGAACGTCGAAGCGCGCTTGGTCGAGGTGCTCAACGACAGGCTGACCGGGGCCGTGGTTCGGCCCGAAGACCCCGATTTTGAAGCTGCCACGCTGATCTGGAATGGCGGCATAACCAAGCGTCCTGCGCTCGTGATCCGGGCGGCGACGACCGATGACATCGTCGAGGCGATCCAGTTCTGCGTCGAGCATGATCTCGAGATGTCTATCAAAGGCGGAGGCCACAACATCGCCGGGTTGGCCCTGTCGGACGGGGGCGTCACCCTTGACCTCTCGCTGATGAGAGACGTCGAAGTCGACGTGGAGGGCCGCACGGCGACCGTCGCGCCAGGTTGCATCCTTGGAGATGTTGACCGGGAGACTCAGAAGCATGGGTTAGCCACCACCCTCGGTTTCGTCTCTGAAACCGGGGTGGCAGGGCTGACACTGGGAGGGGGTTTCGGTTATCTCACCCGTCAGTTCGGCTGGACCGTTGATGACCTGCTGGCAGTTGAGATAGCGACTGCCGACGGGTCGATGCTGAGAGCGTCGCGCACGGAGAACGAGGATCTGTTCTGGGCGTTGCGCGGTGGCGGAGGCAACTTCGGCGTGGTCACTCAGTTCGTGTTTCGCCTCCACGAGATCGGCCCCGAGGTGACTGCCGGACTCATTGCGTGGTCGGCAGATGAAGCGGGGGGCGTCACCGACCTGTTCAGGAGAGTCACCCAGAATGCGCCGCGGCAGCTGACGTTGGCGATGTTGATGAGGAATGCGCCGGCGGCACCGTGGCTCCCAGAAGAGCACCACGGAAAGCCAATGGTCGGCTTCGTTGTCAATCACACCGGAACCCCGGAGGAGGCCGAGGTCGACCTGGCGGAGGTGCGCTCGTTCGGGACACCGTGGGCCGACATCATTCAGATCAAGGAGTACGCAGCACAGCAGTCGATGCTGGACGCCACCCAGCCGAAGGGAATGAACTACTACTGGAAGTCAGAATTCGTCTCTGAGCTCGGAGACGACGTACTCACGACATACCGCACGCAGATCCAAGGCCTGGAAGCTCCGGCGAATCAGATCGTGCTCTTCCACATCGAAGGCGCCCTCGACGAGCATCCCGAAGACGATGGTGCGGTGGGCAACCGAGACGCGGCCTACGCATGCGTAATTCAGGCGATGAACCCGGTGGCTGACGTCGACGCTTCAGAAGGCAATCGGGACTGGGTCCGCGCCGCCTGGCAGGCTATGAAGCCATTCTCCACGGGTGGCAACTACATCAATTTCCAGACCGACGATGAGGGTGAGGAGAGGGCCGGCGAAGCTTACCGGGGGAACATGGATCGTCTTCGGAGAGTGAAATCCGAGTACGACCCGGAGAATGTGTTCAAGGTCAACAGGAACATCAAACCGATTTAGGGGTCACATTCTCCACCCGCCGGGGGTGTCAGCACTCGCAGTCAGAGAGTGTTGGTTGGCGGGCCGGGCGCGCCTCGATGCGATCGGCCGCCCGTCGCATGGCGCTCGCCACGGATTGGCGAAGCCTCCTGATTGGCTGTCGTCTTCGGGACGGCGGCGTGGGCGAAGGCGTGACGTTCTGGTTGATCGTGTCGAGGAACTCTCCGACGAAGCGGGGGTCGCCGACTGCTGGATGATTCTGCATGTCCCTACCCCTTTCTGTGTAGCGGGGTCAAAATGCGTGTGATCGAGCGGGTTTCTGACCGTCTGGATCGATTCAGAGCTTGATCGATACAGTACCGGATTGCTACCGTGTTGTCAACATGGGCAAGCCGATCACATTGCAGACGATTGCTGACGAGTTGGGCGTCTCCCGGACCACCGTGTCTAACGCATTCGTTCGTCCCGATCAGCTGTCGGATCACCTCAGGGAGGCAATTCTCGCCACGGCGCGTCGTCTTGGTTATCCCGGGCCGGATCCGGCGGCAAGGGTCTTGCGCCGTGGCCAATCAGACGTGCTGGGGGTTGTGCTCACTGACTCGCTGGAGTTTGCGCTTGGAGATGCCTATTACGGGTCGCTGCTGAAGGGTCTGGCTGTTGCGGCCGAGGCGGACGGTATGGCGATCTTGCTGATCCCGAAACAGACTCAAGGCCGCGATGGTCTTCGTGAAGCTGTGGTGGATTCGATATGTGCCTGCACTCTTTACGATGACAGTCCTGCGATTGATGTGCTCCTCCAGCGCGGACTCCCCACTGTCTTCATCGACGGCCCGCGGATCGATGGCATCGGGTTCGTGGGTATCGACGACAGGGCTGCAATGGCCGATGCGATCAACCACGTCCTCGATCTGGGTCACCGGCGAGTTGCAGTGCTCTCCTACGAGTTCTGGCCGACCAAACTCGGGCCTATCGACGAAGAGCGGGTGGCGGCGACTGGTGACCGGGTGGTGCGGGAGCGGGTACAGGGGGCGGTGGCGGCGCTTGCGGTGCGAGGACTCGAACCGACACACCTCCATGACGTCGGACGGAGCAGACGGTCCAGTGTTCGCCAGGCCGTGGGGAGCATCCTCGATGGGAGCAACCGTCCGACAGCCGTCGTCTGTCTTTCCGACCAGGTGGCTCTGGGAGTTCTAGACGCAGCTGCCGATCTCGGTCTGCGGGTCCCTGAGGACCTGTCGATTGTCGGATTCGATGACATTCCGGCAGCAGAGAATGAAAGCCTGACGACAATCGGGCAGCCGTCCATGGAAAAGG
>Ga0299907_10001006_pt1 | contig 15314 bp, 13 predicted proteins | sample RVTome_16_FD_198680 | JGI IMG/M metagenome (GOLD analysis project Ga0299907, IMG submission 198680) | Soil microbial communities from uranium-contaminated site in the Upper Colorado River Basin, Wyoming, United States - RVT152D67 (version 2) ... | reverse complement strand
CGTAGCGGCCGGGTACCTGATCGTTCAGATCGACGTGAAAGAGCTTGTCCATCGACCAGGCTTGAGCGAGGTGATGTGTGAAGTTGAGTCCGGCCATGTGTTCGTGGGCAACCTCCGGATTCACGCCGACCATGTCGGGGTGATCGAGCGTCCCGATGAAGGCAAGCATCGCACCCGTCGTCGGTAGGTAGATGTCGGCGCGGGGCTCGTTCGGCTTCGCCTCGAGCGCAAAGCGGAGGTCGTAGCCCTGGTCGATCACGTACTCGCAGAGAAAATTGATCGCATCCGTGAACCGGCCCATCGCGCGCAGCGGATCCTTGGAGGAGTCGGTCTCCACGCCCTCGCGTCCTCCCCAGAAGACGTAGGTGCTCGCGCCGAGTTCGACTCCCAGATCGATCGCCGACATCGTCTTCTGCAGCGCAAGAGCGCGCACGTGAGGATCGTTTGCCGTGAACGCTCCGTCGCGGAATACCGGGTCCTTGAACAGATTTGTAGTTGCCATCGGAACAACGATCCCGGTGGCATCGAGCGCTTTCTTGAAGTCGGAGACGATCTGCTCGCGTTCGTGGGCGCTCGCATCGATCGGAACGAGATCGTTGTCGTGGAGGTTCACGCCCCACGCGCCGACCTCTGCAAGCAGCTCGACGATTTGAACCGGTGAGAGGATCTCGCGGACGGCGGCCCCAAAGGGATCGATCCCGATGTTTCCAATGGTCCACAAACCGAACGAGAACTTGTGCTCCGGATGCGGCTCATAAACCATGCGTCGGCCTCCAATCTGCGCGCCTTACGAATGGATTTGTACATCACAGCAGATGGAGCGTCGTCTGTCCCGACGGAAGATCTTCGTGTCGGAGGGGGGACTTGAACCCCCACGCCCCGTAAAGGGCACTAGCCCCTCAAGCTAGCGCGTCTGCCAATTCCGCCACTCCGACGTAGGAAGGCCCTGACTCAGTCAGGGCCGGCTCGAGTATATCTGGCCGACCCGGCTCGCCTACCCCGCCGCGCGCCGGTCGCACCCTCCGTTTGTCTCGACGCGGAGCCGTCCGAGAGGTCTCTGTATGGCAGCGAATCAAGGAAGCGACCAATCGACTGCCCTCACGGCGCGCCGAGCCACCAGAGCTCCGCGTTCCACAGCGGCCCTTCGATCGTTGGGTTGACTTCGACGCCTTTCAGCGCCGCCCCAAAGGCAATCACCGTCTCGACATGGAACAAGGGGTATGCATGGAGCGTCCGGACGGCCCCCGGTGGGTCGCTCACCCCCGGCACCCCGCCCGATCGGAGGACTTTCACCCCTCCCGGATCCCCCCGGCCGCCGCCGTACACGGCCGACGGCTCGGCAGATGCGATCTGTAGCGCGCCTCCGGCTCGTTCGATCTGCCGCTGGATGATTCTCTGAGTGAGCGTAACCAGTTCGTCACCCCCCGGCCCGGTCAGTAGCCCGGCCGCGCCGGTGATCGAGCCACCTCCGGCGCGCCCGAACGGTCCCCGTGATCCCCCTGCGCCCGGCTCCGGATGAAGCGTGTTGGATATCCGCCCATCGCCCCGGACTATCCCCTCCGCCAGCACGCCTCGATCCACGGCCGCCACGAAGGCCCGCCGCCCACCGCGATCGAGACCGGAGCTGCGGAAGTCGAGGTAGACCGACTCCCACCCGAGTGCCTCCGCGTACTCGATGTCGCGGGCGGCAAGGCGCTCCCCCAGGTTGACACTGGAGGGGACGGCAGCCCCGTCGAGGTCCCCTCGCTCGAGCAGTTCCAGTAGGAAGCTCAGACCCGAGATGAATTGAACCTTCAGCCGATCCAGGTAGGGACCGGTGGCGACCCACGTGGGATTCGGCTCATACACCACCTGGAGTCCGCTCCGGAGCCCCGCCAGGACAAAGGGCCCTCCGAAACGACCACCCGGGCGCGACGCTCGTCCACCCGGCAGCACGTAGGCGGCGGTCGCGAGCGTGCTCTCCCAGTCCTCTACGCGGCCCCCGAGCAGGACGGTTCGCGGCCCGGCCGCCCGGACATTCTGGATACGGGCGAAACCCGATGGCGGCCGCGCCCGGCGGATGCTGGCAACGACATCGCGAGCGGTGACCGGCGACCCATCGCTCCACCGAATTTGTGTGAGCCGCACTCGCACTCCGCCGCGCACTACCTCGAGGGACTCTGCCAGGTAGGGAACCGCTCTCCCCGCCGGGTCCCAGCGAAAAAGAGACGGATACAGCGGCCGCACGAGCGCGTGCGTGAGGTCGGTGGCCCGCCGAGCGTAGGGATCCAGAGTCGGCGGCTCGCCCAGCACTCCGAACACGACCGAGCCACCAACCTCGGGCCCGCCGGCCGGCGCAGACGAGTCCGGAGATGCAGTCGCTCCGGGGTCCGGAGACGCGGCGTCGTCGGTGCATGCTCCCAGCGCCAGAAGGGTGGCGAAGCATCCTGCCGCCACGCGGCTCCGCGCGGAGCGCACGACCCTATCTCTCGACTGAGACGCCGGCAGCATCAAAGCCGCCCATCACATCGAACTGGATGCCGGTGACGTTCGACTGCGCGGCCCAATGAGTCGTGAAGGTTCCGATCGGAACGACCGGGGTCCGTTTCAAGATCGCCTTCTCCACCTTGCGATAGAGCTCGAGCCGCCGGTCGGGATCGGCCTGGCGGTGAGCGCGGTCCAGCATTGCATCGACTTTCGGCGAATCGAATCCCGAGTGGTTGTCTGGAGAAGCGGAATCGAACAGCGAACTCAAGAAGACATCCGGCGCCGGATACTCGGCGATCCACCCGAGACGATAGACGCCGCCCCTGCCGGTCGTGAGCCGACCTAGGAACCTGCGGAACGAATAACCCTTTACGGCAACACGGAATCCGGCTCGCTGAAGATCGAGCTTCACGGCACGAGCAACTTGCCGATGAGGGCTGCCCTCCGTGTATTCGAGGCGCAGCGTTCTGCTCGATCTCGGCAGCCCATTTACGAGCCGGCGTGCCTTCCTCGGTTGATACGTGCACAGCGACGCACAGAGGTCGGAGTCGAAGCCGGGCATGCCTGTCGGGATGATCCCGCGCGCCGGTGCCATGCTCTCGCTGTAGATGTCCCGGGCGATCGCCTCCCGGTCGATAGCGAGGTTGATCGCTTCTCGCACCGCGGGCCGCCGCAGGGCTCCGGATCGCATATTGAGTCCGTAGTAATACCCGGCGAGGAACGGCTGGTAGCCCTCGTCGCCGTATTTCCCCGCCGCGTACGAGAACTGCCCGATCGGGACCTCCGCGACATCGATGTCCCCCCGATCGAATGCGAGCCACGATTGAGCTGCGTCGACGACGGGCTCGAACGCGATCCCGTCGAGCTCGGGCTGCCCAACCAGGGACTCGGCAAAGGCCTCGAGCACGACCGTCTCGCCGGGACTCCATTCGCGGGCAATCTTGAATGGACCGTTGCCCACCGGCGATGCCAAGAACGCGTCGAGGTTCTCGACCGAATCCTTTTGCAGCGGAACCAGCCCGGGATGTGTGAGTACGGCAGGGAAGTCGTAGTAGGGCTCGCTCAGCCGGATGACCAATGTTTTCTTGTTGGGGGCGGCAACGCCGGAGAGCTTCTTTCGTCCCCCAAGCTGATTCGCCTGGAGGAAGCCACGCACGCCGTCGAGTGTGTAGGCCAGATCCGATGCGTTCCTCCTGAGAGCGATTCTCTCGAAGGCGAATTTGAAGTCGGCGGCGGTCACGGGCGTCCCGTCGTGAAAAGTCATCCCGCTTCGGAGCGTGAACGTGAATGTTCTGCCTCCGTTCGAGGCCGTCCACGACTCAGCTGCTGCAGGAACGACCGCTTCCTGCTCCGGATCCCATTTGGTCAGCCCTTCGTACAGCTGGCGCGCGATCAGCGTCGACCCTGGGTCTTTGATCCGCATTGGATCGAGAGTGGAGGGTTCGGGAATCGCGACGGTGAGGACCGTCGCATCGTCTTCGAATTCCTCGGCGGGATCCTCTTCTTCGATCGGCGTGCCCGCGGGCGCAGTCTCCTCGGTCTCCGGCTCCGCTTCGGGCGAGCGAGTCGCGGATCCACCAGCCGGCCCGGGCTCCGGCTCGGCTTCACTCGTGCAGGCGGCCAAAAGGACGGCGAGAGCGAGCGCGCTTCCGGCGATTCGTGCAGACGACTTGTTCACGGGGTGGATCGGACGCCGTATGACCCGGCTACTTCAATCGGAAGGCGAGCAGGATCGTCGTACCTGTAAAGACGATCGCGGTGATCACCGTGATTCTGTCGAGGTTCTTTTCCATCACGGTCGAGCCCATGGCCTGGCTCTGCATCCCGCCGCCGAACATCTCCGACACACCGCCGCCTCGCCCGGCGTGGAGCAGGATGAACAAGATGAGCAGTAGCGATGCGATGGAGTGGATCACGACCAGAACTACGGTCACTTGCCTTACACCCTCTTCCTCAATGAATCTTCTTGACGGTCCCGGGACCGCCGGCCTCAGCCGCGCAGGGGTTCGCGCGACCTCCGGGTTCGTACCCTTACGGTACCAGCGGTCCCCGCTCAATCCGGTAGAGACAGATCGAGCCGACCGTGCATCTTATAGGCCTGGCCGACCAGTCCTGACGAGCTTCCCAGCGCATCGTCAGCGGGGAGATGCCCTGCCCGCCTTGCTTCCGGGTCCATTTAGCGACTTCTTTCATCCACTCCTCGATGTTCTGCTCGCTCATCGAGGTGGCCGTGGGAGCCTTGCTCGCTTCGGATCGCCTCGGCGCGTATTGGTTCGGGTTCGCATCCACCTTCTTGCGAGCCTTGGCCTGCTTGGAAGCTCTCTGCCTCTGGACCTCGGACTTCGGGGCGAAATTCTCGCCGGCATCCTGTGTCGAGCCCCACACGATCGCCAGTGCGCTGCCGTCCTCGGCGATCGTAGCTCCCACCTGGAGGCCGAGCACTGCCACGAGGAAAACCGCGGCTACGTATTGGAGCCGGCCGGGGTGCATGAGGCTCACCCGCCCGTCGGCCATATCGATCAGGTGCGCAACCCGGCGGGCGATGCGGCCGCCGGGTCTCAGGAAAGCAAGGGCCGTGCCCCGAGCGTGGCGCGGGCGCCGTTTCATGAGCTCGTACATCTTCAAGAGCCCGGAAGCGACGGAGAGTGGGTTCCCCGTCATTAGTGCGGCGCGCCGATCGGCTTCGTTTTCCCGGTTGGCAACGAGCTTGCGATAGGCGATGTGGGCCAGGGGGTTCCATGCCACCATGTCCCTCAGCACCCCCGCCGTGAACACCACCTGAACGTCGCGGGCCTGGATGTGCGCTACCTCATGAGCGAGGATCGCCGCCAGCTCATCCCGCGTTAGTCCGTCAACGAGATCGGTAGAGATGAGGATGCGGCCCCGGCGCGCCCCGACCGCGAACGCTCCCGATATGCCGTCGGGAAGGTAATTGACCTCCGGTGCACGCGACAGGCTGCAGGCCTCCGTAAGCCGCTGCACCGTCTCGTGGACGAACGACGCTCGCGGGCCGGAGGCTGGTTTGCTCCTGGCGATGAGGCGGTGGAGAACCCAGGTGCCGACGATGCGCCGTACGAGCATCACCGAGCTCACGGTCAGCCCGACCAGGAGGATCCAGGGGCCGGCGGAGCCGATCAGCGCGTAAGCGGTCGCTGAGCCGCTTCCATCCGAGATGTACAGGAGATGAAGAAGGTCCTCACCGCCCCGCTCGAGCGCGGCCTTCACCGGCTGCAGAACCGCCACCTCGGGCAGGATCGCCCGCTGGTAGGCCACGGCCGCCACAACGGGGAGCAGGAGAGGCAGGGTAAGAAGGACCCCCGAAGCCATCCCGCCGGGGCGCGCGATGAGGCGCTTTAGCACCAACGCCGCCGGCAAAGTTATTAGGGAGACGGCGAGGATGACAATCCACGCGGAGTCCGTTTCGAGCGCAAGGATGGTTGGGGCCGCTTGGGTCATCGTCGACCGTTCATCCCTGAAAATTCTCCCCTGATTTTTCTGCGTTTGGGATCACCGGGCCGAACCCAACGTCGTGCGCGGCGTGGCCATCACCCTTCATTCGCAGGCCCGACTATTTCCTTCGACGCTGTTCGATAGCCTCCCTGAGACGCTCGATGACCTGCTCGTCTTCCTCTTCGACCCGATCAACAAAATACGAGACCGCCGGATCGGGGAAGTGACTGACGAGCCAGTCCACGACGGACTTGACGGTTGTGCGGGCGTACTGCTCGCGCGACACCAGTGGCGAGAAACGATGGGCAGGCTGATCCTCGACCCGTCGCACCAGCCCCTTGTCGGTGAGGCGCCCGAGGGTGGTCATTACCGTCGTGTATGCAATGGGCCGCTTCTCGTTGAGGTTCCGATGGACATCCCGAACAGTCACTTCGGATGAATCCCATACAACGTCCATGATTTCTGCCTCGAGCGGTCCGAGAACTTCAGACAATGAGTGCTTTCGCCTGGCTGCGGTCATGTCCTCGACTCCTCCATATCTGGACCAGGAAGTTTACGCTCGCGGGCCGGGAATAACCACAGCCTTCAGGGACGGGCGTGAGTGCGGGCGATGGTCCTTCTCGCCTCCGCGACGGAGTCGTAGACGCTTATCCATCCGCCCAGCCCGTTAGCCGTCAGCTGAACCGACGCCGACAGCATCTCGCCCTTCGGCGGGACGAGTGCGATCTGTCCACCGTAGCGTTCGAGTATCGGAGAGGCGATCGACAGGGCGTCAACTACCCTGCCCGCAGGGTGCGCACGTTCGACATCGACCACCACGTGTTCGGAACCGCTCGTAACGAGTCCGGCGAGGTGAGCTGCCAAAGTGAGGCTGTCCGCTCGGTCCACGCTGCCCACGAGGGTTACCAGCACCGACGACCCGTCCTGAATGATGGAGACATCGACTCCCCCATCCGGCGCTGGTGGCGCCGGGTCATCGAGACGGACCACGCGGGCGGGAGACGTACCCCGGACGCGCCTCATTCCTGCGCCCCAGCTCGCGGCTAGAAGACCTCCCAGGACTGATGCCGCAATCCATCCAAGTTCGCCCACAGGGAAACCGTGGCAGATCGGGGCACACGCCTCAATCCCACGTCCGGGCGAATCCCTTCCCCTATTTGTCCGAACGGGGCAACGCTTTATCGGGTCCCCAGACCCCCGGCGAGTACGCCGGTGCCGGCGAGATCGGGGCATCGGACGCTCCCACCGGGTTGGGGACTCCTGCTCCTTACGGGGGGCAGCGAGCCGACCGGCTGCGCCCACCCGGCCCCGAAGCCGGCCGCGTCGCTGATACTCTTCCGCCGGCACACTGCAGCGAGGCGCTCACAGCGAGCTAGGGGCGAGGACGGCCAGACCCCACCCCCGGGCCCCTCCGTCCAACTCACGATCACGTGGCCGAGCCACCGTCAGGATCGCTCGGCCACTAGGAGGCGAGCCGTGGCTCGAAGGGCAGTGATCTGGCTGGCGTGGGGCGCCACCGTCGGTTTGGTCGGCTTCGGCCTTCTGCTCGGCGCGGTGAACATAGAGTCCCGTTACGGCGTGCTCGAGATCCTCCTCATCCCCCTTCAGGCGCTGTCGTTCGCCACCGTGGGCCTACTCCTCAGCCTGCGGAAACCGGAAAACTCCGTCGGGAGGCTGTTCATTGTTGTCGGTTTCTTCGCGGGGCTCTACACCTTCTCGGTGCAGTACCAGGACTATGCGCTCGTAACTCGGCCCGGGACGCTCCCCGCGGGAGAGGCGATGGCGTGGCTTCAAGCATGGGTCTATGTACCGGCGCTTGCCACATGCTTTACGTTCGTCCCGCTTCTGTTCCCAACCGGTCGGCTTCCTTCACGCCGGTGGCGTCGAGTGTTGGTCCTGGATGCATGCGCGCTGGCCGGAGTCGTTCTCGCGGATGCACTGGCACCCGGGAGGATCAGCCAGTCGTCCATACAGAATCCACTGGGAGTTGAGGGACCGCTGTATGACCTGATCGGACTGGCAGTCCCACTTCTGCTCCTGCCGGCAACCGCTCTCTCGGTCGGCGCGCTGATCCTTCGCTGGCGCAGAGCTCGCGGAGATGAACGACAGCAGCTCAAGGTATTTGCCTTCGCCGGTTCTCTTCTTCCGGTGACGGTTTTTACTTGGGTGATCACGCAGGTATTCGATCTCTCAGGGCCGGTTCTCGGCGTACTCGAGAGCGCGATGGCGGCGACCGCGTTCCTGGCCCTGCCGGTGGCGGTGGGTGTCGCCGTCCTCCGATACCGCCTCTACGACATCGACGTAGTGATCAACCGCACGCTCGTTTACGGCGGGCTGACCGTGATACTGGCCGCCGTCTACACAGCAGGAGTGGTGGGCCTAGGAGGGGCAGTGCGCGGGCTCACGGGACAGGCCAGCAACAGTCTGGTCGTCGCAGCCTCAACACTCGCGGTGGCCGGGATGTTTCGCCCCGCGCGCTCCCGGATCCAGAACTTCATAGACCGTCGCTTCTACCGGGCTAAGTACGACGCGACCCTGACGCTCGAAACCTTCAACGCCAAGATGCGCGGAGAAGTCGACATCGATGAGATATCCGCGGAACTGGTGAAGGCGGTGAAGAACTCCCTGCGTCCGGCGCATGCAACTTTATGGTTGCGGGGACCGGAGTGAGAGTGGGCTCGGTGAGCCGGTAGCCGGGACGGATACTTCTTCGGAGCCCTCTATTCGTGTGCCAGACTGATCAGGTTGGGCATGATCTCGGGACCGTTAAGGTGCCCGATCGCTCCAGATCGGCTCGCCGTTTCGCCGAAAGAGTCAACGCCGTCGGGACTGACGTTTCCTCCGGACACCAGCAGGGGGACCGGCCCATCGGTATGCGCTTTGCGCGTGCAGCTGGTTGAGTGATCGGCAGTCACAGCGACGATCGATCGCGAGGTGTCGAGGGAATCGAGCAAGCCGGCAAAGAAGATCCCGTCGATGTCCTCGATGCTGGCGATCTTCCCTTCGTAGTCTCCGTCGTGGGCGGGGATGTCGGGACCCTTGATGTGGATGTAGAGCCCGTCGTAGCCCTCGATCGCCTCGAGAGCGAGTCGAGCCCACGCTTCGTACTGCTCCGGAGCGGGGATGCCGGTCGGCGCTTCCACAACTCCCATATCCATCAATCGAGCGATCCCGAGCTCGACCGGCATCTCAACAAAACATCCCATTGCCGGCCCGAACTTCTGCTTGAAGGATTCGAGCTTGGGGACGTGATCGCCGCCGTCACGCGTCAGGATGAAGTTGCCCGGCATTTTTCCCTTCTGTTCGCGCGTCCTGTTCACCGGCGACGCAACCAGGACGTCGTAGGCGGCCGAAAGCCATTCATTGGTCAGACGCGACGCGCGCAGCGCAGCTTCATCGTCCTCGTGGCCCGGGATCGGGGCCACCGTGACGACGCGATTGTCGAATGTCTCCTTGGCAACCCCGAGGCTTCCCTCACGGCCGTAGGCTGGATCGGAGTTCTCCACCTCGGCCGATAGCCGTGCGTCCGGAGACCGCAGGACGAGAACACCGCGATGTCCAACGGTGGCGCGAAAGTCGAAGGAGGCGCCGTCGATGTGGACTTTCTCCTGGACATCTTCCGCGAGCGCGTGAGCTTCCTCACTCGTCAGGTCGCGACCCACCCGGCGATCCACGATCGTCCATCCATCGGCGTCTTTCTCGACCGTGGCGAAGTTGACTCGATAGGCTAAGTCACCGTCCGCGACGTCGAGGCCGGCGCCGACCGATTCCAGAGGGCCTCTTCCCGAATGGTGCTCACGCGGGTCGTAGCCGAGAACTGCGAACACCGCAATATCCGATTCGGGAGCGATGCCTTTGCCGACGGTTGTGACGTAACCGTTCCGCCCGGCCGCCGCGAGACGGTCGAGATGCGGGGTGCGTGCGGCCTCCAGAGGTGTTCTCCCACCGAGCGCGTCGATGGGGTCGTCGCCGAGTCCGTCGAGGATGACGTAAACAATCTTCTTGAGACTCATACCTTGGTCGCCTTGACTATCGCGGCAAACTCGCCGCCGTCGAGCGACGCGCCACCCACGAGTGCCCCATCTATGTCCGTCTGGCCCATCAACGAGGCGGCGTTGCCCGCCTTCACGCTGCCTCCGTAGAGGATCCGGGTGTCGTCGGCGACCTCGGCACCAAAGTCGGTGATGAGGAGCTGTCGAATGAAGGCGATCGTTGCCTGCGCGTCCTGTGGTGTCGCGGTCTTGCCGGTCCCGATCGCCCAGATCGGCTCGTAGGCGATCACGATCCTCCGAACTGCATCCGCTTTCAGGCCCGCCAGCCCTGCCTTTACCTGGCGCTCGACCTTGGCCTCGGTCTGCCCCGCCTCGCGCTCCGACTCGGTTTCGCCCACGCACATGATCGGTGTCATCCCGTATGCGAGAGCCGCCTTGACTTTGGCGTTGACGCCTTCGTCCGTCTCTCCAAAGAGCCCTCTGCGCTCGGAGTGACCGATGATCACGTAGTCCACGTCGAGGGCCTTGAGCATCGGAGGGGAGACCTCGCCCGTGAACGCACCTTCCTTCTGTATGTGCATGTTTTGGGCGCCGAGTCCGAGCTGGTAGCGGTCGGAGTCGATCAACGTCTGAATCGTCCGCAGCGATGTGAACGGCGGACATACAACTACTTCGACGCGCTCGAAGTCGTGCTCGGCAAGCTCATGTGCAAGTTGCTGCACAAGCATCATCGCTTCGAGGTGCGTCTTGTACATCTTCCAGTTACCGGCGATAAGCGGCCTTCTCATGCGCCCGCGCCCTCCCTCCTGAGCACCGCAACTCCGGGAAGATCGCGGCCCTCTAACAGTTCCAGAGACGCTCCTCCTCCGGTCGAAAGGTGTGAGACGGAATCGGTCATGCCGAGCTGCTTCAGAGCAGCTGCGGAGTCACCTCCACCGACAACGGTATAGGCGCCACCTTTGGTGGCGTCGGCGACGGCAACGGCAACAGCCTCGGTGCCTGCCGCGTAATCGGCGATCTCGAAGATGCCCATCGGGCCGTTCCACAACACCGTCCGAGCGCTTTTGATCTTCTGGGCGAACGAGTCGGATGACTCGGGACCGATGTCGACCCCCATACGATCCCCGATCCGGCCGAGCGGCACCGTTTCGTGCGCGGCGCCCTCTTCCGGGCCGTCCGCGGCGACGACATCTGTGGGAAGCAGAACCTCGATCCCGCGTTCGTCGGCGGTCTCCAATACTGCGCGGACCTCGTCGACACGATCGCCCTCCACCCGGGACCGGCCTACATCCAGCCCACGAGCCGAAAGGAGCGTAAAAGCCATCGCGCCACCGACGATGAGTGCATCGACGCGCTCGAGAAGGTTGGCTATTACCCCGAGCTTGTCGGAGACCTTTGCGCCCCCGAGCACAGCGATGAATGGGTGCTCTGGGTCATGGAGAAGGCGCTCGAGCTTCTCAACCTCTTCGGCCAGAAGCATCCCGGCCGCCGACGGCAGCCGTTCGGGAACACCGACTACCGAGGCGTGTGCCCGGTGCGAGGAGCCGAAGGCGTCGTTCACATACGCCTGACCCAGAGCCGCCAAAGCGGACGCGAAGCCGGGGTCGTTCTTCTCCTCCCCCGGATCGAAGCGAAGGTTCTCCAGTAGCACAACCTCCGTTCCCGAGTCGCACGCCTTTTGCACCTGCTCGCCGATCGTCACATCGAGTGATTGCACCTGCCGGTCCAGAAGCTCTCCAAGGCGCGTCCCTACGGGCGCAAGGCGAAGCTCGTCAACTACCTTCCCTTTGGGCCGGCCCAGATGCGAGCAGACCGCCAGCCGAGCGCCGCGCTCGAGAAGGGCCTCTAGTGTTGGCACCGACGCTCTGATGCGCAGGTCGTCGGTGATCTCTCCTCCCTTCAAGGGGACGTTGAGATCGCAGCGAACGATGACGCGCTTGCCGTCCACATCCAAGTCGTCGAGGCGCGGGAGACTACCGTGGGTCATGCGTCGTCCTTGGTTATGCGACTACAGCTTGGAGGCAACCAGCGCGGCGACGTCGACCAGGCGGCACGAGTAGCCCCACTCGTTGTCGTACCAGCCGAGGATCTTGACCAGGTTTCCGTTCGCCATCGTGGACAGCCCGTCCAGGACACAGGAATGGGAGTTCCCAACGATGTCGCTCGACACGATCGGGTCCTCTGTGTACTCCAGGATCCCCTTCATCCGCGCCGATTGGGACGCCTCACGGTATGCGTTGTTGACATCCTCCTTGGTTACCTCCGCGCCGAGGCTCGCCACGAGATCGGTGACCGATCCGTCGGGTACGGGCACCCGGAGCGAGATCCCGTCCAGCCGCCCCTTCAACTCGGGCATCGGCAGTGACGCGGCCTTGGCTGCGCCGGTGGACGTTGGGATGATGTTTATCGCCGCAGCGCGCGCTCTGCGGAGATCCTTGTGCGGGAAGTCCAGCGTCTTCTGGTCGTTCGTGTACGCATGGCAGGTGGTCATGAAGCCCTTCTCGATACCCCAGTTGTCCTGGAGCACCTTGGCCATCGGGACGACGCAGTTCGTGGTGCACGACGCGTTCGAGATGATGTGGTGCGCGCCGGGATCGTAAGCGTCGTCGTTCACGCCAAGAACGACCGTCAGGTCTTCGTCCTTGGCCGGCGCCGAGACCAGCACCTTCTTGGCTCCGGCGTCGATGTGCTTGCCGGCGTCGGCCCGCTTCGTGAAGAAGCCGGTCGACTCGATCACGATGTCCACACCGAGGTCGCTCCACGGTAGATCCGCAGGATCGCGCTGCGACAACAGGCGGATCTCCGATCCGTCGATCGTGAAGCCCCCGTCGCTGACTTTGATCTCGGCGTCGAAGCGGCCGAAGACCGAGTCGTACTTCAGCAAATGCGCCATCGTCTTGGCGTCGCCGATGTCGTTCACGGCCACGACTTCCAGGTCGGGGTTCCTCTGCCGGATCGCCCGGTAGAAGTTGCGACCGATCCGGCCGAAGCCGTTGATTCCGATGCGGGTGGCCATAGATTTCCTCCCGGGTCGGGTGGTGGATAGTCCGTTTAGCCATCCTAACGATGTGTCGCGCCCACTCCCTCCACCGAACGGCCCTGGTTGGGTGGGCCTATCGGCCGGGCGCGGATTCGACCGCGCTCTGCAACAACCGGCCCCCAGGTGAGTGCACTCAGAACGCCCTCAGGCCAGCGACCCCAGCAGTTCGGCGAGACGCGTAGGATCGTGAGCACCGCTCGGGTCGGCAATGTCCGCCGCTACAACCGCGATGCCCGAGAAAGCGAGTGCGTCGACGTCAACCCCTACCCCGTCCGGTTCGAAGACAGGCGACTGCACGAGGACCACGTCCGCGGCGGACGGTCCGGCATGGGCGATGAGGGCCTCTACGTGGGCTGCGGCACTCAAACCGTCGGTTTCACCCTTCTGCATCCGTGTATTGCACACGAAAACCCGCCGGCCCCGCGCGGCATGAACCGCGGCGCGGATCCCCGGCACCAACAGCGTGGCGATGAGACTCGTAAATAGGCTCCCCGGTCCGAGCACGATGAGATCCGCCTGGCCGATCGCTTGGACTGCAGACGGGTGCGCCACCGGATTGCGGGGAGTCAGGAAAACCGCTTGGATCCGCTCCCTCGTGTGCATCACCGCGACCTGCCCGCGGAGCCTTCCTCCATCCACCTGGGCGCCGAGCTCCACGAGATCGGTTGTCGCCGGATAGACCTTCCCGTCGCAGCGCAGGAGGTCCCCCGCTTCCGCGACAGCGGCCGCGAAGTCGCCCCTCATCTCGGTCAGGGCCGCGATGAGCAGGTTTCCGGCGGTATGACCTGTGAGCGCTCCGCTCTTGAAGCGATGCTGGTACAGCGCGGCCAGTTCCTTTTCACGGGCCAGAGCGACCAGACAGTTGCGGATGTCGCCCGGCGGCGGGATCCCGAGTTCGCGCGTGAGACGTCCCGACGACCCCCCATCGTCCGCGACGGTCACCACTGCCGCTACCTCATCGGCAAACGTCCTGGCCGCCGCCAGCGTGACGGCCAAACCATGGCCGCCGCCGATACCTACTACCTTCACGCCTTCGCCGGCTCTCGCTCAATATCTCGGTGGATCACCTTGACCGACAGGCCCTGTTCGCGGATGACATTCCCGATCTCTTCAGCGAGTACGACCGAGCGATGCCTCCCGCCGGTGCAACCGACCCCGATGGTGAGGTAGTGACGACCTTCCTTCTGAAAGCCGGGCAGCAGCAAAGCGAAGATGTCCTTCGTGCGGACGATGAAGTCGTTCGTGCCCTCCTGCTCGAGGACGTAGTCGCGAACCGGGTGGTCGAGGCCGTGAAGGGGTCGTAGTTCATCGACCCAGTGCGGGTTCGGGAGGAACCGCACGTCGAACACCATGTCGGAGTCCAGCGGCAGGCCGAACTTGTATCCGAATGAGATAACCGTGATGCGGAGACCTTCGCTCGGCGTGCCCTGTTCGAAGCTCGCGGCGATCTTTGCCCGCAGTTTTCGCACGGAGAGTTGTGAGGTGTCGATTATCAGATCCGCCCCATCGCGTAAAGATGTCATGAGTTCTCTCTCGCGCTGGATCCCAACCTCCACGCGATCCTCCGCGGCGAGTGGATGGCGCCGGCGAGTTGCATCGAAGCGCCGCACGAGGAGCTCGTCTGACGCCTCGAGGAACAGTAAGCGGAAGTTGCACACGTCTCGGCGAAGCCTCTCGAGCGCCTTCTCCGCCTCCTTGAAGAACGTGCCACCGCGCGCATCTATGACAAGGGCAACACGCGAGATCTCGCTGCCCGGTGCGAAGACCAAAGACATCATCTTTTGGATGAGCTGGGGCGGAAGGTTGTCGATCACGAACCATCCGAGATCCTCGAACGCTTTTGCAGCTTCGGATCGACCGGCCCCGGACAGGCCGCTGATCACTGTGACGTCGACTTCGCGGGCGCGCCGCCGGATGTTCACGATGCCTCTCTCTCGTCGGCTCCGGGGCCCGCCTGCCCCGGAGCTGGCTGAGTTATCTCCTCCCCCCTCAGGGACCGGTACAGGTTCTCGGCCACCCCTTTGGGGATACTCGAGACCGAGGCCAGCTCCTCCATCGAAGCTTCGCGCATGCGCTTGACGGAACCAAAGACTTTCAGAAGTTTTTTCCTGCGGACCGGCCCCAACCCGGGGATGCCGTCGAGGGCCGACTTCGTCATCCTCTTTGCCCGGCGTTGTCTGTGATACGTGACGGCAAACCTGTGCGCCTCATCCCGAATCTGTTGCAGGAGATAGAGGGACTCCGAGCCGCGCGGGATAACGATCGGCTCCGACCGGCCCGGGAGGAAAACTTCCTCCATTCGCTTGGCCAGCGATACCGTAGTGATGCCGGACAGTCCGAGCTGCTCCATTACTTCGACCGCCCTG
>Ga0299907_10001005_pt1 | contig 15316 bp, 16 predicted proteins | sample RVTome_16_FD_198680 | JGI IMG/M metagenome (GOLD analysis project Ga0299907, IMG submission 198680) | Soil microbial communities from uranium-contaminated site in the Upper Colorado River Basin, Wyoming, United States - RVT152D67 (version 2) ... | reverse complement strand
GCGAAAGAACACGAGGCGGCCGCTCGCGGCCGCGTCCTGGAGGTCGTAGCCCAGGTAGTCCGCCTGCGCGAAGAGGTCGGCCGGGTCGTCCTGGGTGAGCACCGCGCACGTCTCGTGCGCGTCCAGGCCGGTGCCCAGGAAGTGGAGGGACGTGGAGGTCTTGCCGGAGCCGGGTGCGCCGCTGAGCACGTAGTAGCGACCCGAAATCAGCCCGCCGATGCGCTCATCGAACGGACGGACTCCGACCGAGGCCGTCGTTGCCTGCGTCGTTTGCGCCACGGGGAAGCGCCCGGAGACTGAGGTCCGCATGGTTCCCATCCACCCCTCACCCAGGACATTTTTCGTACCGCCCTCGTCGGCGACACGATTGCCCGCGGTTGAGGGGCATCGACCCATCCCCACCCCGCCGGCGGACCGAGCGCAGGAACGTCGCGTTACGCGGCTGGCGTAACGGTCCGTTGCGCTCGGGTGCTGCCCGCTGGCGCCGCTCCCCCGCCGCCGCGCCCGGAACGGGAGCCGCCGCGACTGGCCGGAGCGCGGGCAGCGGACCCCGCTAGTGTGCCGTTACCAAAGTTCGCGTGCCACCGAGGCGGCGACTGCGCCGTCGGATCAAGGCGGAACGACGCGGCGTAGCTACGCCAAGGAGTTCCAACGCAGAGCCGGCGGATGCACGGCGCCGCCGAATGGCCGAGATACTTTGGTTACGGCGCATTAGGAGTCGCCCTCCCCTTCCTCCTCGTCCGACGTCTCGTCCGGGTCGGGGGTCGTCGGCACCGCGCCGGTCCCGGCCCCGCCCTCCATGATCGCGAGCTGCGGATCGCCGAACCGGTCGACCCCGATGCCGGCCCGCGTCAGGCCCCGCCGGTCCGCGAAGACGAGCGTGGAGGACCGGTCAGCGGACACGCCCAGCACCGACCTCGTGCTGCCGTCCTCGTCCGCGAACGCGAGGTTGCTGACGTCGGGGAGGTGGGCCAGGACGATGCGCTGGGTGCCCTTCTCGTCCAGGAACGCGACGCCGGGGGAGCCGCCCTGGTCCAGCACCGACAGGCGCATGCGGACGTTCCCCTCCGTGTCCAGGAGCGTGAGCCGGGAGCCGCCGTCCTCATCGGCGCGCCAGAGCCCGCGCACCGCGCCGTTGGCGTCGGCGAGCTGGAACTCGCGCGCCGTGACGGTCGTCGCCGCCCACATCGGCATGCCGCCCTGCCGGAGCTGAACGAAGTAGAAGAAGGCGGCCCCCAGAGCCAGCACCAAAAGGATCAGGATGAGGCCGCCCATGAGATGGAGGCGGCGGTTGGACCGCTCGACCCGCTTCAGGCGATCGACGACGATGTCCTCGAACTCGCGCGCGAGCTCCTCCACCGTCTTCCCGCCCGAAAGGGACCCTGAAAGGCCCTCGTTGACCGGCATGACCAGCTCCGTTCCCGTCGGTTTTCCCCGCCGGGCGCCGCCGGCCCTGCTGGCCGCCAGCGTCCCGGACCCTCTCGCCTCAGCCCATCCCCCGATCGGGCCACCCCCGCGCGCCGGGCGTCACCGGCGCCGTGCCCTCCCCTGCCGGCTCGCGCCGGCCGCCGTCACCGGACGCCGGCCCCGCGCATGTCGTCGGCCGCCATCACCCGGAAGTACGAGTCGCACGCCGAGTCGATCAGCTCCGGCGTCAGCCTCGGCTCCGCCTCCACGTAGCGCGCGTAGTCCAGCACGTGGTCGGTGATGTCGCGCGGGTGGCAGCCGCGCGGCGCGATCCCGATGGAGCCGTAGTACTTGCGGTAGATGTACTCCACCGCCCGCGGATCATAGGGGATGTCGCGGCTCTCGCACGCGCGCTGGAATATGATCTCGTACTGCTCCCGGTCCGGGCTGGGGACCTCGATCTTGTAGTGGATGCGGCGCATGAAGGCCTCGTCCACGAGGTCGCTCGGGTCCAGGTTCGTCGCGAAGATGATCAGCGTGTCGAACGGCACCGGGAACTTCACGCCGGTGTGCAGCGTGAGGTAGTCGCGGCGCTTCTCGAGCGGCACGATCCAGCGGTTCAGCAGCTCGTGCGGCGGGACGCGCTGGCGCCCGAAGTCGTCGATGATCAGCACGCCGCCGTTCGCCTTCACCTGGAACGGCGCCTGGTACATCTTGGTGTGGCGGTCGTATTCCAGGTCGAGCTGGTTCATGGTCAGCTCGCCGCCCGTCATGACGATGGGACGGCGGATGTGGACGTAGCGCCGGTCGTAGGGCTGCTCCTTGCGGATCAGCACGTCGGCGCCGCCGCCCTCTCCGTCGGAGGCGTCCTTCTTCACGCGCTGGTGGTGGACCGGATCGAACAGCACCACGATCTGCCCGTCCACGTCGATCGCGTAGGGGATCCAGATGTCGGCGCTGCCCATGAGCCGCGCGATGATCTCGGCCATGTGGGTCTTGCCGTTGCCCGGCGCGCCGTACAGGAAGAGCGACTTCGCGGAGTTCACCGCCGGGCCGAGCGCCTCGAAGAGCTGCTCGTCCAGGACCAGGTCGTCGAAGCCCTCGCGGATGCGGCTGCGGGTGATGTGCACCTCGCCCACGGACTGCGACAGCGTGGCGACGCGGTACTGCGCCAGCGGGACCGGCGCCGGCCCCACGTACTGGCTGGCCTCCAGCGCCTCGCGCGCCCGCTCGCGGCCGGCGCCGGTGATGTCGAAGGTGTAGCCGCCGCGGCCGTGGCCCTCGGTCTTGCGCACCTCGATGAAGCGGCGCTGCTGGAGGTCGAGCAGGACGTTGTCCACGATGTCGAAGGGCATCGCGACGGTCTTCGTCAGGCTGTCGCCGCTGCGCGCGCCCTGCACGTACAGCACCTTCAGCAGCAGGTCGGCGACCGTTTCCTCGGAGAGGCCCAGGTCCTCGACGGTCTGCGGGAGCGGAGGCGTCCACGCCTTGTTCCTATCCTTCGCGACGGGCGGCGCGCCCGCGTTCATTTCGGCCGTTGCCACCGACTCCCCCCCTTCGGGTGTCTCGTACATGGATTCAAGTGCGGGAGAGCGCGTGCGTATGCGAAGCCACCTCGGCGTCCGCGACCGCCGGGCCGCCCGCGGGCGCGTGGGCGCCTCCGGCCGCGGCGTCCCCGAGGATCCGCTCCTCGGCGGTCGGCTGCCACACCAGCTTGTCGCCGACGCGCGTGCCGCTGGCCGCGATCGTCCCCGCGGGGATCTCCAGGGCGTAGTGCGAGCCCTTTATGAACCCCGTCCGGGTTCCCGGCTGAAGATCCGGGCGGACATCCACGACGCCGCCCTCCTGGTCCAGGAACACCACGTCCAGCGGGTACTTCATGCCGTACATGTGCACGCCCCGGCAGGGCACGATGAGCAGGCCCTCGCCCGGTTCCGGCTCGGGCCGGCCGAGCATGCCGCGCAGGCGCGACCAGTGCGTGCGCGCGACCGCCACGCGCCCGCCCAGGACGCTCTGCCGGGTGGCGTTGCGCACCTCGATCCGGGCCGTCCCGCCCATCAACCGAAGCCTTCCCCGGTGACCAGCACGCGGTAGATCTGGATCGCGGCGGGGCCAAGGATCACCGTGAAGATCGCCGGGAACACGCAGAACACGAGCGGCGGGATCAGCTTGATGGTGGTCTTCGCCGCGGCCTCCTCGGCGCGCTGCCGCCGCTTGGTCCGCATCGTGTCGGCCTGCGTCCGCAGCGCGGTCGAAACCGACGTGCCGAAGCGGTCGGTCTGGATCAGGATCGCGGTCAGCGCGCGCACGTCGTCCACGCCGGTCCGCTCGGCGAGGTTCCTGAGCGCCTGCGACCGCTCCGCTCCCGCCCGGATCTCCAGGTTCACGAGGATCAGCTCCTCGCTCATCTCGGTGCTGACGTGGCGGATCTCCTCGGACACGCGCACGAGCGCCTGGTTGAGGCCCAGGCCCGCCTCCACGCACACCACCAGGAGGTCCAGCGCGTCCGGCAGCGCCTTCTGGATCTGGAGCTTCCGCTTCTTCTGCTTGCGCCCCACGTAGAAGCTCGGCATGACCCAGCCGAGCCCCGCCGCGGCGAGGCCGCGCAGGAGCAGCGAGCTCGGCTCCGCGCCGGACGCGGCGCCGATGGCCAGCATGCAGAACCCCAGCGAGGCGGTCAGGAACAGGCGCACGCCCCAGAACACCGCGGGCGCGGTCTGGCCGCGGTAGCCGGCCTGCACGAGGCGCTGGCGGATCTCCGCGGCGTCCTTCGCCGAGGCATCCACCTTGGAGCCCAGCCGGCGCAGGAACAGCTCGAAGTGCGCGCGCCGGTCCTGCCGCCCCGACTGCTCGGCGGTGGCGCTGGCGTACCCCAGGCGGCGCAGCTCCGAGAGCCGCTGCGACACCGCGCGCGGCCGGTTGGGCGCAAGCTGCATCGCCCCGAGCACGCCGAGGACGACGGTGAGGCCGATGAGGAGCGCGATTATGACCATGGCGTTCTCCTCAGATGTCGATGTCCACGACCTGGCGGATCCACAGGAAGCCCAGCACCTGGAGGATCAGCGCGGCGCCCAGGAAGAACACCCCGAGCGGGTCCGTGAACAGCGTCATGATGTACTCGCGGTTCAGGAAGTAGAACAGGATCCCCATGATGATGGGGAGCCCCGCGAGCAGGTATCCGGTCATGCGCCCCTGCGCGGTGCGCGTGCGGATCTCGCGCTGGATGCGGAAGCGCTCCCGGATCGTGTGCGAGATGTTGTCCAGGATCTCCGCGAGGTTGCCGCCGACCTCCCGCTGGATCAGCACGGCGGTCACGAAGATGCGCACGTCCAGCAGCGGGGCGCGGTCCGCCAGCGACAGCAGCGTGTCGTGCACCGGCAGCCCGAAGCGCTGCTCCTCGAACGCGCGCCGGTACTCCTCGCCCAGCGGGGGGGGCAGCTCCTCGGCGACCATCTTGATCCCGGCCGAGAACGGATGCCCGGCCCGCAGAGCGCGCCCCATCAGGTCGATCGCCTCCGGGAGCTGCTCCTCGAGCTTGCGCATCCGCCGCGCGCGCTTGCGCGTCACGTACATATAGGGGAGGCCGCCGCCGACCACCGCGGTGACGAGCGCCACCAGCAGGCTGTTGGAGAAGATCAGGCCCGCGAGCCCGCCTCCCATCGCGAAGCCGGCGGTCGCCAGCAGGAACGTCGCGATCGACCAGCTCAGGTCGGCCTGCTCCATCGCCGTCTGGATCCCGCGCAGCCGCGTGAAGCGGTCCGCGAAGGCCTCCAGGGCGGTCCGCTGGTGCAGCGGCCGCAGGAGGTCCGACGCGCCGGACTGCGCGGCGAGGGTCTCGAAGTCCATGCTCTCGAGCCGGCTCGCCAGCGACCTGCGGTCGCGGTGGTCGCGCAGGCTCTCCAGGACCAGCGCGACGACCACGACGAGCGCGGCCACCGCGACGAACACCAGGACTGCCGCCAGGGAGGAGCCCATGACCTAGCCCACCGACTCCAGCCGGTCGCCCCAGAGCGTCTTCTTCTCGGTCTTCTTCCTGGCCTCCGGGACGACGTCGTCCTCGGACATGTCCGCGCCCGACTCGTCGCCGAACAGGAAGGACGACAGCTTGATCCCGTGCATGCGCAGGCGGTCCGCGAAGCGCGGCCGGATGCCCGTCGAGCGGTAGCCCCCCAGCACCTTGCCGTCCTCGTCCACGCCCTGGCGGTCGAAGAGGAAGATGTCCTGCATGGTGATGACGTTTCCCTCCATGCCCACGATCTCGGAGACCGCGACCACCTTGCGCGTCCCGTCGCTCATGCGGCTGCACTGGATGACGACGTCGATCGCCGAGGAGATCTGCTCGCGCATGGCGCGCTCGGGGATGTTCAGGCTCGCCATCGACACCATCGTCTCCAGGCGCGAGAGCGCGTCGCGCGGGGTGTTGGCGTGCAGCGTGGTGAGCGACCCGTCGTGGCCGGTGTTCATGGCCTGGAGCATGTCGATCGCCTCGCCGCCGCGGACCTCGCCGAGGACGATCCGGTCGGGCCGCATGCGCAGCGAGTTGATCACCAGCATGCGCTGGCTCACCGCGCCCTGGCCCTCCACGTTGGGCGGCCGCGTCTCCAGCCGGACGACGTGCGGCTGGCGGAGCTGCAGCTCGGCCGAGTCCTCGATCGTGACGATGCGCTCGTCCACGGGGATGAAGCCGCTCAGGATGTTCAGCAGCGTCGTCTTGCCCGCGCCCGTGCCCCCGGAGATGAGGACGTTGAGGCGCGCCTTCACGATCGCTTCCACGAGCTCCAGCATCTGCTGGCTGAGCGACTCGTAGCGCAGCAGGTCCTCGCCGGTGAGCGTGTCGCGCTTGAACTTGCGGATGGACACGTGCGGGCCGTCGATCGCGAGCGGCGGGATGATCGCGTTCACGCGCGAGCCGTCGGCCAGGCGCGCGTCCACCATGGGCGAGCTGTCGTCGATGCGGCGCCCGACGGCGCTCACGATGCGGTCGATCACCTGCATCAGGTGCCGGTCGTCGCGGAACCTGGTGCCGGTCTCGTACAGCTTCCCGTGGCGCTCCACGAAGACCTGCCGCCCGGTGTTGACCAGCACGTCGGAGACGTCCGGGTCCTTCATCAGCGGCTCGAGGGGCCCCAGTCCGAAGATCTCGTCCAGGACCTTCTCCACGACCTGCTCGCGCTCGACGTTGGCGAGGGGAGTCTCCTCCTCGTTGAGCAGCTCGTGCGCGGCGCGCTGGATGGTGCGCGCGGCCTCCTCGCGATCCACCTCCTGCAGCGCCGCCAGGTTGAGGCGCTCGAGCAGGTGGCGGTGCAGCCGCGCCTGCACCTGGTTCAGCTCGCCCTGAGCCGTTGGCAAGGAGGCGTCCGCCTTGCCGCCCTTGCCCTTGCGGCGCGCCAGGTCGCCGGTCCAGAGGCCCGCGCCCCCCGGCCCCTTGGGGTCGGCGGCGGCTTCGGTCGGTTGCGTAGGTTCGGTCATGGTCAGGCTCCCCCGGCCTCGCTACTTGAGGCCGAACAGTCGCTTCAGCGGCGCGGCCAGGCCGCTGTCGCCGTTCGTCGCGGGGGCGCCCGGCAGATCCACCAGGCCCCCGATTATCGATTCGATGTCGCGCGAGTACGGGGAGCGGCCGTTCAGCGTGATCGGCCGGCCCTCGTTCGCCGCCTTGATCGCCGAGCGGTAGTCGTTGGACAGCGTCCAGTGCACGTCCATGTCCAGGAGCGTGCGGATGTCGTCGATCGTCACCTGGCCGTCCGGGTGGTAGCGGTTGACGACCACGCGGATGCGGTCCATGGAGTTGTCGTCCAGGCGCTGGAGGACCGGCAGCAGCCGCTTCAGGCTGCCGAGCGTGGGCAGGTCGGCGGTCGTGACGGCGATGATCTTGTCCGCCGTCTCCATGACGCTGAGCATCATGGGAGACAGCGACTTGGACATGTCCAGCACGACGTACTTGTACGTCTGGCGCAGGAAGTCGATGATCTTGCCCGCCTCGTCGGCGGCGATCACGTCGGAGCGCTCCGGCCGCAGCGGCGCCGCCAGCACGTCCAGCCCGGACGGGTGCGACTCCACGTAGGAGCTCACCAGGTTGGGATCCAGCCGGTGGAAGTTCCGCGCGAGGTCCAGGAAGCTGAAGCGCGGGCGCAGGCCGAGCAGCAGCGCCACCCCGCCGAGCTCCATGTCCAGGTCCACGAGCAGCGTCTTCTCGTTCGTGGCGCGCTGGAGCGCGACCGCCAGGTTGACCGCCGCGGTCGTGGTCCCCGTGCCGCCCTTGACGGGCAGGAACGCGAACACCCTGCCGCGGAGCTGGGCCTCGTGGCCGGCCAGCTCCTGCTCGACGAACGAGTGGCGCTTCCAGGCGCGGCCCAGGGCCTCCGCGAGGTCGGTCACCGTGACGGGCGCGAGCAGGTACTCGTTCACGCCCGCGCGCATCGCCTGCATCAGGACGTCGGGCGCGAGCCCGGGCCCGGACCCGATGACGTGGAGCGCGGGAGCGGCGTCCGCCAGGTAGGCGGCGATCTTGATGCCCGTCTGGGGGTCGTCCCCCATGCCGATCAGCACCACCTGGGTTTCCCCAGCGGTGAGCCGGGCCGCGTCCTCGCGACCCAGCTCCGCCAGCGGAGCTTCAAGCTGGTGCGTTATCTCGACGCGCCGTTTCCCCGGCAGCTCGATCTCATCCAGCGCCTTTCGCACCGCCGGGTCGACCCCGACCAGCGCGATGCGCAGGCTGTGATGCGCCATGTTCCTGTTCCCTTTCCCTATCCCGATCCGCGTCCCGGGGAGAGGACCTCGCGCGTGGCGCCGGCCCTCTGGAATGCGTCTAGTCTGTCTTCGGCCTTCGGCGCCGTTTCCACATCACCCTGCGTACGGCACCCACCTGTCCTCGTCGATCAGCCGGAGCAAACGCACGTTGCTCCCGAGCTCCGGTCCCCCGTCGCCGGAACCCGGCACGAAGAACAGGAACCGACCCATCAACGGGGACTTGAAGTCCCGCGGCGTGGGCCACTCGAGGAACACCAGCGCGAAGTCCACGACCTCCAGCTCGTTGCGGCCGCTGACCGTGCCATCCGGCTTGACGAGCGGCACCGTGACCACGCGCGGGCTGTTCAGCCAGTCGTCCTGCCAGGCGGAATTGACCACCTCTCCGCTGTAGATCCCGGTCTCCTCGTCCACGGTCTCCTCCCACTCGGCGAACTCATCCTCCAGGAGGAGATCCTCGAACGCCTTCCACGTGGGGTTCGGGTAGAGCCCCGGCTCGTCGTCCACGACGTCTCCGATGCTGAACTCCACGGGCCGGCACTCCCTGATGTTCGCCGTGAACGACGACGTGCCGGTGCCGTACCCGGGGATCACGAACGGCAGCCAGTGCGACGATTCGCCGCCGTTCGGGTCCTGGAACTTGACCAGCATCTCGCGGCCGTAGTCATCCACGTACTCGCGCCCGTTGTAGTCGCGCATCCCGTTGCGGGCGCTGGTGCCCCAGCCCGTCTGGTTCGCGGGCTCGGCGTCGGCCCCTCCGTAGCTTTCGTAGGCGTCGTACACCCAGTTCTCGAACAGGCCGGGGTCGTTCCCCTGGCCGGTGCTGAGGGGCGTGAGGTCCCACACCTTGTAACCGTCCTCGCCGAAAGCCTGCAGGTCGCCCTCGTTGCCCTCGGTGCCGCTGCCGTTCTGCGTGTCCCACCACAGGTCCGGCAGCGCGAACGGCTTCACGCACCGGGTGGTGGACCCCGCTTCGACCGCGTGCGCGACCGACTCCGTCGCGACCGTGACCTCGTTGACGCCGAAGATCTTGGCGAACCAGGTCGGGATCGTGCGCCTGGCCGTGACCCGGACCATCTGGCTGTCGGGGTTCACTTCCACCGTCACCTCGACGGAGTCGATCGCCTCGTGGCGGATGGCGTTCGACTCGGTGAACGCGAAGGCCTCCGCCTTGGCCGGAACCACGGCGTCGAGCGGATCGGGATGGACCAGGAACAGCGCCGCCCCAGCCAGCGCGCCGGAGTCGGTCGCGCGCTGCGACTCCGCGCGCGCGGCCATCATCATCCCCAGGTCGACGCCCAGGGCGATCATCCCCAGCAGCACCGGCATGCCCAGCGCCACCAGGGCGAGCGCGGCCCCGCGCCGGTTCGACGCGGGGCGTGTCAGGAGACCTTTTTCTCTCATCGTTGCATCCCCCCTGCGGTATCGCGACGCCGGCCAGGCCTCGGAACTAGCGCCGCTCCAGATCCCTATCCCGCATCCCGCGCATCCAGTCCCACGTCTCCGGCTCGCCCGTGGGCATTTCCGGCGGCACGTCACTGGGCTGCACGATGTACGGCGTTACCGTCACCAGCAGTTCCGAGCGACTCTGCTGGGCGTCCGTCGAGCGGAAGAAGGCGCCGAGGATCGGGATGTCCCCGAGGATCGGAATCTTCGTCACGCTCTTTGCCATCTCGCTATTCACGAGCCCCGAGATCGCCAGCGTCTGGCCCTCCCGCAGCTCCACTTCGGTGCTGGTCTTCCGCGACAGGATCGTCGGGATCCGGAAGCCGCTCAGCACCAACCCGTTCGCGAAGTCGAGCGACGAAACCTCCGGCTCCACCTGGAGCCGGATCGCCCCGGTGTTCGTGATGAACGGCGTGAACTTCAGCCGGATCCCGAATTCCCGGAACTGGATCGTCACCCCGCCCGCCTGGTTCCCCTGCAGGATCGGGAAGGGAAACTCCCCGCCCGCCAGGAACGTCGCCTCGTTGCCTTCTATCGTCAGGAGGTTCGGCTCCGCGAGGCTCTTGAAGTCGCCCGTCTCCTTGAGCGTCTGGATGATCGCCTCGAGCGACCGGTTGTCCCCCGACAGCAGGAACGTCAGCAGCCCGTCGGAGATCGTCTCGCCGAACCAGTCCTCCGAATCGTCGAACTGCAACTCGTGCGGGTTCAGCGTCCGCAGCGCCGACGCCATGTTCCGCCCGCCCGTGTTCGTCACCTCGGCGAAGCGCACGCTGAGCAGGATCTGCTCGGCCGAGGGCGACTGGATGTTGTTCACCACCGTCGCGCCGCTCTGCTCGGCGATCTCCACCGCTCTCCGCGCCATGCCCGGCCGCGTGACGTTGCCGTTCAGCACGATGTTCGTGCCGCTCGGCAGCACCGTGATCGTCTCGCCCGGCAGCATCATCTCGATCTGCCGCTGGATCAGGTCCGCGTCGGGCGTGACCTCCACGGTATACAGCGACACCGTGTTGTTCGTTCGCCAGACGAACAGGCTGGTCGTCCCGATCGCCACGCCCGTGACCACGAGCTCTCGCACCGATATCGGCGTCGCCTCGGCGATGGTCGGGTCCGCGAGCTGGATCCGCTCCACCTGCGCCGGCTGCAAGATGAGCGCCGACTTGCCCTTCGCCACGCGGATCACATCTTCGGCCTCCGCCAGCACCTGCTGCCGCTGCGCCGCCGCCGCGTTGGCCTGCATCGTCATCCCGAAGGCCAGCACCAGCCCCCAGACGGGATTGGCCGATCTCCGCATCATCATCCTCCGCATCACAGTGAGCCCCCCCACGCCTGAAACGTCGATCAGAACCGCTGGATGGTCTTCTGACCTCCCCTGAAGATTTCAATCGTCGGCGCCTGGTCCACGGGCGCGACCCGCGTCCGGGCGGTGCCGCTCGCCCTGCGCGCCTGGCCGCTGATCAGCTCCGCCACGCGCGCGCCGTCGGTCCGGATCGAATCGCCGTCCAGGGTGTTGCGCAGCGCGAGCTGGATCCGGCCCTGGTCGCCCGCGATCACGAGCTGCTCCGCCTGGTCCGGCGTGACGAGCACCGTGATCACGGACGCGATGACGGGCGAGCCGTTCTCGTCGGCCTGGATGAGCTGCCCCGAGGTGAGCGCCAGGATGTCCTGGAGCACGATCTGCGACAGCTTGTCGCCGCCGTTGGGCGGATCCACCGTCAGGATGACGTCCACGCGCGTGCCGGGCACCACGAAACCGGCGACGCTCACGACCTCATCCACGCGGATGCTGATCGCGCGCATGCCCTCCGGGATGGTGATCGGCAGGCCGCCGGTCTCGGTGTCGGCGAGCTTGGCCTCCAGGAACGGCTCGTTCACCGAAACCGGCCGTATGAGGCCGCGCCCGACGACGTCTTCCACCGCCGTGACGTAGCCCGCCGGGACCCGCTCCGAGGGCCAGTCGATGAGCGTGACATCCTCCGACCGGATCTTGCTCCCGAGCGGCAGGTCGGTGACCGCCACCGCCACGGGCGTCGTCGTCCGGGCCACCGTCGGCAGCACGGGTCCGCCCTGGCTGCTGAGGAAGTCCAGCGACAGGTAGGCGGCGATCAGCCCCGCGAGCAGGGCCAACCCCACCATCATCAACGCACGTCTGCGATTTCCCATTTCCCCCCGTGCCCCTCCCTTATTCCTTGCGCATCGCGATCGAGGTCCGAATCGGGATCGTGCTGTAGCCGGTCATCGACGCGATGAGCGGCCCGAACATGATCATGTCGTGCGGATAGGTGATGCTGACGCGGGCGGTGTCCCCGCGCTCGGCGCCCGTCCACGGGCCCGCGGAGATTCCGTGCGCCTCGAGGGTCACCGTGGCGTCAGCGCCGTCGAGGCCGCCGCGGTTGAGGGCCGCCCGCACCGCGGCGACCGCGTCGGTCGAATCGGCCGTGACGCCCGGCGTGTCGCCGACGACGGCGACGCGCGCGCCCTCGCGCGCGGCGTCGGTCACGACCTGCCAGGACTTCACGATAAGGCCGAACTCGACGATGCCGAAGACGAGCAGCAGCAGGATCGGGACGACCAGCGCGAATTCGGCGATCGACTGACCCGCGGTCGATCGCCGGACGGAGCCCACGCGAGAGGCTTCCCTCGTCGCGCTCTTCAAGTGCCTCATAGCGCGAACCTGGCTATCAGGGAGCCGGCGGCGATTGCGACGCCGTACGGGATCGTGATGACGCCCTCCGTTCGGAGGGTCTGTCTGTGACCGAACCGTCCGACCGTGACGAGGTTCAGCACGAGGGCGCCGGTATTGGAAATGGTCTGCCCGAGCAGACCGAGTCTCCATGTAGTATATACCGCCATAGCTCCGCCTATCAAGGCAGTACCCAGCAGGGCCTCGAGCATTCCGAGAGGCCCCATGAAAGCTCCCACCGCGGTGATCAGCTTGGCGTCCCCGCCGCCGAACGCGCCCAGCGCGAACAGCGGCAGCGAGAGGCCGAAGCCGATCGCGGCGCCCAGCAAAGCGCCCTGGGGGCTGATACCCCCGGGGCTCAAGGATAGCACCAACCCGATCGCCAGACCCGTAACGGTCAGGTAGTTCGGGATCGTGCGGTCCTTCACGTCCGAGAGCGCGGCCGCCACCACGAGGGTGATCAGCCAGTAGTCCGCCCAGGCCATCATCCCCTGGTGCACTTGGCCGCGCCGCCGCCCACTTAGCTGCTGGTCGCCTCGTTGATCGCGTCCCGCACGCTCTCCATCGGCCTGGCGATGGCGTGGCGGAAGTCGATCAGAAGCACGATCATCGCGAGGCCGATGAGAGCCATCAGGAAGGAGTACTCCGCCAGGTCCTGCCCGGCGTCGTCCGCCCAGAATGCCTTGATAGTCTCGAACATATCGCCACCTCGCCCCTCCTCGACCCCGGCGTCAGCTCGCGCCGGCGCTGTTCAACACGTTGGTCGCGCGCCCGAAGGAGGTCGCGATCGCGGTGCGCAAGGCGTCGATCGCCGTTACCAGCACCACCGCGATGAGAGCCAGCAAGAGCGCGTATTCCGCCAGATCCTGGCCCGAATCATCGACCCAAAGTACTCGAAGCTCGCCTACCATCTCGTTCCCCCGACAACGTACCATCGCGCCCGTTCCTGCCCCCCGCCCACGAACCGCTACAGCGTGGCCGGTCCGGGGGAACCGAAACCTGGTCCCCCCGGAACCGGCCTACCTGCTGAGTCAGCCTTAGCTGACGCCGGCGTTGTTCAGAACGTTCGTGGCGCGACCAAACGCGGTCACGATGGCGTTCCGCAGGCCGGTGATGGCCGTCACGAGAACCACGGCCAGGAGCGCCAGAAGCAGCGCGTACTCGGCCAGGTCCTGCCCGGACTCATCGTTCCAGAAGTTGCGAATCACGGCGTCCATGGATCGACTACCCTTTCCTGAGTGTGACCTTGCCACCGCACGGTGGCGCTCAGCTGCATAGCGGGTCGGTGAACCGTCAAACGGCTTCTCCCCGCCCGTCCCTCGGACCAACCGGTCGAGGGTCCCGCGTACTGCTCCTTCAACTCGGCCAGTCGGCCTCGACCTCCTGACGGGTCGCCACCCGCTGGGGGCGACCGTCCATGCCTCCACGGACCAGCCGTGCGAGCCGAGCGGGACTACAACAAGTCGCGTGCCAGACGGGCATTTCGGGTTAACGATTTGGAGCGCAACGACTTGCGTTATCCAGGGCGAAACCGATGCGAGGCCATAGGTAATAGATCGTTACCCGAGTCTGGTACTGTTTTATTACGTCGGTCGCCCGATCACGGATCGCCCCCGGCCAATCCCGCGCGCCGATCGGGTCCCTCCAGCCTCGCCAACAGCTTCGGGGCCCCCCACCAGGCGACCGCCGCGACGGCGCCCCCCGCAAGCAGGTCGACCACGTAGTGCTCGGCGCCGTACACGAGCACGAACGCCATCAGCCCGGCGTACGCCCAGCCCAGCAGCGTCGCCGCCCGGCCCAGGGGCGCCCACGCGAGCGCGACGAGGATGGTGAGCGCCATGTGGTAGGACGGCATCGCGGAGACGTCGTTGCCGCTTGCGTTGTTGCCCAGCTCGTAGACCGTCGTCTGTTCGCCGAGCCAGCCGTCGTGCAGGAGCCGGCGCACCGGCTCTATGTGGCCCTCGAGAGACGCCATCCATGGCGGGGCCGTCGGTAACGCCCAGTGGATGGGCAGCCCGATCAGGAACACCAGGACGCCCCCCGCGAGCATCCGCTCCGCCAGGATTCGATCGCGCCAGAACAGAAAGGGAGCCGAGGCCACGAACACGAAGAAGAAGCTCACGTAGATCCCGATCAGGAACGGCGTCCAGACGGCCAGACTCCCGGCCATGCCCTGCTGGAGCCACACCGTCGGCACCTCGCCGAGACCCAGCACGCGGTCGGCCGCGATGACGTATTCCAGGCGAACCGGGGCGAAGCCGTCGTCGGCGACCCGCCTCGCGGCGACATAGAACAGGAAGACCAGGGGGTAGATCGCCAGGATCCGAGTGGCGCGGTCCCGCCTCATGAGGGCGACGGCGCCGAGCGCCAGGGTGGCGGCGATCCAGCTCCAGGCGCCCGCCAGGTCCAGGAGGATCGTAAGGTAGAAGCTGATCGCGATGACGAAGAGCAGGACGTAGTGCAGCACGGTTGATCCCGTTCCGCCCCGGCCGGCCTGCACCCGCAGGCACGTTCCCTCGACCACGGGAATGGTCTTTCCCCTCGCCTCCGACACGGCGCTCATCTCACCTCACCCCCCAGCCGCCCCCCCGAGCCGCCTCCAAGCTCTCACCCTCTTCGCGGCCCGCGCAAGAATCGCGTCGGCGCGCCGAGCGGGATCGCGGCCTGCGTCCGGTTGGCCGACGGCGGCTCCCGGTGCCAGGTTGGCAGCGCTCGAAGTCCTTGGTAGGCGGCTCTGGGTGCGTGATTCGGTGGACTCGAACGCAAAGACCGAAGTCAGCGGGAGCGCCATCATGCGCGCGCTCACGATCGCGGCGCTAGCCACCGCGGCGATCGGCGCCGCGAGCGTGTTCCGGCATCCGCTGCACGTCGACGTGGGTTACCTGCTCGACGTCGCCCAGCGGGTGCTGAACGGCGAGCGGCTCTACGTCGACATTCTCGAGCCGAACCCTCCCCTGGTCGTCTACCTGATGGCCGTTCCAGCCGGCGTGGCCGGGCTCACCGGAGCGGACCCGGTGGCGCTGCTGCGCGTCGCGGCGC
>Ga0299907_10001004_pt1 | contig 15316 bp, 12 predicted proteins | sample RVTome_16_FD_198680 | JGI IMG/M metagenome (GOLD analysis project Ga0299907, IMG submission 198680) | Soil microbial communities from uranium-contaminated site in the Upper Colorado River Basin, Wyoming, United States - RVT152D67 (version 2) ... | reverse complement strand
GCCCGCAGAGCGTCCGGCTCCTGGAGCGTCAGCAGCAGGCGATACGTTCCCAGCGTCCGGAAGTCCGCCACGGGACGCCGCTCCACGTGACAGACCTGGAGGGCGTACCGGGCCTCGCGGAGGCTCCGGCCGGTCTCGGCCGTGGCCACGGGGCTCCCCGCCCCGGCCAGGACCTGGACCCCCAGGCGGGAGGCCACCTCGCTCTGGAGGTCCTCGACGGCCCCGTGTCCGTCCGGCCGGAGGAGCACGTACAGGACGTCGTCGCGGGGCGCCGTGAGGAACCCGCCGTCCCGACGGGACAGCACGTCCTCCACGGCCCACGTGAGCTCCTCGACCGGGAGGTCGGACTCCATCGCCACCACCTCGACCTGGCCGTCGGCCTCGAGGCCGAACCTGCGGAGCCCCCGGGTGGCCTCCTTGGCCGAGAGACCGCCGCGGACGAGCTCGTCGAGGAAGTCGCCGCGCATGCGGCGCTCCGCGTCGGCCACCGCCCGCGACTTGTCGAGCTCGATGGCCAGGAGCGACAGGGCGTGGCCGGCCACGATGCGGTCGTACTGGCTGAGGGCGTCGCGCTTGCCGATCGCCAGGAAGGCCTCCACGTGGCCCCGGGGCCCGACCGGCTGGACCGAGACGTGATCCCCGCGGTCGACCATCGACACGCTGAACCCGAGCTCCGGCGGCCTGGTGTCCCGGAGCTCGTCCCAGAGCCGGGGGGCCCGGTTCGCCGCCGACCGGGGCGCGCCGGCCAGCGGGAGGCCGCGCAGGTCGAGGGCCACGGCCCAGCCGCCGATGGCCTCGGCCAGCGCCGAGACCACCCCCCGGACGCCCGTGCCCTCCAGGACCGCTCGGGTCAGCGACTGCTGGGCTTCCATCGACCGCTGGAGGACCTCCACCTGCTCGCTGGCGATCCGGGTGAACACCGCCTCGGTGATGGCGATGAACGGGAGCGGGTACGGGACCTCGAACAGGGGAAAGTCCAGCCGCTCCGCGGCATCGGCCACGGCCTTGGGAACCTTGGCGTAGGAGAAACCGACGCCGAACCCGAGCCCCGCCAGCCCGGCCGCGGCGAGCCGCTCGACGTAGGCGCGCTGCCGGGCGGGCGTCTTGCCGAGCCCCATCCCCGTGGTCAACAGGAGCTCGCCGCCCCGGAGCCACGGCGTCGGATCCTCCAGCTCGCTCACGTGGACCCACCGGATGGGTCTGGTGGCGCCGGCTTCCCCCGCCGCGAGCTTCAGGGCCAGGCCGGGGACCCTGAGGATGTCCTCGATCCGAACCGTCACGCTGGGATTGTACGTTCCGTACAATCGGCGCGCCGGGCCCGCTCGACCGGGGACGAGGTAGGACGGACCGTACAAAGGTCCGCCGGCGGTTTCGACCGGCCGCGTTGCCGGGGCGCACCCGCGTCGGGAACACTGGATCCATGGAGCTGCCTCAGGAGCGACGGCTCGTCACCGACATCCCCGGTCCGAGATCGCTCGAGCTGATGGCTCGGCGGGAGCGCGCGGTCCCGAAGGCCGTGTTCAACATGGTGCCGGTGTTCGTCGAACGGGCCTCGGGGGCCATCGTCGAGGACGTCGACGGGAACCGGCTGATCGACTTCGGTGCCGGGCTGGCCGTGCTGAACGTCGGCAACGCCCACCCGGCCGTGGTCGAGGCGATCCGGGAGCAGGCCGAGGCATACACACACACGTGCTTCCACGTCACCCTGAACGAGCCGTACATCGCGCTGGCGGAACGGTTGAACGAGCTCACGCCGGGGACGCAGGAGAAACGGACGATGCTGGTGAACTCCGGCGCGGAGGCCGTCGAGAACGCGATCAAGCTGGCCCGCTCCTTCACCCGCCGGCCGGCCGTGGTCACGTTCGACCACGCCTTCCACGGCCGGACCCTCATGGCCATGACGCTGACGGGGAAGGCCATGCCGTACAAGAAGGGGTTCGGGCCGTTCGCGCCCGAGGTGTACCGGCTGCCGTTCGCCTACCCCTACCGCTGTCCCACCGGGCAGCCTCCCGAGGCATGCGGCCCGTCGTGCGCGGACCTGGTGATCGACGAGATCGAGCAGCACATCGGCCCCGAGAGCGTGGCCTGCGTCATCGCGGAGCCGGTTCAGGGCGAGGGTGGCTTCGTGGTCCCGGCGCCGGAGTTCCTCCCCCGGATCGCGGAGTTCTGCCGGGAGCGAGGGATCCTGTTCGTGGCCGATGAGGTCCAGACCGGCTTCGGCCGGACGGCCCGGTGGTTCGGCGTGGAGCACTTCGGGCTGGAGCCGGACATCGTGGTCACGGCCAAGGCCCTCGGCGGCGGCCTTCCGATCGGCGGGATCACCGCCCGGGCCGACATCATGGACTCGGTCCACGTCGGCGGCCTGGGGGGGACCTTCGGCGGGAATCCGCTGGCCGCGTCGGCCGCCCTCGAGGTGATCGCGGCCATCGAGCGCGAGGGGCTCCTGGAACGGGCCGGCCGGGTCGGCGACACGCTCACCGCCGGCCTCCGCGACCTCCAGGACGCGCACGAGGTGATCGGCGACGTCCGCGGCCTCGGGGCCATGGTGGCGATGGAGCTCGTGGAGGACCGGGGGACGAAGCGCCCGGCGAAGGAGGCCACCGGCCGGGTCCTCGAGGAGTGCTACCGGCAGGGACTGATCGCCCTGAAGGCCGGGACGTACGACAACGTGGTCCGGCTCCTCCCGCCGCTGACGATCGAGGACGACCTTCTCGAGGAGGGCCTGGGCCTGCTCGATAAGGCCCTGGCCGCGGCCACGCAGTAGACTCGCCCGAACCGGCCAGGCCGGCCGCGTCGAATCAGCCGTGGAAACCGGGAAGAGGAGGGACCGCCCATGACGCTCCGCCGCACGTCCACCCGCCTCCTGCTGGTCGGATCGCTGGCCGCCGCGGGCCTCGTCACCGCGGCCGCCCCGGCCGCCGCCGACCACCATGCCATGAAGATCCGGGAGGTCGGCCTCGACGGGCCCGGGGGCAGCGACTTCGTCGAGCTCCAGATGTACTCGTCCGGACAGAACCTCGTCGGCGGGCACAAGCTCGTCATCTACGATTCGATCGGGACACCGACGGACGTGCCCATCCCCACCGACGTGACGAACGGGGCCAACCAGTCCACGATCCTGTTCGCCTCGGCCGGCTTCGTCGGCACGCCCGACTTCCCGCTTCCCAACACCACCATGGAGACCTCCAACGGCGCGGTGTGCTTCGACAGCACGAGCTTCGGATTGATCGACTGTGTCGAGTGGGGAGGTGGCATTCCAGCCGTCGCCGCCGATCCGCCGGCCACCCCTCCGATGGCCGGGCAGTCGCTCGAGCGCAAGATCACCGCGGGCTGTGCCACCGCGCTCGACGGCGCCGATGACACGGGGTCGAGCGACACCGACTTCGCGGTCCAGGCCTCGCCCAACCCCGAGCCGAACAGCTCGGCGCCCAACGAGACGCTCTGCTCGGGCGGAGGCGGGGGTGGCGCCTTCTCCCTGTCCAACCTGAAGACGAAGGTGAAGGGCGGCCGGGCCACGATCAGCGGGAAGGTGAGCCCGCCGGCACCGGGCGAGAAGGTCAAGCTGACGTTCTTCGCCAACGGCTCGCCGCTCCGGAAGCTGTCCTCGAAGAGCGCCACCTTGAACGCCTCGAGCGGGTTCAAGAAGCGGTTCAAGGTGCCGTCGGATTCCACGCGGTGCAAGGTCGTGGTTCGGTTCAAGGGCGCGAAGCTGGGGCAGAAGAAGTTCAGGTGCTGACCACGATCGGCCGCCTGCTCGTGGTGGTGTCCGTCGTCGCGGGAGGCCTGGCGGGCTCGGCCTCCCCGGCCGTCGCGCCGTTCCACCTGATGGAAGTCCAGGAGGTCTTCGCCGGGACCGACAGCGCCGCCGAGGCCGACTTCGTGGAGCTCGAGATGCTCGCCTCGGGCCAGAACCTGGTGGGCGGTCACGTGCTCCGCCTCTACGACGCCTCGGGAACCGGGGCCGACTGCACGATCCCTGCCGACGTCCCGAACGACGCGAACGGCGACCGGATCCTCTTCGCCACCGCCCAGTTCGAATCCGGATTCGGCATCGACGCCGATTTCACGATGCCGCCCCTGCTCCACGCGGACGGGGGGGCGGTGTGCTTCGAGGACATCGACTGCGTCACGTGGGGGTCGTTCTCGGGGAGCACGACGTCGCCGGCCGGGACGCCTTTCGCCGGCGGGATCAACCAGGGCATGTCCATCGACCGGGTCGCCGACACGAATCAGAGCGCCGACGACTTCACCCAGATCGACCCGACCGCTCAACCGAACGCCGGCAGCCTCGGCGCCGCCTCCTGTCAGGCGGCGCCGGGAGGCGCGGGCTTCGCCCTCAAGGGGCTGAAGGCCAAGGTGAAAGGGGGCCGGGCCACCATCACCGGGCGCATCGAGCCGTCCGCGGCGGGGCAGAAGGTGAAGCTGGCGTTCTTCGCCGACGGATCGCCGCTCCGGAAGGTCGCCGCGAAGTCCGGCACCCTGAACGCGGAGAGCCGCTTCACGAAGCGGTTCGGGGTGCCCTCCGACTCGACCCGCTGCAAGATCGCGGTCCGGTTCCTGGGCTCGAAGCTCGGGCGGAAGCGGTTCCGCTGCTGAGGTGACGTCTGTGCCCGAGCCGCTCGCCGACGACGAGGTCGACCGAAGGCTGACCGATCTCCCCGGGTGGCGGCGGGAGGGGGGCGAGATCTTCAAGTGGTTCCGTTTCGGCGGCTTCCCCGAAGCCATCGCGTTCCTCGGTCGGCTCGTCGAGCCCTGCGAGCGCCTGAACCATCACCCGGACATCGAGAGCCACTTCGACCGGGTCCGGATCGGCCTCCACACCTGGAGCGTCAGCGCGATCACCGAGAAGGACCTGGCCCTGGCCGCCGAGATCGAGCGGGTGGCCGGTTCGGCTTGATCGCCCGCGCTAGACTGCCCCGGGTCGTGGGGGGTCGAGCGATGGAGACGGGATCAAGATGCGGCGTGGCCTGGGACACATCCTGGCGTACTGGCGCGCCGAGCGACGGACGATCGCTCAGGGCTTCGTCGCGCTTCTCATCGCCACCGTCGGCAGCCTCATCGCAGGGATCGTCCTCGGCGAGATAACGGGGACCCTTCAGCGCCTTCCCGGCCTCCTGGTGCTCATGCCGGTGGCCATCGCCACGCGCGGCAACATCTTCGGGGCCATGGCCTCGCGGCTGGGGACCTCGATCCACTCCGGCCTGTTCGAGGTGAGCCGGGAGCGAGAAGGGGTCCTGTACCAGAACCTCTACGCGGCCACGATCCTTACCCTGGCGGTTTCCCTCGGGGGCGCCGCCCTGGCCCGGATCGTGTCGCTCGCGTTCGGGGTCACCACGATCTCGCTGGCCGACTTCGTCGTGATCTCGATCGTGGGAGGCGTCCTGGCCAGCCTCTTCGTCGGAGCGATCGCCGTCGGCCTGTCGGTCACGGCGTACCGCCGGGAGTGGGACCTCGACAGCGTGGCCTCACCCTTGATCACGGCCTCGGGCGACATGTTCACGGTCCCCGCGCTGTTCCTGGCCTCGTCCATCGTCGGCCTGGGCGGGGTGACGGTCGTGCTCGCATGGGGGCTCGCCGCCCTTGCGGTGAGCCTCACCGTCTGGGGGCTCCTCTACCGGCAGGCCGCGACCCGCCGGGTGATCCGGGAGAGCCTCCCGATCCTCCTGCTGGCGGCGGCCGCCGACGCCCTGGCCGGCCTGGTGGTCCAGTCGCGGCTCGACGAGTTCGCAGCGTTCCCGGCGCTGCTCGTCCTGATCCCCCCGATCCTCGGCAACGCCGGCGGGCTCGGCGGCGTGCTCTCGTCCCGGCTGGCGTCGAAGCTTCACCTGGGAGCGCTGACGCCCCGAGGTCTGCCCGAGGCCGTGGCGTTCCTCGACTTCTCGATCATCCTGCTGACCGCGGTCCTCACGTTCCCGCTGCTCGGCCTGGCCGCCCACGGCGTGGCCGTCCTCTTCGGACTCCACAGCCCCGGAGCCGCCACGACGATCGGCATCACGGTGATGGCCGGTCTCCTGGTCACCCTCCTGAGCGCGTTCGTGGCGTACTACACGGCGGCGGCCACGTACCGGATGGGCCTCGATCCCGACAACCACGGGCTGCCCACGATCACCAGCTCGATCGACGTCCTCGGAGCGGTCTGCGTCGTCCTGGCGTTCCAGGCCTTCGGGGTGGCCTCGTGAGGGCCGGACGCCGTGGCTATACTCGGGAGACCGGGCCGATGGCCGACGAACGCCCACGAAACGTCAAGGACCTCCTCGCCGAGGCCAAGGACACCTCGGAGATCATGGTCGACCTGGCCTACGCGGCCCTGTACTTCAACGACGAGGACCTTGCCGAGGAGGTCGACCGCCTCGAGCAGGTCATGGACGGCTACCTCCGCGACCTCCGGTGGATCTCGATGCTGGCCGCGCGGAGCCCCGAGGATGCCGAGGCCATGGGCGGCGTCCTCCACATCGCCGGCGCCATCGAGCAGATCGGCGACGCCGCGGCCGACATCGCCCGCGTAGTCACCACGTCGCTGGGGATCCCCGAGGCCATCCGCCCCGACCTCCGCCACGCGGACGAGATCGTCGGACGGGTGAAGGTCCGCGAGGGCGCCGAGGTGGTCGGCCGCTCCCTCCGGGACCTGATGCTCCCGACCGAGACCGGGATGTGGCTGATCGCGGTCCGTCGCGGCGAAGAGTGGGAGTACGACCCCGGGCCCGACAGCGTCATCTCGGAGGGCGACGTGCTGCTGTACCAGGGTCCGGAGGAGGGCATCGCGCTCCTGCGGGCGAAGGTGGGAGCGCCGCCGCTGCCCGAGCCGCCGCACACCGACACGGTCCCGCTGTCGGAGCTCGACCGGGCCGTGGACATCCTCGTGGAGATGAAGAACTCGGCCGAGGTCGCGGTGGGGATGGCATATTCCTCGCTGCTGTTCGCGGAGCCGGCCTTGGCCGCCGAGGTCACGAAGCTCGAGGCTCGCTCCGACGCGCTCCAGGACGAGCTCGAGTCGTGGGTGCTGCGAGCGGCCCCCGAGGCCCGGAACCCCGACGAGCTCCGCGGGCTGATCCGGCTCGCGTACGCCTCGGAGATCATCTTCGACGCCGCCCGCTCGATGACCCAGCTCGTCGAGGCGGGCCAGGAGCTCCACCCGGTGGTGGCCGAGGCCATCCAGGCCTCGGACGAGGTCGCCGCGGAGTCCATCGTGGAGGCCGGATCTCCGGCCGTGGGCCGAACCCTCAAGGAGCTCTCGTTCGAGACCGAGACCGGGATGCTCGTGCTGGCTGTCCAGCGGGGTCGCCGATGGATCTACCGCCCCCGGCCCCGGTTCCCGCTCGAGTCCGGGGACCGGGTCATCTCGATCGGCCCCGAGGACGGCATCGCCGAGCTCGAACGCCTGGTGCGAGCCCCCGCCGAGACCCCGGCCGGCTAGGCGCCGGCGGCGGCGAGGTCGGAATCGCGGACGCCGCGAGGCAGGCCGAAGGCCATGTGCTCCTCGATCACCCGGACCTCCTCGATCTCGGTGGCGCCCCGCTCGCGGAGCCACGCCAGCACCCGGTCCACGAGCCACTCGGGGGCCGAGGCCCCGCTGGTCACGCCGACGGTCCGGGCGCCGTCGACCCACCCCTCTTCGATCTCGGTCTCGTCGTCGATCAGGTAGGCCGGGGTGCCGATGGCCCGGGACACCTCGACGAGGCGGTTCGAGTTCGAGGAGTTGTCCGAGCCGATCACGAGCAGCACGTCCGCGCGATCGGCCACCTCCTTCACGGCGTCCTGACGGTTCTGGGTCGCGTAGCAGATGTCGTCGCGGGGCGGGCCCTGGATGGCCGGGAACCGCTCGCGGAGCACGTCGATGATCTGGTTCGTCTCGTCGACCGACAGCGTGGTCTGGGAAAGGTACGAGACCCGACTCGGGTCGGAGACCTCGACGGTGCGGGCCTCGTCCACGTCGCCGACCAGCCGGATGTGGTCGGGGGCCTCGCCGCTGGTCCCGATGACCTCCTCGTGGCCCTGGTGCCCGATCAACAGGATCGTGGAGCCGTCGGCGGCGAACCGCCGGGCCTCCAGGTGCACCTTCGTCACCAGCGGACACGTCGCGTCGATCACCCGGAGCCGCCGCTTCTCGGAGTTCTCGTACACCTCGGGGGCCACCCCGTGAGCCGACAGGACCACCGTGGCGCCCTCGGGGACCTCGGTCTCCTCCTCGACGAACACGGCCCCCTTCCGCTCGAGGTCCCGAACCACGTGGATGTTGTGGACGATCTGCTTCCGGACGTAGACGGGGGGGCCGTGCAGCCGGAGGGCCCGCTCGACGATGTCGACCGCCCGGTCCACGCCGGCGCAGTACCCGCGGGGGGCCGCCAGGAGCACGCGTTCGAGGCTCACACCCCCATCGTACCCGCGGGGGCCCGGAGCGACCGCTTGCTTGCGGGCCCTCGATCCGAGCCGATAGGGTGGCCGGCGACCCCTTCCCTCGACGAGAGGACGCATGCCCCGAACCGGGATCGTCGCCACGACCGCCCTCGCCCTGACGCTGCTCACGGGTGGGGCGGTTGCCGCCCACACCGACCTGCTGGGCTGGTGGAAGTACGATCCCGCCTTCTGGCATCACGACTTCCGGGAGCACCAGGAGCTCCGGCAGGACCACCGGAGGTGGCACGAGGGGCACCGGCGCCCCACGCATGCCGGCCCTCGGCTGGAGCGGTGGGGGCGGCGCCACACCCGGATGCACCATCTCCGCCTGGACCACCCGCACCAGCGGTTCCACTTCCACGACGCCACCGCTCGCCAGGCGGGCCAGGCGTCCTGGTACGACCTCGAGGGCGCCACGGGCTCGTGTGAGGAGCCCCTCCACGGCCTGTACGCGGCCCACCCGACGTGGCCGTGCGGCACCCTGGTCTCCGTCCGCACCGCCGACCGCTACGTGTTCGTGCGCGTGATGGACCGGGGGCCGAGCGTCGACGGCCGGGTCATCGATCTGGCCGAGCGGGCCTTCAAACGGCTGGCCCCTCCGTCGAAGGGTCTCGTCGACGTGAAGGTGTACCGCCTGGAGCCCTAGCGACCGCTAGAGCCAGCCGCGGCGGCGGAACACCCAGTACAGGATCCCGCCGGACACGACCATCATCCCGAGGGCGATCCAGAACCCCCCCTGCGTGTCGAAGGCCGGGAAGGGCCGGAAGAAGTTCATCCCGTAGATACCGGCGATCAGCGTGGGGACCAGGATGATCGCCGCCCACGACGTCAGCTGCTTCATCACCTGGTTCAGCCGGTTGCTCACCTGGGTGAGGTACGCCTCCAGGGCGGCCGTGGCCAGCTCGCGGACGTTGTCGGTGAACTCGAGGACCCGGAGCACGTGATCGGCCACGTCCCGGAAGTACGGGCGGAGGCGTTCGGTGACCACGCCGACCTCCTCCTGGAGGAGGTCGAGGACCTCCCGCAGCGGAAGCACTGCCCGCCGGAACTGAAGCACGCGTTTCTTCACCGAGAAGATCCGCTCCTGGAGGTCCTCGACCGGCTCGTCGGCGAACACGGCTGCCTCGACCTCCTCGGAGACGTCCTCGAGGCCCTCGACCACGTCGAAGTAGCCGTCGACGACCTCGTCGAGGAGCGCGTACAGCAGGGCTCCTCCCCCCTCCCTGGTCAGCTCGCCCTGCTTCGCCCACCGGTGCCGCACCTGGGCGAGATCGAACGCGGGAGGGAACCGGAGCGTCACCAGGTATCCCGCGCCGACGAACAGGTGGATCTCGGAGTCCAGGAGCTCGTCCCCGTCGAACTGCTGAGCGTGCAGCACCAGGAAGAAGTGGTCCTCGTAGACCTCGACCTTGGCCCGCTGACTTCGGTGCAGCGCGTCCTCGACCGCCAGGGGGTGCAGGGAGAACTCCTCCTGCAGCATCCGGAGCTCGGCCTCGGAGGGGTCGTCGATGTCGAGCCAGACCAGGACGCCCTCCTCCCCCATCAGATCGCTGATGCGGTCGGGGTCGACGTCCTGCTCGGTGACCACGCCGTCGCGGTAGAGATGGCAGGTGATCGCCATGCGCGGAGCCTAACGCGGGTCGGAGCCTAGTCGGAAGCGAGCGCCCGGGAGATCACCAGCCGCTGGATCTCGCTGGTGCCCTCGAAGAGCGTGTAGATCTTGGCGTCCCGGTACCACTTCTCCACCGGGAAGTCCTTGATGTAGCCGTACCCGCCCAGGATCTGGACGGCCTGCTCGGTCACCCACACCGCCACCTCGGAGGCCTTCAGCTTCGACATCGAGCCCTCGGCGCGGTGGAAGTCCACACCGTTCTTGGCCATCCACGCCGCCCGCCAGGTGAGCAGCCGCGACGCGTCGACCTCGAGCGCCATGTCGGCGAGCTTGAAGGCGATCCCCTGGTGGTCGATGATCGGTTTCCCGAACGTCTCCCGCTGCTTCGCGTAGTCGATGGCGTATTCCACGGCCGCTCGGGCGATCCCCAGGGCCTGGGCCGCCACCGAGGGCCGGGTCATCTCGAACGTCTTCAGGGCGTGGTGCTGGCCGGTGCCGTTCTTCGATCGGGCCCGCTCGAGCTTGGCCTCCAGCCGCTCCACCCCCCCCGACACGTTCTCCAGCGGCACCCGGCAGTCCTCCAGGATCACCTCGGCGGTGTGGGAGGCCCGGATCCCCAGCTTCCTTTCTTTCTTCCCCTGTGACAATCCCGGCGTCCCCGGTCCGATGATGAACGCCGCCTGTCCCCGGTGGCCGAGCTCCGGGTCGACCGTGGCCACCACGACGTGGACGTCGGCGATCCCGCCGTTCGTGATGAACACCTTGCGGCCGTTCAGCACCCACTCGTCGCCGTCGCGCACCGCGGTGGTCCGGAGCGCGGACACGTCGGAGCCTGCTTCGGACTCGGTCACCGCGAACGCGCCGAGCTTCGGGTCGGTCGCCGTCCCGAACATCCTCGGGGCCCACTCGACGAGCTGCTCCGGCGTGGCCGAGTACGCCAGCGCCGCCAGCGGCAGGCCGGTCCCGAAGAACCCCAGGCTGATCCCGGCGCAGCCCCACGACCCCTCCTCCATCACCAGCGGGAGGATCAGACCGCTCTGGTCGGAGGTGACCATCTCGGTCCAGAACTCCAGCGAGTACAGCCCGATCTCGGCGGCCTTCTTCACCACCGGCCAGGGGAACTCCTCGGTCTCGTCGTACTCGGGGGCCACCGGCCGGATCTCTCGCTCGGCGAAGTCGTGAGCCCACTTCCTGGTGGTGAGGTGATCCTCGGTGAGTTGGAAATCCACGGGTCCTCCCGACAGAATGTGCCGTCCAGCCGGTGGCGGATGTCCCTACCGGCTGGTAGGTTACCACCAAGTAGGGAGGGGGTCAATGGCGGCACCAAGGGTCGGAGCGAAGCGGCGGATGCGGGCGCCGGAGCGGCGCAAGCAGCTGCTCGAGGTGGCCAGGAAGGTGTTCGCCAGCCGCGGGTACCACGTGGTCACGATGGAGGACGTGGCCCGGGAGGCGGGCGTCACCAAGCCGATCCTCTACGACCACTTCCCTTCGAAGCGCGACCTCTACCGCGATCTCCTCGAGGCCGACCTGGCCCTCCTGAAGGATCGGCTCCGCGAGGCGTTGGAGGCCTCCCCGGGGAACCGGGAGCGGATCCGGGCCTCGTTCCAGGCCTACTTCGACTTCGTGGACGAGGAGGGCGCGGGGTTCCGCCTGCTGATGCAGGAGGCGGTCGGACCCGAGCGGGAGTTCCGGGACATGCTGGCCCGGTTCCGCGACGAGGTGCTCGACCAGGTCACCGACGTCATCGTCCGTGAGTCGAAGGGCGGGCTCGGCCGGGACGAGGCCGCCGACGTGGCCCTCGGGCTGATCGGGATGGCCGAGACGGCCGCCCAGCGGGACACGGAGGTCTCCAAGGAACAGCGCTCGAAGACCGTGGATACCCTGGTCCGGCTGGCCTGGCGGGGCATCACCGGCCTGACGCTCTAGCCGTCGGTCGCGCCGAGCCACCCCCTGGCGAACGCCACCGCCTCGTCCACCGACATGCGCCGACCCTCGGCCAGGAACGGTTCGGCTTCATCGGCGGGGAGACGGGCTTTCAGCTTCCGGAGCACCTTCGAGACGGTCGTGTCGCTCCCCAGGAGGCCGGTCCCGATCTCCTCCTCGACCGACTCGGCCGCGCCGGCCAATCGGAGCGCCTGTTGGAGCTCGCCCCGACTGTCCGCCAAGATCGACAGGTCCGCCAGCAGCAGCGCCAACGCGGAGCGGTCGTCGCTGGGGAGGAAGATCCCCATGGCCTCCCGCAATGGGACCTCGGCCTCATCGGGGCGGCCCAGGACGGCCAGGGCCAGGCCCTCGAGGTGCAGGGCCCAGGCCAGGCCGAACGGGTTGTCGAGCCTCCTGAACATCTCGACGCTGGCCCCGCCGAGGTCCGCAACGCGATCCCAGTTCTCACTCCCGTAGGCCATGGTGGCCAGGCCCCAGGTCGCCCTGGCGGTCCCCTCCGGGTCGCCGAGCTCCTGGAAGAGGGCCAGGGCCTCATCGAGCAGCCGGGCCGCCTCCTTCAGGTCCTGCGTGGGGCCTGGCGCGATGCCGTAGCCGAACGCCAGGTTGTACTTGGCCTCGGCGATGTCGCGCGGATCGCCGAGCTGCTCCCGAATCTCCAGGCACTCCCCGTACCACCGCAACGCCTGCTCGAAGTCGCCCATCCAGTACCGCACGCCCCCAGCGCCCTCCAGCGCCGCGGCCCGAGCATCGGGGTCCCACGGACCGGGCCGCTCCAGGACCTTCTCCAGCCGCTCGGCGGCCTCCCGGAGGTGGCCCCGGAACTGCCAGAACCGCCACAGGGCCCCACCCATCCTCAGCGCCGTGTCCAGCTCGTGCTCGGCCGACCAGGTCAGGGCGGATCGGAAGTTGTCGTGCTCCGCCTCCAGGCTCCCCAGCCAGCGGACCTGGTCCGGCCCGGTGAGCTCGGGCCGGGCCCGCTGGGCCAGGTCGAGGAAGTACCGAGCGTGCCGTCTCCGGACCTCTCCCGCGTCGGGCTCGGCGTCCAGGCGCTCGCCGGCGTACTCCCGGATCGTCTCCAACATGAAGAACCGAGGCTCCTCCGGCCCGGTGACTACCTGGCGCAGGAGGCTCTTGTTCGTGAGCGATGCCACGCCGTCGAACGCGTCGAAGCCGAGCTCGCCCCCCGGATTGGCCACGGCGTCCGCCGCCTCGAGGCTGAACCCGCCGACGAAGGCCGCCAGCCGGGTGAACAGTCGCCGCTCCGGCTCTTCCAGCAGGTCGTAGCTCCAGGCGATGGCGTCGCGGAGCGTCCGCTGGCGCTGGGGCAGGTCCCGGGATCCCGTGGCCAGCAGGGGCAGGGCCCGATCAAGCCGTGCCAGCATGGCCTCGGGGGTGAGGATCTTCGACCGGGCCGCGGCCAGCTCGATCGCCAGCGGGAGCCCGTCGAGCCGGGCGCAGATCTCCGCCACCGCCGGCGCGTTCTCGTTCGTGACGACGAACCCCGGGCGCACCGCGGTGGCCCGGTCGAGGAACAGCTGCACGGCCTCGTATTGGGACAGTGCCGCCAGCGACGGGAGATGGCCGACGTCGGGGAGGGCGAGCGGGGGGACCGGGTACTCGCGCTCGCCGGACAGCCCCAGGGGCTGTCGGCTCGTCGCCAGGACCCGGACCCGCTCGGTCATCGTCAGCAGCTGGCCGATCCCGCCGGCCCCTTCGATCACCTGCTCGAAGTTGTCGAGGACCAGGAGGACCTCGCGCTGCCCCAGGTGATCGATGAGCGCCTCCTGGGGAGAACGATCGCCCTGCTCGACGAGCCCGAGGGTCTCCGCCACCTTCGGGACGACCAGACCGGGGTCCTTGATCGGGGCCAGGGCCACGAAGTAGACGCCATCCTCGAGCTCGGGAAGGAGCTCGGTGGCGGCCCGGAGAGCCAGCCGCGTCTTCCCGGTGCCGCCGGGGCCGGTGAGCGTGAAGAGCCGGGCCCCGCGCACCCCGGCCTTCACCTCCTCGAGCTCCCGCCGCCTCCCGATGAACGTGGTGAGCTGGACCGGGAGGTTGTTGGGGCGGGCATCCATCGACCGGAGCGCGGGGAACTCCTCCGACAGTCCCTCGGCCACGGCCTGCGCCAGCCGCTCGGGGTTCGCCAGGTCCCGGAGGCGGTGCTCCCCGAGATCCCGGAACGTGACGCCTTCCGGGGCGGACGGCTCCACCAGGGCTCGCGTCGGATCGGAGACCACGATCTGTCCGCCGTGCCCGGCGGCGGCGATCCGGGCCGCCCGGTGGAGGTCCACCCCGACGTAGTTGTCGCCCCCGAGGACCCCCTCGCCGGTGTGGACGCCCATGCGCACCCGGACCGAGGCTCCCTCGGGCCAGTCGTGCGAGGCGATGGCCCGCTGGGCCTCCACGGCCGCGGCCACGGCCTGCGGGGCGGAGCGGAAGACCACGAAGAACGAGTCGCCCTCCGTCGAGACGTCGATGCCGCCCCTGGCTCGGAAGACGTCGCGGAGGATCCGCTGGTGGGCCTCCAGCACGGCCGGGTATCGATCACCGAGGACGTCGAGGATGCGCGTGCTCCCCTCGATATCCGTGAACAGGAACGTGACCGTCCCGGTCGGCAGATCGGAGCGCGTCGCGCCGTCCTTCACCGGGTCATTATGCGACGCGCGCGCAGCGCTAGCCGGGGAGGAGGCCCCGGAGGATCACCACGTACAAAGCGCCGAGCCCGACCGTGACCGGGACCGTCAGCAGCCATGAGGTGAAGATCTGGATCGTCACACCCCATCGCACCGCGGACAGCCGCCGGCTGGCGCCGACCCCGAGGATCGCGGAGGTGATCGCGTGGGTCGTGCTGATCGGGATCCCCACCTGAGAGGCCAGCTGGATCACCGTGGCCCCGGACACCTCGGCCGCGAACCCCTGGACCGGGTCGAGGTCGGTGACCCGCATCCCCAGCGTCCGGATGATCCGCCAGCCGCCGTACGCGGTTCCCAAGGCAGCCACCGTGGCCGCGCTGAGGACCACCCAGAGAGGGACGGATGGCTCGTGTCCGTAGAACAGGGCCAGGCCGAGGGCCAGGACGCCCATCGGCTTCTGCGCGTCGTTTCGGCCGTGGCTGAACGCCATGTAGGCCGCGGAGACGCGCTGCGCATGCCGGAACCACGGCATCACCCGCCCGCGGCGAGCCCGGTGGAACAGCCAGTACACGATGGCGATCAGCCCGATCCCCCCGAGGAACCCGATCGCCGGGGAGGCTCCGATCGCCACGATCACCTCGGTCAGCCCTTCCCACTTCACCCCCTCGGTGCCGGCGGTGGCCATGGCGGCCCCCACCAGGCCGCCGATCAGCCCGTGCGTCTCGCTGACCGG
>Ga0299907_10001001_pt1 | contig 15330 bp, 14 predicted proteins | sample RVTome_16_FD_198680 | JGI IMG/M metagenome (GOLD analysis project Ga0299907, IMG submission 198680) | Soil microbial communities from uranium-contaminated site in the Upper Colorado River Basin, Wyoming, United States - RVT152D67 (version 2) ... | reverse complement strand
GATGCCCGCGACCGAGCCAGATCGGCCGCTCGCTCTTCCTCGTCCTCCGGGGCTTCCTGGGAGACGGCCTCCGCGAGCGAGGGGGCGATCCCGGCCGCCCGTAGGCCCTGCGCCACGGCCCGGCTTCCCTCCTTGCGGGAGCCGAAGCGCTGCTCCGCGTACAGCCGGGCGAAGGCCTCGTCGTCCACCAGGCCGACCCTCTCCAGCCGCGCGAGCACGTCCTCGACCTCCTCCGCCTCGAAGCGGGCGGCCAGCAGGCGCCGCTCGAGCTCCCGGCGGCTCCGAGGCCGGACGGCGAGGAGCCCCAGGGCACGCTCGTGACAGCTCTTGGGGTTCTTGGGTTCCTTGGGCGCTCGTTGCCGAGGCACGGGAGCCGGGCCTACGCGGACGACTTCGCCTTGGCCTTGGCGGCGGTGACGGGCTCGTCCTCCATCGGCGGCTCCTCGGGCGGTGGCGCCGCCTCGGCCTCGCCGATGTGGATCGGCTCGTCGTCGCCTTCGCCGAAGGACGTGAGCCCCACGGCCTCGCGCACCTTCCGCTCGATCTCGTCTCGGATGTCGATGTGCTCGGCGAGGAACTGTCGAGCGTTCTCCCGACCCTGTCCCAGCTGCTCGTTCTCGTAGGTGAACCACGCCCCCGACTTCTTCACCATCTCGAGGTCGACGCCGACGTCGAGGAGCGAGCCCTCCTTGGAGATGCCCTTGCCGTACATGATGTCGAACTCGCACTGACGGAACGGCGGCGCGACCTTGTTCTTCACGACCTTCACCCGGGTGCGCGAGCCGACGACCTCCGTGCCGTCCTTCAGGTTCTCGATCTTGCGAACGTCGAGCCGGATGGTGGAGTAGAACTTCAGCGCGCGCCCGCCCGGGGTGGTCTCAGGCGATCCGAACATCACACCTATCTTCTCCCGCAGCTGGTTGATGAAGATCGCGGTGGTGTCGAAGCGAGACAGCGAGCCGGAGAGCTTCCGCATCGCCTGGGACATCAGACGCGCCTGGAGGCCGACGTGGGTGTCGCCCATCTCGCCCTCGATCTCGGCGCGCGGCACCAGCGCCGCCACGGAGTCGATCACCACGAGGTCGAGCGCTGCGGAACGGACGAGCATGTCTGCGATCTCGAGCGCCTGCTCGCCGGAGTCGGGCTGGGACACGAGCAGCTCGTCGATGTTCACGCCCAGCTCGCGCGCGTAGGTGGGATCGAGCGCGTGCTCCGCGTCGATGAACGCGGCGATGCCGCCCTTGGCCTGCGCCTCCGCGATGATGTGCAGGCACACGGTGGTCTTGCCCGAGCCCTCCGGGCCGAACACCTCGACGACGCGACCCTTCGGGATCCCTCCGACCCCGAGCGCGATGTCCAGCGCCAGCGAGCCCGTGGGGATGATGGTCATCCCCGCCCCCATCGGGTGCTCGCCGAGCTTCATCACGGCGCCTCGTCCGAACTGCTTCTCGATCTGCTGCAGCGTGACGTCGAGCATCTTGTCCCGGTCCACGTTCCCCTCCTTCGTACCCTCTCTGTACCTCTGGCCCTGCCCGGAGGGGGGCCGGGAGAGTGCATGTGCAAGCGACGAGTGGAGATTAGCGCGCGACTCCGACATAACTTACACCTCTGTCATTCCTCGTGCGTCCGGCCTGTCCGGCGGTGACTTCGACGACACGAGGCTAATCGAACAGATGTTCGAAGGCAAGTAGCCTACTCACCGAGTGGGAACCGCGCCAGAGGCTCGTACCGGGGCGCCGGGCGCCCGAGGTGGCTGCGGAACAGCACGACGTGGTCGATCTCCCACGGGTCCGTCTCGAGCGTCGTCGCCGTGTAAGCCGCCGGAAGCTTCACGGGCGGGTCGCTTCGCGCCACCGTCAGGTGTGGATGGAACGGACGTTTCTCGGCCGGGAACTCCTCGACGAGCGCTGCCTCGATCTCGGCTGCGAGGTCGGTGATCAGGTCCATCTCTTCGAACCCGGCCCAGAGCGCCCGGCCTCTCTTGGCGGACGGGAAGCTCCCCACGCCCCGCAGCCTGACCGTGAACCGTGGCACGTCGGCCGCGGCCGCCTCCACCTGCTCCGGCACCCACTCGGTCAACCGCGGCCACGTCCGCCCGAGGAACTTCAGCGTCACGTGCTGGTTCTCGCGAGGAACCCACCGGGCCTTCGGGAACGCATCGCGCCATGGCGTGAAGGCCGCCTCGACCGAGTCCTTGACGCCCTCCGGGATCTCGAGGGCGACGAAGAGGCGGAGCGGCTTCGCTTCCGGGCGGGCGGCGCGGTCGCGACCCATGCGCCCAGTACACCGCGCGAAGTGGTCCATGCCATCTCTGTGATGGCTCGGCCGACGGGACAGACACCGACCGTGCCCATGCCGTCGCCGTCATGTGGCTGACGATCAACGCCGACGGGAGGGCAGCGATACCGGATCTGGTACGAACCCCCACGTCGACCGCTCAGATCAGTCGGTCGGAGGCGGGGAGCGGCCTGCCCTCCAGGTGACGACGGACGAGGTCCAACGCGGCCTGCTCCGCCCACCGGCGGACGCGGTCCCGCTCGCCCGGTACCTGGAAGCCGCGCGCGTGGGCGACGCCGTCGCCTTCCAACGCGATCCAGATCACGCCGGGCGGCGCACCACCGTGGGACTCGGGGCCGGCCGCTCCCGTGAGGGAGAGCCCGAGGTCCGACCCGAACACGCGCCTGGCCCCGATCGCCATCTCGCGGGCGCACTCCTCGCTCACGGGCCCCGGGCCCCCGAGCGTCTCCGCCGACACCCCGAGCACCCCGACCTTTGCGTCGTTCCGATACACCACGGCCGACCCGACGAAGACCTCGGACGCGCCCGCCACGCTGGTGATGCGCGCGCCCACGCCTCCCCCCGTGATCGACTCGGCACACGCGAGCGTCGAGCCGACGTCCCCCAACAGCCGAACCACGGCCGCCTCCAGGGTCTCGTCATCCGATGTGAACACCTCGTCGCCCAACCGTCTGCGAAGCTCGGCCGCAACGGGCTCGATCAAGGCGTCCGCGTCCTCGGCGGTCGATCCCTTCGCGGTGATCCGGACCTTCACCTCACCGGACGAGGCCAGGAACGCGATCGTCGGGTTCACCGAGCCCGAGAACAGGTCGTCGACCCGCTCCGCGAGCGCCGACTCGCCGATCCCGGCGCACCGCAGCACGCGGGATCGAACGACGGCCGAGCCCGCCTCCGACGCCAGCTCGAGCAGGACCGTGCCCTCCATCATCTCCACCATCTCTTCCGGCACGCCGGGTACCGCGTAGATCCGCGCGCCGCCGGGGAGCTTCGCGACCAGGCCGGGCGCAGTCCCTCTGGACGGCGAGATGTACGTGGCCCCCTGGGGGACGTCCGCCTGCCGCAGGTTGCTCTCCGGCATGTCGCGGCGGCCGAAGGACCGGAACTTCGCGCGCAGCAGGTCTTCGAGCTCCGGGTGCCGCACCATCGGCGTACCCAGGAGGACTCCGAGGGCGTCCCGCGTGATGTCGTCCTGCGTCGGCCCCAGCCCGCCGGTCACGATCACGACGTCGGCACGCGCAGCGGAGAGCCGCATCGCCTCGACGATGCGGTCGAGGTTGTCTCCGACCACCTGGTGATGCAGGACGTCCACGCCGATCGCGGCGAGAGACTCCGACATCCACCGTGCGTTCGTGTTCGCGATCTGCCCCAGCAGCAGCTCGGTCCCGACCGCGAGGACCTCCGCCCTCACCCCGTCTCCATGCGATGACGCTGCGTGAAGAGGTACTCGAGCCCGCTCGCGACGGTCAGGACCACGGCGATCACGACGACCGTGAGGACGAGCGGATCGAACGCCGATGACAGCGGCATGATCGACAACCCCACGGCGAGGATCTGGCTGAACGTCTTCGCCTTCCCTGCGCGGGACGCCGGCATCGAGATCCCTCGCTGATCCAACCGCCACCGGAGAACCGAGACGGCCACCTCGCGCAGAACGATCACCGCGGTCGCCCACCACGGGAACTCGCCGTTCGCCGTGAGGGCCGCGGCGGGGACGATCACGAAGAGCTTGTCCGACAGCGGATCGAGCCACGCACCGACGGCGGTCGTCATCTCGTGGCGCCTGGCGAGATAGCCGTCCGCCAGATCGGACAAGGCCCCGACCACGAACACGACCACCGCGAGCCATCGCGTTCCGGTGTGGTCGGTGGAGAGGAGCACGACGACGACGGGGATCAGCGCGATACGCCCGATCGAGACGACGTTCGGCCAGCCCAACCCGAGGGGTCTCACCCGTTCGGCGATCGGTCACCTCCGTCATCGCCGAGCGTGAAGCGATAGGTGTGCGGCGAACCGGATACGCCTTCGGTCGCAACCGTCCCGTTGAGGCTGACCTCCACGAGCCCGGCGTCCTCGACCGTCACGACCAGCCGCTCCAGCGCCACGAGCGTGATGGTCTCCCCAGGCCGGAGCTGCTGCGTCGCGCGCACACCGTCGGCCTCGGATCCCACCGCGACGTCGCCCCTGGCCACGACCACGACCCTGATGGTGGGATCGGTGGGAGCCGGCGAGGCCGTGCCGAGCGGGATCTCCGCGGTCGGCGGTGCCGCCTCCCCTCGAGAGAGGAAGCCGAGCGCGAGCAAGATCATCAGGATCGTGACCGCCGCCACGAGGAGGAACCGCTGGTTGTCCCTGATGCGGCTCGCCGCGATCATCCGCTCGACCGGGCCGAGCTTCCCCGGTGGCGGGGCCGGCTCCGCCGCCTGCGCCGTGCGAGCGTAGGCCCCGCTCACCTTGTCCGCATCGAGCCCGAGGTAGCTCGCGTAGGTACGGAGCGACGCCCGCACGTAGACCTCGCCCGGCAGGACCTCGAAGTCCTCCCGCTCGAGCGCATCAAGCTGATCGACCCGGAGCCTGGTGTCGCGCGCCGCCTCGTCGAGCGAGAGTCCTCGCACCTCACGAGCACGCTGCAGGGCCGGGCCGACCCCTGTCCGGGGATCCGTCACAGAGCCGGCCATGAGAGCGCAAGGATAGCCGTCACGGACCTACACTCCCGCGATGCCAGAGCCGCTCCGCCGTGGGCGCCGCGTCCACCTCCGGCAGCTCGACCTTTCGGACGAGGCGGAATTCCTCCGCGCCGTCCATGCCTCGCGCGCCCTCCACCGGCCGTGGTCACATCCACCGGCCACCCCGGAGGCCTTCCGTGAGCTCGCCGAAAGCCGTCCGGACGACGCCCGGCTCGTGATCTGCCGGAACGATGATGCCGCGATCGTCGGTTACTTCGGGCTGGGCCAGATCTTCTACGGCCATTTCCGGAATGCCTATCTCGGCTATTACGCGTTCGAGCCCCACGCCGGCCAGGGGTTCATGCGGGAAGGGCTCGAGCTCGTTCTGGGCCACGCGTTCGGGTCGCTCCGGCTCCATCGGGTGCAAGCGAGCATCCAGCCTGAGAACGAGCGTTCGATCGCGCTCGTGCGTGCCGCCGGCTTCCGCAAGGAGGGTCTCGCCCTCCGGTACCTGAAGATCGGCGGGCGCTGGCGCGATCACGAGCACTGGGCCATCACCGTCGAGGACCGGCGCGGGTCGAACCGACCGGCCTAGGTCGAACGTCTCGTTCGGAATCGCCCGTCCGGACGGTGGAGGGCACAGCGCGGGGGACTACAGTTGGCGCCGCAGGAAGGGAAATCGGCCAGGAAGGCACAGGATGGAACGACGCATGCCCAGAGACTCCACGGGCGACTCGCCGCTGGCGACCGTCCGCGACGTCTTGCCATCGGCATACATCCTGTCCGACGGTCCGGTGCGCTACCTCCTCGTCGCCGGCGAGCGCGACGACGGCGTGTGGGGATCGATCGGCGCCTTCTGGCGGTCCATCGACAGCGGCACGGGCGGGTTCATCGTCAGCCCCGAGGCGATCTGGGCCGGGAGCGAGATGGTGCGAAGCCTCCGGAGCGCGCAGGCCCGTGGATGGACCATCGAACGGATCTACGCGTACTGGCAGGCGCACGTCGGCGTCTCCGGGCGCCTGATGATCGACCCGCAGCAGCACGCGGACACGTTGTTCCAGGTCGCGAGGCGCGTCGGCGCGATCTGAGCCTTCCGGCTGACACCCTAAGCGGAGCGGCGCTCCTCCCACTCCTCCCACGTGAGGAGCACGTCGCGGGCCTTCGAGCCCTGCGAGGGCCCGACGAGACCCTTCTCCTCCATGAGATCCATGATCCTCCCCGCCCGCGCGAAGCCGACCTTGAGCTTGCGCTGCAGCATCGACGTCGATCCGAGCTGGGATCGGATCACGAGCTCGGCTGCCTGCTCGAGCAGATCGTCGTCGTCACCGAGTCCGTGTTCGTCGACGCCCTCGCCGGGCGGGAGCGCCAACCCTTCCACGGTGTTCTCGTAGACGACCTCACGTTGTCCACGGATGAACTCGCAGATCGAGCGCACCTCTGCCTCCGTGACCCACGCGCCCTGGATCCGGACCGGCTTGGAGATGCTCGACGGCGCGAACAACATGTCGCCGTGACCCACGAGCTTCTCGGCGCCGTTCATGTCGAGGATCACCCGGGAGTCCGCCTGCGACGAGGTCATCAGCGCGATCCGCGACGGGATGTTCGCCTTGATCAGGCCCGTCACCACGTCGACCGACGGGCGCTGGGTCGCGACGACGAGGTGGATCCCGACGGCGCGCGCCATCTGGGCGATGCGGCAGATCGCATCCTCCACGGCGCGAGGCGCCACCATCATCAGGTCCGCGAGCTCGTCGATCACGACGACGATGAACGGCATGTGCTCGAACTTCTCCTCCATGCCGATTGGGATCCGGAGTGTGCCGTCCCGGAGGCCCTCCTCGTAGGAATCGATGTCCCGGACCGCGACCGTGGCGAGAAGCTCGTAGCGCAGCTCCATCTCGCGCACGATCCATTGGAGGGCCTCGGCAGCGCGCTTGGGATGGACGATCACCGGGGAGAGCAGGTGCGGCACGTCGCCGAAGTGGCTGAGCTCGACGCGCTTCGGGTCGATGAGGACCAGCCGGACGTCCTCGGGGGTCGTCCGCGCGAGCAACGAGGTGATGAAGGAGTTCACGAGCGAGGACTTCCCGGCGCCGGTGGCGCCGGCGATCAACAGGTGCGGCATGTCCGCGAGATTGACCATCCGCGCGCGGCCGTGGACGTCCTTGCCGAGCGCGACCTCCAGCGGATGGGTGGCCTGCTTGGCCGCGGGGGAACGCAAGACGTCGCCGACCATCACGAAGTCCCGGTGCGTGTTGGGGACCTCGATCCCGATCGCCGACTTGCCGGGGATCGGCGCCTGGATCCGGACATCGGGTGTGGCCAGCGCGTACGAGATATCGCTCGACAGACCCAGGACCTTGCTCACCTTCGTGCCCGATGCGACGGCGACCTCGTACATCGTCACGGTGGGTCCTCGATGTGCGCCGACGACCCGAGCGTCGACGCCGAACGTGTGGAGCGTCCGCTCGAGTGCCGCGAGAGAGTCCTTCTCGGCGCGCGCATCCGCGTTCGACGGGGGCGCGGTGCGGAACAGATCCAGCGGGGGGAGCTGGTACGGCCCGAACGGGGTCCTGACGGTGCGCGAGCGGCCGCCGACCGCCGCCGGGAACGGCGGATCCGACGGGAACGCCGGATCGGGGGGCACGGCCTGGGTCGTCTCGGTCGACGGATCCTGCTCATCGTCCACCTCTGGCAGCCTGATGACATCGTCGCCGAGTCCGAACGCGTCCCTGAGCGACCATCGACGGCGGGGCTTCGCGCGTTCCGAATCCTTCGCCTTCGCGGAGACCGGATCCCGCTCGTCGCGCTCCTCTCGGAATGTGTCGATCTTCTCCTTCACGGCGGCGAACGGCGTACCGGTGAAGATCAGGAGTCCGAGGCTCGCCAACCCCGCGCACACGATCGCGGCGCCGATCGGCGAGATCACGCGGGCGAGCGGCCACGCGGCGAGCGCCCCGACCGCGCCGCCTGCATCGGTCAGACCTTCCGACCATCCGTCGGTGAAGCTCGGGTTGCCCGCGAACAGGGAGACGAGCCCGAGCACGCCGGCGACGAGCACCACGAATCCGATGGCCATGCGCACGCGATCCTCGCGGGCGATGTCGCGCAGGAGCACGAACCCCCACCACGCGCCGAGCACCGGGAAGGCGTATGCCCCAACCCCGAAGCTCCCGCGGATCAGCCAGGTGATCCCACGCCCGACCGGTCCGCCGGCCTCGAGCCAGAGGGACAAGGCGGCGAGCAGGGACAGCACGATGAGGCCGATGCCGAGGGCGTCCCGCGCCCAAGGCGAGAGGACGGTGCGGACGGGAGTCTTCGCCGGCTTCTTCGCGCTCGGTTTCCGCTTGCGGTTCCGGGTGGCAGCCTTCTTCGAGGGACGCGAACGCGACCCGCTGCCCCCGGACCTCCGGGAGGGGGAAGTCTTCGTTGCCATGTGCGGACAAGCATGACGGCTGAGGCGGACGCTTCAAGGACCCAGCTCCCCCGGCTGCCGGTAGGCACCACTCGACGTTGACGAGTCCACGGCCGGCATCGCCGGCTCGGTGTCCCCGCTTGGGCACTTCCGGCATCGGCATCGAGCACTTTCGACGCATGGGATAGGGGAGTTCGCGTCTAGGCAGCGGCAGGGGGCGGTCGCACACTCGCGCCATGAGACGTGACGTGGATCGACCGACTCGGATCGCGGTATGCCTCGTGACCGTGGCGCTCGCGTTGTCTGGCTGTGGCGACGCGACATCCCAAGCAGACGACCCGAAACCAACACAGAGCTCCACGCCTGAGGCGAGCGAGTCGCCCACGCCCACCGAGTCACCGTCTCCGGCCCCGGACCTGACTCCGGCCGAGGTGTTGCGGGCCATCTCGCTTCCTGGGGACAAGGCGGCGATCAAAGCGGTCATGCGGGAACTGCCGGATGAGGTAGCCGGACGATCGAAGGCGTTCGTGAGCCTCCCCCTCCTGCGCGCGGGCTACGGGGAGGGCAAGCAGCAGATACTCATCCTCGCCTACGAGGCCTTCAACCTGGATCTGGGCTCCAGGACGGCCGGCGAGGTCGTGCCTCTGTTCGCGGCGTCCGAGTCGATGAAGGTCGATTCGAGCGCCCTCAGTCCGGATGGTGACGTCGTCTTCTTCGTCGGCGCCGAGTTGCCGGGAGGTCCGGGGGAGTTCAGGGTAGAAACGCCGATCGCGTTCTTCGGTGAGCCCGGTTCCCGGTGGGTGTTCGTGGTGATCGCGGACACGCCTGAGTCGCTCGCGGACATGATCGAGGCGTTCTCGATCGCTGCGGGCTCCGGAGCTTGATGACGATGGAGTCGACGCCCACGACGGAACCGTCGGACGCCGACGACGGGAGAGATCGGCAGGGGCAGCCCCACCCTCCGCCTCCGCCACCACCCCTTCGGTCGAGGGGGCTCGGCAAGGCCTGGGCGATCGTGGGGATCGTTGCCGGGTTCTTCTTCTTCATCGTTCCCGGCCTCCTCGCCATCCGGTCGTACCGCCGATGGCGAGCGGGATCGATCCGACGCCCGACATGGGCGTGGACATGCGCATGGGTCGGGGTCCCGGCGCTCGCTTTGGGCATCTACTCCTCCTGGATGCTGTACAACGTTCCGGTCCTCCAGGATGACTTCTCCGACTCGGCGAGCGGCTGGCCGATCAACGAGGGCGCCGACTGGTCCATCGGATACCAGGAGGGCGCCTACCGCATCGAGCTCCGTCACTCCGACTCGCAAAGTGCCTCCCTTGTCTGGAGGGAAGGTGCGCTCCCCAACGTCGCCGTCGCGGCCGAGGTGCTCCTGCATTCCGGAGATGAGGCGACGTCGTTGGCAGGGGTCGGGTGCCTCGAACGAGAGGGCGTCGGATACATCTTCGTCGTCGGCTTCGATGGGATGTTCGCGATCGGGCGATTCGATGAGGTTGGCGAGACGCTCGTGACGGGGCATCTTCCTCCAGCCGCCCGGTCGACAGGAACCGCGAACAGGATCCGAGGTGAGTGTCGTGCCGGACACGGAGAGAAGAGGCTCACGATGTACGTGAACGACACGAAGGTTGCCACGACGACCGAGCCTGACGATGGCGGATACCACGCCTTCTCGGCGATCCGGCTCGTCGTCGTGGGGTCGACCGAGGATGAGGTCGACGTCCGCTTCGACAACGCGTACGTGATCGGGATCCAGCCGTCCTGATGGCTGGTCTCTGTCTCAGACCTCCATGATCACGGGCAAGATCACGGGCTTGCGTTGCGTCACGTCGTTGAAGTACCGCTTGAGGACGCGGCGGACGTTCTGCTGCAACGCGGACGGGTCGGTCACGTTCGCGTCGGCGGACTCCTTCACCGCCTGGATCACCCGGAGTCGGCCCTCCTCGAGGATGTCCGCCGAGGACTCCTCGTGGACGAAGCCGCGGTTCACGAGGTCCGGACCGCCGACCAGCTCGCCGGTCTGCGAGTCGACGATGATCACGACCACCACCACGCCGTCGGCCGAGAGCTTGCGTCGGTCCCGGAGCACCTCTCCACCCACGTCGCCGATCCCCAGACCGTCCACGAAGGTCATCCCCGCCTGGATGCGATCGAGGTGCTTGACCTCCTCGCCGACCTCCACCACGTCGCCGTCCTCGCAGACGAGGGTGCGCTCCGGCGGGATGCCCACCTCGTGGGCGAGCCGGGCGTGATGCTGGAGATGGCGCCGCTCGCCGTGGACCGGGATGAACCAACGGGGCCGCACGAGCGAGAGCATCAACCGGAGCTCTTCCTGGGCGGCGTGACCGGAGGCGTGGACCGGGTCGGACGGCATGTGGAACACGTCGGCCCCTGTCCGATAGAGGGCGTCGACCACTCGATGGATCGCGGGCTCGTTCCCGGGGATCAGCGACGAGGACAGGACCACGGTCTCGGTGGGCCCGATCTCGACCCACTTGTTCTGGTGCTGGGCCATGAGCGACAGCGCGGAGTACGGCTCCCCCTGGGAGCCGGTGCAGATCACCACGGCGCGGCCGGGGTCCAGCCGGTCGACCTCCGAGATGTCCACGACGTCCTGGTCGTCGACGTGGAGGTGACCCAGGCGCCGCGCGGCCTCGACGGACTTGAGCATCGACCGCCCGAGGAACGCCACCACCCGCTCGTTCCCGTGCGCCGCGTTCACGATCTGCTGGACCCGGTGGATGTGGCTGGAGAAGCAGGCCGCGACGACCAGCCCGGCGGCCCCCGCCACTATGTCGTGGAGGACCGGTCCCACCGTTCGCTCGCTGACGGAGTAGCCCGGCTCCTCGGCGTTCGTGGAGTCGGACAGGAGCAGGTGCACGCCCTTGTCACGGCCGGCCTCCTTGGCCAGGCCGTGGAGGTCGGTCGCGCGCCCGTCGAGCGGCGTCTGGTCGATCTTGAAGTCGCCCGTGTGAAGGATCGACCCGAACGGCGTGTCCACCACGACGGCCATCCCGTCCGGGATCGAATGCGTCACCCGGAGGAAGCGCATCGTGAACGGTCCCGTGGTCGCCTGCTCGCCGGGGGTGACGGTCTTCAGATCGACGAGGTCGGTCACCTCGTGCTCCTCGAGCTTGCCCTGCAGGAGGGCAAGCGTGAACGCGGTGCCGTAGACCTCGAGGCGGCGTTCGATGTCGCGGAGGAGGTAGGGCAACGCGCCGATGTGATCCTCGTGCCCGTGCGTGAGGACCACGGCCTGGATCCGGTCGGCCCGTGAGCGCAGGTAGTCGAAGTCCGGCAGGACGAGGTCGATACCCGGCATGTCACCGGACGGGAAGGACAGACCGACGTCGATGATCAGGATGCGGTCGTCGAGCTCGAGGCAGGCCATGTTGCGACCCACCTCGCCCACCCCGCCGAGGAAGACGAGTCGCGCGGAGGAATCAGAGGAGACCGGCGTCCTCCAGTGCTCTCCGGATCCGGTCGCGCTCGTCCGCGGTCGCGGGGACGAGCGGGAGCCGAGGCGGACCCGCCGGCCGACCCAGCATGTCGAGCGCCGCCTTGACGGGGATCGGGTTCGACGTGACGAACAGGGCGTTGAACAACGGCGAGAGATCCTCGTGGAGCTTGCGTGCGGCCGGGACGTCGCCCGTCTCGATCAGGTCGATCATCTGCTTCATCTGCAGTCCGACGAGGTGGGAGGCCACGCTCACGACACCCACGGCACCCAGGCATACATAGCCGAACGCCGCCCAGTCGTCGCCGGAATAGACCTCGAACCCCTCCGGGGCCTCGGAGATGAGGTTCGAGATGGCCTTGAAGTCTCCGGTGGAATCCTTGACGGCAACGATGTTCGGTTTCTCGGCGATCCGGAGCATCGTCTCGTGCTCGATGCGCGTCCCGGTGCGGCTCGGGATGTTGTAGACGATGATCGGGAGCTCGGTCGCATCGGCGATGTGCTCGAAGTGGGCGACGAGGCCGCGCTGCGGCGGCTTGTTGTAGTAGGGCGTGACGACGACGATGCCGTCGGCGCCCGCGTCCTCGGCGGCCTGGGTCAGCTCGAGCGTCTCCGCCGTGGAGTAGGTGCCAGTCCCGCAGACCATCTTGCCCTTGCCGCGGATCGCCTCGCCGACAGCGCGGAACAGGTCGGCCTTCTCGTTGTGCGACAGCGTGGGTGACTCGCCGGTGGACCCCACCACGAACACCGAGTCCGAGCCGTTGTCCGTGAGCCAGGACGCGAGCTCTTGGGCACCGTCGAGGTCGACGCCGTGGTCGGGACGGAACGGCGTGACCATCGCGGTGACGACGGATCCGAACCTTCCGGCCACGCGTAGCCTCCTTGGTCTGGCGGTCCTCGCGATCCGAACGGATCTGCGGGGCGTCCGCAGCGACGCCCTATGCTAGCTCCCCATGCCACGCATCTACACGAAGACTGGCGACGACGGCACCACCGGCCTGTTGTACGGGGGTCGGATCTCGAAGGACGACGCCGCGACCGAGGCCTACGGAACGACGGACGAGGCGGTTGCCGCGCTCGGACTCGCTCGAGCGTCGGCTGAGCCGGTGATGGCGGAGGAGCTCCTTGCCCTGCAACGGGATCTCTTCGTAGTGGGTGCCGACCTGGCCACGAACCCGAACGAGCGCGCGAAGCTCGAGCCCGGCGTCTCGCTCGTGACGACCGACATGACCGAGCGCCTGGAGCGGCGGATCGACGAGCTCGTGGCGGAGCGCGCGCTCCCGCAGGCGTTCATCGTCCCCGGGGCCAACGAGGGTAGCGCGGCGCTCGACCTCGCCCGGAGCGTGATCAGGCGGGCCGAACGGCAGGTCGTGGCGCTCGAGCACGAAGGCCGCGACGTCAACCCCGAGGTCCGGCGCTATCTGAACCGGCTGAGCGACCTCGTGTTCGTCCTCGCCCGCCGTCGAGCCGGCGAGGACGAACCCACCAGCCGCTAGGTCTCGGATCAGAAGTCGACGACGCACCACGGCGCCGGCGTGGACGCGAACATCGCGTCGGCCGCGTCGAGCGAGCCCGGCGTCCGCTCCTCGACCTGACCGGCCCACCAGAGCTGTCGGAAGCTCGTCCCGCCCAGGTACGTCGCCCCAAGGACGTTGATCGTCCCCGAGAGATCGGCGGGAGCCTCCGTGCGCGCGCATCGGCCGGCTCCCCCGTCCGTGGAGAGCTCGTAGCGCCCGTCGTTGGCAGGCCGGAACGGATCCACGACCTCGAACACGATCCGGCCATCGGCGCGGTAGCTCCGCGCCTCGAGCGCAGCGACGACATCGAGTGGCCGGACCCAGAGCCCGTCAGCAACGCTGAACCGCAGGCGCCGGGGCTCGCTGAGGAGGTGGAGCAGCGGCTCGTCGGCGGGACGGTTCCATGCCTCCACGGTCGCCACCAGGTCGACGTCGAAGAGGAAGCGCCAGATGTCCGCATAGCCCGATGGCGTGGAGGCGACGCACTCCGTGACCGTGATCGTCCCGGCCGGCACGGAGCGTGGCCAGTCGTGCTTCATCCAGTACACGGCATACGCGTCGGCCCGTCCGCCCTCGTCGCGATGCACGGCGTACATCCACGGCCGATCCTTGTCCTCGCCGACGGTGGCGAAATTGGAATCACGGAGGGCCTGGTTCCGTTCCACGCCGCCGGGGCGCATCCCCGCGTCGTACACCTCGTCGATCAGGGGAAGCGCTTCCTCCTTGGACACGAGCTCCACGTGGCCACTCGGCTCGTACCCACGGACGAACGCCATCCGGGCCGACTCCGCCTGGAACTCGCCGAAAAGGCCGGCGAGGCCGTAGCCGAAGCGACCGTAGATCGCCCCCTCGGACGCGAAGAGCGCCGCGAGCGGCTCGCCTCGTTCCGCCGCCTGGTCGAGAACGGCTCGCATCATCCGGGTGTTGATCCCACGGCGACGGTGCGTGGGATGGACGCCGACCATCGTGACGCCCGCTGTCGGGATCCTCGCACCGCCGGGGACCATCATGCGGAACGTCACGGCGCCAGAAGTCCCCACGATCCGGCCGCCGTCGATCGCAGCGAAGGATCGATCGGGCTCGATGACGGGGAGCGCAGCCTCCACCTCGTCGTCCTTCGCGTGATGACTGAACGCGGTGTCGACCGCTCGGATCCAGTCGGGACGCTCCTCGTAGGTGATCGGGCGGATCTCGATGTCCATGGCGTGCGAGCTTAGCGGCAGGGGGCGACCGCTCCGCCGCAGCTCAGGCGTCGAGAATCGGATCCAGGCCGACGGTCAGTCCGGGGTGGCTCGGGATCCACCGGATCGCCATCAGCACCCCCGCAACGAACGACGTTCGGTCCGTGGAGTCGTGGCGGATCGTGAGCGTCTGTCCCTGGCCGCCGAAGATGACCTCCTGGTGGGCGACGAGGCCGGGGAGCCGGATCGAGTGGATCCGGACGCCCGCCCGCTCGCCGCCGCGGACGCCGGGAACCGATTCGGACGTCGGCCCCGCCCAGGACTCCGACCGGGCTGCAGCGACGGCTTCCGCCGTCGCGGCCGCCGTGCCCGAGGGCGAATCGGCTTTCCCGTCGTGATGGAGCTCGACGATCTCGACCGCCGGCAGGTGTCTCGCCGCTTCCCGGGCGAACCGTTGCATCAGCACTGCCCCGATCGCGAAGTTGGGCGCGACGAAGACGCCGACCGGCGCTCCGCGCCAGGCATCGTCCACGTCGAACCCCGTGGTGCCGACCACGATGTGCACGCCGTGCTCGATCGCCCACTCGACGTGCTCCGGCGCCCACTCCGCGCCCGTGAAGTCGACGGCGACCTCGACCCCCGCTTCGACGAACGAGTCGAGGTTCTCGGCCAGGATCATCCCGGAGCTCTCGAGGCCGAGCGCCTCGGAGGCCTTCTCCCCGGCCTTGGAGCGAGAGATCCCGGCCACGAGGTCCATGTCCGCTTCCGCGTGCACGGCGCGACACACCTCGGCGCC
>Ga0299907_10001000_pt1 | contig 15341 bp, 17 predicted proteins | sample RVTome_16_FD_198680 | JGI IMG/M metagenome (GOLD analysis project Ga0299907, IMG submission 198680) | Soil microbial communities from uranium-contaminated site in the Upper Colorado River Basin, Wyoming, United States - RVT152D67 (version 2) ... | reverse complement strand
ACCTATCGATCCTTGAGCCGGGAGACAGAAACCGTGCGTGATATCGAGCCGTGGGCGGTGTTCACGACACTGGGCAACTGGTACGTCCAGGCATTCTGTCGGATGGTCGGCGGAGAGCGGGTGTTCCGGGTCGACCGCATACGGGAATTGGAGGTCCTCGATGAGCACTTCGAGCGCCCCACGGAGATTCCCGCCCCCGGTGTGGGCTATTCCCCGTCTGACGACGACGTGGTGGCCAGGATCCTCCTGTCGCCTCGGGCCACCTGGGTCCTCGACTACTACCCGGTCGACGTTCTCAAGGAGACCAAGAAGGGCACTGAGATCCGCTTCTCCTCACCGGACGCGGAGATACCGGCTCGTCTCTTGCTACGACTCGGTGCAGATGCCCGACTGCTCGCCGGGGACGAGGTTCGTGCCCGGGTGAGATCGATGGCAAGCCAGCTCATGGTGAACTACCAATAGGGCCTCCGACCTAGTGCCGCGCGCTACAGGTTCCCGGCGCTATTGCCGATCCTTCTCTTGTTATGGGAGACCGGAGAACAGGGATGACAACCATCAAAACAACTTGCACTCGGTGCGGCGACATCCACCTGACACCCGACGACGTTGCTCTCGAGCTTCGTCCCGGCGGTCGGGAAGGCGATTACCGCTTCAAGTGCCCTACCTGCACCGAGCCGCAGCGTCGGCCCGCAAACTCAAGGGTGGTCAGCGTCCTACTGGCAACGGGAGTGACCTTCGAGGTAATCAACCCCGATCCCATCACTGAGCGAGAGATCACAGCATTTGTAGCCGCCCTCGAGGCTGAATCGGATCCATTCCGGCTGCTGGCCGGCTGACAGTTCAGATCTTCTCTTCGACGGGCACCAAGGGCAGGGTGCTCCTCGACAACCAAGGGTGACGATCCGCCAGGGATCGTCACCCTTCTCTGTGTTGAATCGGCATAACGCACAAGAGGACAACCAGGTCGGCGCCACTACGCTCGGTCTTCATGGTCCAAGGTAGCGAGATCATCATCATTCTCCTGGTGGCACTGGTTGTGCTGGGCCCGACCAGGCTGCCTGAACTGGCACGCAAACTGGGTCATTGGTCTTCGGAGCTGCGGGCCGCGGCCCGTGACATACGACAGGGCCTGGAGGATGAGGTTGCCGACATCAAAAAAGCCACCGATGACCTCAAGGCGCCGATCGATGACCTGAAGAAGACATCCGACGAGATCCGAAAGGACATCGACGAGTCTGGCGTCAGCCGGCTGGAGTGGAAGGGCCCGAAACCAGTGTCGGGGCCAACCCCGGCCGACGCCATGGCCGACCTCGACGAGATCGAGAGGAAGGCAGCCGAAGAGGACCCTGAACGGTGACCGAAGACCGGCCGCAATCCATCCTCTCCCATCTCGAAGAGCTCCGCTGGAGGGTCCTGAAGGTGTTCATCGCGATCCTGGTCGGTGGCGTGATCGCGTTTGTGTTCGCCGACCAGCTGCGCGCGATACTCGAGGCCCCGTTCTACGCCGCGGCTCCCGACAACGAGCTCCAGACACTCGCCGCTACCGAGCAGTGGGGAGTCCTGATGCGAATCGGGCTCTTCGGAGGAGTGATCCTGGCCAGCCCGGTGATTCTGTTTCAGATCTGGGCGTTCATCCAGCCCGCCTTGACACCACGGGAGCGAAATTGGGCCGTCCCCATCGTCACGGCACTCGTGGTTCTCTTCGTGGGCGGAGTGTTTTTCGGCTATTGGACCCTTCCTCGAGGGCTGGACTTTCTGCTCCACATCTTCCCCGATGTCGACACCAATCTCCGGCTCGGCGACTACTACTCGTTCACGCTCCGATTCCTGCTCGCTTTCGGCATCGCCTTTCTCTTCCCGGTGTTTCTGTTTGCCGCGGCCGCGGTCGGGGTCATTGGCTCCCGGCAATTGGCGAGCGGTCGGAGATGGGCGATTGTCATCATCGTCATCGTCGCAGCCCTCATCACCCCGACCGGAGACGCATTCACCCTCCTCCTCCTCTCAGGACCGCTCTATTTGATGTATGAGATCACCTACTGGCTGGTCCGGCTCGTGTTGAAGAAGTGAGCACTCAGCTCGAGATCTTTTGGCAGCGACTCCCATTCGAGCCCGACAAGTTCCAGTTGGAAGCGGCGCAAGCCATCGCCGAAGGTCAAACGGTGGTGGTGACCGCGCCGACCGGTTCCGGCAAGACCCTGGTGGCTGAAGCCGCCATCCATCTGGCGCTGGCCAAAGGCGAGCGAGCCTTCTACACCACACCGATAAAGGCCCTCTCCAACCAAAAGTTCTCCGACCTGGTCGAGGCGTACGGCCCGGAGCGGGTGGGTTTGCTCACCGGTGACAACGTGATCAATGGCGATGCCGAGATCGTCGTGATGACCACCGAGGTCCTCCGCAACATGATCTACGCCGAAAGCCGCCGACTGCACAACGTGGGTCTGGTGATCCTCGACGAGGTGCATTACCTCCAGGACCCGACCCGGGGCGCAGTCTGGGAAGAGGTCATCATCCACTGTCCCCGGCATGTCCAGCTTGTCTGCCTGTCTGCCACCGTGTCGAACAATCAGGAGTTCGCGTCCTGGGTCGGCGAGAGGAGAGGAGCCACCCGTCTCATCGCGACCGACCACCGCCCGGTGCCTCTCGAGTCGATGTACATGATTCGCGATCGAATGGGCACCCAGACCCTGCACCTTCTCCCCACGTTCGTCACCCGCGAAGGGCGGAGGAGACCGAACCCGCGAATCGAGCACATGCTCGGGTTGGAGCGTGGCCGCAAAAGGCGATTCAAGAGCCCGAACCGCATTGAAGCGGTGGAACGCCTGGCAGAAGAAGGAATGCTGCCTGCAATATTCTTCATATTCAGCAGAGCGGGATGCGACGCCGCCGCCCATCGTCTCGTCGATGCCCAGGTCCGCCTGACCGACTCGCAGCAGCGGGCAACGATCCGGGAGTTCGCCGAAGCCCGCACCGCGCATCTCGGAGACCAGGATCTCGACACCCTGGGATACGGGCGCTGGATCACCGACCTCGAGGCCGGAGTCGCCTCACATCACGCCGGGCTGGTCCCTGCATTCAAGGAGACGGTGGAGGCCCTGTTCGAAGCTGGCTTGCTAAAAGTGGTCTTTGCCACCGAGACCCTGGCTCTCGGGATCAACATGCCGGCCCGGACGGTGGTGCTGGAGAGCCTCTCCAAGTTCAACGGCGAGACCCATCAGTTGATGAAGCCCGGGGACTACACCCAGTTGACCGGGCGCGCCGGGAGGAGGGGAATCGACGTCGAGGGTTTCGGTGTGGTGCTTCATTCGCCCTTCGTCCGATTCGACAATGTGACCGAGATCGCCTCGATCGGCTCCCACCCACTTCGCTCGAGCTTTCGACCGACGTACAACATGACGGCCAACCTGGTTGCCAACTATCACCAGGAACAGGCCGAAGAGCTGTTGGAAGCATCGTTCGCCGCCTTCCAACGGGAGGGCGACCGTCACGCCGCCGAGACAACGATCGAAGCGCTAGAGCACACATTGGGGAAGGAAGAGGCGCAAGCCAGGTGTGAGAGGGGCAGCGTCGAGGAGTACGTGGCCCTGGTCGAATCGACCCCTCCCAGTCGGCACGACGACCGCATCGCGTCGTCACTCGGCCCGGGCCAGGTCGTGGACATAAAAGGGGGAGCCCGGGACGGCAGGTACGCAATCCTCAAGCGGTTGGCAAGAAAGGATGGAGGCGCCCGATATCTGGTGTTGTCGACCACCGGGCGCGTGTCGACAATCGGGTTCAAGGACATCGTCGATGGGTCGACCATTGCCGGTGAACTCGACGTCTTGCTGCCGGTGCGCCCAAAGGACCGCCGCTATGTCCAGGACATGCTCCGTCTCCTGCGCAAAGTCCCGCCACGACAATCGACGAAGGAGATCCGGACACATCCCGTGATCGACCACCCGGTTGCAAGTTGTCCCGACGCGGCGCGTCATGTGGCCGCAGTGCGCCGGGCGGCGAGAACACGTCGAAAAATGGAGCAGTACCGCACCGCTCGACGAAACTCGGGTCACGGGTTGGTCGAGGAATTCGGAGCGATACGGGTCTTGCTCGACGACCTCGACTACATGGTCGGCTGGGGCCTCACACCGCGCGGCGAGCGTCTGCGCGGAATCTACAACGAGTCGGACCTGTTGCTGGCCGAGGCCATCGAGAGGGGAGTCTTCCACGGGCTGGAGCCGGCCGAGCTTGCCGCACTCACCTCGGTTTTCGTCTACGAGCCACGCAACGACACCCCATCGGTGGCCGAGTGGCCCACAGCAGTGCTAGCCGAGCGATGGGATGACCTGGAGCGAATATGGAAAGACCTTGGCGAACGGGAGAGAAACCTCCGATTGACACAGACACGCCGGCCCGATCCAGGGTTTGGCCAACTCGCCTTTGAGTGGGCCTCGGGTGTCGCCTTCGATGATCTCCCCGCGAAGGGAATGGCCCCAGGTGACTTCGTCAGGGTCTCGCGACAGCTCGTCGACCTCATTCGTCAGCTTCGAGACGCCGCTCCGGGATCGCGGGAAGAGGCGGTGGCGGCTCTCAAGGCCATTGATCGCGGGGTAGTTGCGGCTCAGGGAGTCGGCTGATGGCACGCTGGCAGGTCTTTGTCAACGGGGCGGCCGGCAAGCGGGCCATGGACCCGGCAAGGATCAGGGACCTTCTCCAGGAGATGAACGTTGACGCGGTGGTGAATGCGCCCGCGTCCCGGTCGGAGGCATACCAGTTGATCGAGGATGCGGCCAGGGCAGGAGCACAACATTTCGCAGTGGCTGGTGGCGACGGCACCGTGAATCTGGCGGTGAACGCACTGCTCGGGCTCGACCTCGGGTTTCGCCCGGTCCTCGGCGTTCTCCCGGTGGGCACCGCCTGCGACCTGCTGCGGACCTTTGGCATGCCCCAAGACCTGGCCGGCGCCGCTCATCACCTGACGACTGACGACACCTATGACATCGACGTGGCAACCCTCGAAGGGGAATGGGGCTTGCGCTACTTCGTCAATGTCGCCCAGGCAGGCGTCGGTGCGGCTGCGGTGCAAACCGCGGTGCGCTTTGGCCGGAGACTGGGAGCCGCCTGTTATCCGCTGGCGTTCGCAGCCCGGCTGCCACGTTTCCCTCGGGCGAACGTCACCGTGACCACAGAACGACGCACCATCGAATCCGAGGCCCTGGCGGTCATCCTGGCCAACGGCCAATTCTTTGCCGGAGGCTGGAACGTGGCGCCAAGGGCCACCTTGATGGATGGGGTGCTCGACGTCCAGGTGATAAACGCCAGAAAGCGGCAAGCTCCTGCCCTCGTCCCCAAGGTGGTCAAAGGGACCCACCTGAGAGATCGTTCTGTTCGGCGGTTCACGGCCTCGGAGTTCACTATCGAAACCGAGCCGACATGGCCGGTCGAAGGCGATGGAGACCTGGTCGGGAATACGACGGTCAAAGGTCGGGTTATGTCGGCCGCGATCAGTCTCAAGATCTGAGACACGAGTCCGACTTATACTCCGGCGCCCCCATGGGTCAGAACTGAGTGAATAGATGGCCAAGGAAAAGACAGAAGAGCTTGTAGAAGACCTCGACGACGAGATCGAAGAGGATGTCGAAGAGGACGCGGACGACGATGAGGTCATCCCGGACCTCGACGACGACGAGATCCCGGAGTTGGACGTCATCGAAGACGACGAAATCGATCCTGAGTTCGATGATGACGACGACGACGAGGCCGTGCCGGCCGTAGCGGGTGTCGATGATGACGACGATGATGATGACGACGATGACGAGACCACCGAAGCCCTCGAAGAGTTGGAGAGTGAGGAGCTCGAGCTACTCGACGAGGAGGCAGGTGAAGCCCTCTTGGTCGACGAGGTGGAGGAGTTGCGCGCCATCCGGCGCGAGGAGCTGACCATGAATGTCGACGCACAACTCAAGCGCTCCGACGAATTCGTGTGTCAGTCCTGCTTCATGGTGAAGAGGACGAGCCAGCTCGCGAACCGCAAGAAGATGCTGTGCGCAGACTGTGCCTACTGACCGGGTAACGGTTGTAATCCCGACCTACAACGAGAGAGACAATCTCTCACATATCGCCTCTGCGGTGACCCACCAGGGTTATCGCCTGCTCATCGTCGATGACTCTTCCCCCGATGGCACCGGCGAGGTAGCCGATCGTCTCGCCGTCTCTGAACCGAGGATGTCCGTGGTGCACCGGCCCCACAAGGAGGGTCTCGGGCCGGCCTATGCCGCGGGGTTTGACCGCGCCCTGGGTGAAGGTGCGGAGATCGTCGTCGAGATGGATGCTGACTTCTCCCACGACCCAACCGATCTCCCACGGTTGGTCAGGGCAATCGATGAGGGGGCAGACCTGGCCATCGGGTCGCGCTATGTGCCCGGAGGCTCCACTCCGGATTGGCCTCTGGTGAGGCGGCTTATCTCGAGAGGCGGCAATATCTACGCCCGACTTATGCTCGGCTTGAAGGTCCGCGACGCCACCGCGGGATTCAGGGCATTTCGCGCCGACGCCTTGAGAAGCCTCCCATATCAGACCGCAAGAGCGTCGGGATATGCCTTTCAGGTGGAAATGGCTTACCGCGCCTCGCTGGCCGGGCTGAAAGTGGTCGAAGTGCCGATCAGTTTCAGGGATCGGACCCGAGGAACATCCAAGATGGGCTCGGGGATCGTCATCGAAGCGATGAGGCTGGTGACCGTCTGGGGACTGGCGAGGATGAGACAGGGTGCCCGGTTTTGGAAGCGTTGATGGTCAGGGCGCGACTGGCAGGACCGGAGGATGTTCCCTGGCTGGTGGCCCTGTATCGGGCGTTGGAGACCGAGATGACACTCCTCCATTCGATGTGGCCCCTGGCCGATGGGCTGGAAGAACCTGTCGAGTCGGCGTTTCAGCGGCTGTTGGAGGACCCTCAGGCACTGGTCGTCATCGGCGAAGTCGACGATTATCCCTTCGGGTTCTTGGTCGCCAGGGTGGAGGAGATCCTGCCCCAGGCCGGCTCGGAGAAGATCGGCTCGATTCGAATCGTGTTCGTGGAGCAGGAGGCAAGGGAGATCGCCCTCGGAGAGACGATGCGTGACTACGTGATGGGTCTGCTCAGAAAGCGGGGGATTACCAAGTTCGACGCACATGTTCTTCCCGGCCATCGACTGGCCAAGAACTTCTTCGAGGCCGGCGGCTTCTCGGCGCGATCCATCGTGATGCATCATGACGACAACAGGGAATGATCTCCCGATCGTCGGAGTGGGGGTGGCCATCGTCGAGGCAGGCAGGATTCTGCTGGTACAGCGAAGGAACGACCCCGGAAAAGGTCTCTGGGCCGTCCCCGGGGGAAAGGTCGACTTCGGAGAGACTCTCCGTGCCGCAGCCGCCAGGGAAGTCTTCGAGGAAACCGGTCTGATTGTCGATGTCGGCCAGGTCATCTGGGCCGGTGAGCACATTTCAAGTCACGGCCATATCGTGCTCATCGACTTCCTCGGCTCGGTTACCGGCGGCGACCTCGAGGCGGCCGACGACGCCGACCGGGCGGAATGGGTTCCGCTCTCGGACATGGCCGACTACCCACTCACCGCAACGATGTACCAGTTGGTGGATCTCCTCCGCGATGACAACGGGTCTTAATGTGGCCAGGTGAGCACGGTTGTCGAGCTCTTTCGAGAGTTGATCAGAAACCAATGTGTCAACGACGGGACGGCCGGTAGTGGTCACGAGGCCCGCTCGGTGGCCACCTTGCGCGAATACCTCGGCCCCCCGGGGGAAGTCTTCGAACCGGCTCCCGGACGCCAATCGTTGATCTACCGGATCGAGGGTGCCGACCCCACCGCCCCGTCGTTGGCGTTGGCGCCGCATCTCGATGTGGTGCCGGTCGAGCTGTCTGGTTGGTCGGTCGACCCCTTCGCCGCTGAGATCGTGGACGGCTTCGTCTACGGGCGGGGCGCGGTGGACATGCTGAATGTGACTGCCGCGATGGCGTCGGCCGTCCGTCCTTACCTCACAGGCGAGAAGACCCCCCGTGGTGACCTCATATTCGCCGCCCTCGCCGACGAAGAAGCCGGTGGGAGTCTGGGCGCAATGCAACTGGTGGACCAACGCTGGGATCTGGTGGGTGCCGACTTCCTGTTGACGGAAGTCGCCTACCCGGGCATCGAGATGGGTGGCCGCCGATCGGTCCCGGTGACGATCGGGGAAAAGGGCGCCTATTGGTCGATCCTGGAGACCGAGGGAACTCCGGGGCACGGGTCGGCGCCCTACGGGGCGGACAATGCATTGCACAAGATGATCTTGGCGCTGGCAGGGTTGATCGAGACGGCATCGCCGGCGGCGGTGACGGCAGAGTGGGTGAGCTTCGTGGAGAACCTCGGCCTCGACGAAGACTCCGCCAGCCGTCTCACCGACGTCGACCAGCTCGACGACGAGATCGACCGGATCGCAACCGACGACCCGGCGATGGCCCGATACATCCACGCCGCCACCCATCTCACCATCTCGGCCAACCTGCTCGACGCCGGCTCCAAGACCAATGTCGTGGCTGACAAGGCTCGTGCCGGGATCGATATCAGGGGATTGCCCGGAATGGACCGGGAGTTCGTCGACTCACACTTGCGCAAGGCGATGGGTGGAGCTGCCGGCCAAGTCGACATCCTCCCGATCATGGACGGGGACGCCACCATCTCGACCACCGGGAACCCCCTCTGGCAGGCGATCGGCGATGCGATCGAGGTGTTGGACGGTCATCGTAACTTGGCCCCGACCTTGACCACAGTGGCCACCGACGCCCGGTTCTGGCGTGCCCAAGGGACGGTTTGTTACGGGGTTGGGTTGTTTGACGACAAGATGACCTTCTCAGAGATGCTGGCCCTGTTCCACGGGCATGACGAGAGAGTGTCGATCGACTCTGTCGAGCGGACGACCGCGCTCTACGAGAAGGTGCTGGAGCGTTTCAACGCTGTCGAATGAACGTCATCTGCGACATCGATGGAGTGGTCTACCGCGGGGACCAACTTCTTCCCGGATCGGATCGAGCCCTGCGACGGCTATGCGAAGCAGACGTCGGCCTCTACTTCGCCACCAACAACAGCACCAAGTCGCCGGGGGCCGTCAGCAAGAAGATCTCGTCGATAGCCGGGGTCGAGATTTCCCCCGATTCAATCGTCACCTCATCGCAGGCGGCGGTGCGCTTGCTGGGCGAGGACCGAGGCCCGGTGATGGTGCTCGGCGGGGAGGGCATCTATTCCGCGTTGGGCGAGGTCGGCATCTCGACAACCGACGAGCCCGGTCAGGCCACTGCCCTCCTGGTTGGGCTCGACTGGGAGCTCAACTTCGACCGGCTGACCCGTGCCGCAGACGCGGTCAGGGCCGGAGCACGATTCATCGCCACCAACACCGACCCGACCTATCCGGTCGCAGACGGACTGCTGCCGGGAGGAGGTGCAGTAGCGGCCGCCGTGCAGGTGACGACCGGTGTCGCCCCCGAGATCGCAGGCAAACCACATCCACCGATGCGAGCCCTGCTCCGGGCGAAAGGGATCGGTGAGGCCTGGGTGATCGGCGACCGGATGGACACCGACATCGCTCTCGCCATGGCCGAACCGGACTGGACCTCGATCCTGGTCCTGACCGGGGTCACCAGTCCCGAAGACTCCCAAGCTGCCGACCATGTCGTACCCGACCTGGCATCCGCAGTCGACCTGGTGCTGGCCTAGCGATGTCGCCACTATTCCCGCTACCCTCGGACGTTCCTCCCTCCGGTGAGTCGAGACAGTCAACATGAGAGAGCGCAACGTGTTGGGTAGTGAGCTCGAGCCGTGCGGAGTCGACCCACTGACCGGCTTCTACCGCGACGGCGACTGCAACACCGGTATCGAAGACCTGGGTAGTCACACCGTTTGTGCGGTGGTGACGGCGGAGTTCCTCGATCATCAGCGCAGCATCGGCAATGACCTGAGCACAGCCATGCCCGAGTTCATGTTCCCGGGGTTGACGCCGGGAGATCGATGGTGTGTGACCGCGGCCAACTGGTTGCGGGCTCATCGTGCCGGAGTTGCCGCCCCGGTGGTGCTTGCCTCCACTCACGAGCGGGCGCTGGAAATCGTTCCTTTGGACGCCCTCCATGAGCATGCTGTCGACGTGCCGGCCGACCCCGGAGCGCTCGAGCTCTGACACCCGGATCGCTGATCCCGGTCGTGGATCGGCGATAATCAACACATGGACCTGACCCCGGAACAGATCGAGCAGCTGGAGGCGGCGCTGGCCCGTCTCGAAGAGCTCGACCCGTCCCAACTCCCTGAGCCCGCCGCGGAGCTGGCCGACCTGCTCAGCTCGATTCTCGAGGAATCGGAGCCCAGCTGATCCGCCGTCGTCTCGATGCCGAGTTGGTCAGAAGGGATCTGGCCTCGAGCCGCAGCGAGGCCCAGCACCTGATTGCTGAGGGCAGGATCGAGATCAAAGGACTGCCCACGCCGAAACCGGCATCGTTGGTCGCAGCCGAGACCCACATCCAGGTGGTGGGTGACGATGAGCGGTGGGTCTCGCGCGGTGCCATCAAGCTGCTCGCTGCTCTTCAGGTATTCCCGGTCGACCTGGTTGACAAGAGTGTGCTCGATGTCGGATCGTCGACGGGTGGCTTCACGGAAGTGGCTCTCGCCGCCGGCGCGAAGAGCGTGGTTGCCCTCGATGTGGGGACAGCCCAGCTCCACGAGTCTCTCAGGAGTGACCCGAGGGTGATCTCGATCGAGAAGACCAACTTCCGATTGGTCGACACGGCCGACCTGACAGGACCGTTCCCGGTGGTCCTCGCCGATCTGTCATTCATCTCGCTCTGTGCGGTGGCGCAGCAGTTGTACGCGGCTGCCGCCGACCAAGCTGATCTCATCGTCCTGGTCAAACCACAGTTCGAAGCCGGTAGGAAGGAAGTGCCCCGTGGTGGGGTAGTACGCGATCAAACCACCCGGGAGCGTTCGGTGGGCAAGGTGATCGGCTGCCTGGAGACTGCGGGCTTCGACCCCAAAGGCCTCATCAGGTCGCCGATAGAAGGCAGGGATGGCAACGTCGAGTACCTACTCTGGCTCCGCAAAGACGTAGAAAGCCTGCCACTGGAGGAACCGGCTTGAAGTTCTCGCTCGAGGTCCGTCATGGCCCCGAAAATGCACGAATCTTCGCGGAGACCCTGCGCCATTCCATAACGTCCCTGGGAGGGGAGGTGGTCGAGTCGTCCGCAGCGGTGCCGGACCTCGTCCTGGCGGTGGGCGGCGATGGGACCATGTTGGCCGGCGCTCAACAGGCGCTGACCCACGACGTCCCGATTCTCGGGTTCAATCTCGGGACGATCGGATTCCTGGCCGAGGCGGAGACCGACGACGTGGACGCGATCGTGAATCGGCTCATGGCCGCCGACTTCGAGGTTGCCGAACGAATGACGGTGAGGGCCACCGTCAACGGCGAGTCCGCCACCGGGGTCAACGACGTGGTCGTCGAGAAGATCGACAGCCAGCGGCTGATCCACCTCGACGTGGCGGTGGATGGCCAGCATTTCCTCACATACCGGGCGGATGGGCTGATCGTGGCCACGCCTACCGGGTCGACCGCTTACTCCTTCTCCGCGGGCGGCCCTTTGGTCGACCCCGACCTGAGCGCTCTGATCCTCACCCCGGTGGCGGCCCACTCGCTGTTCGACCGGACACTGGTCCTGCCGTCCGAGACCAGGCTGCAGATCAGAGTGGGGCGCGATCGACCGGTCAAGGTGACCGTCGACAAAACGGACATGGGTCATCTCGGCACCGGTGAGGTCGTCGAGATCGAGCGGGGAAACCGGGCGGTGCAGTTTGTGAAGTTCCGTCGCCGCCCTTTCACCGGCCTCCTCACCGAGAAGTTCGGTTTGGCCTGATGCTCACTCATCTTCGCGTGCGCAACCTCGGTGTCCTCGAAGACGCGTCGATCGCCCCGGGAGCGGGGTTCACGGTCATCACCGGCGAGACCGGGGCCGGCAAGACACTGCTGCTCGGCGCCCTCCGGCTCTTGGTAGGCGAGAGGGCCAAACAGACCACTGTCGGCCCATTTGCGGATGAGGCGATGTCCGAAGGTCTCTTCGAAGAGGGGAGCGGTGAGTTCGGGGTGACCCGTGTCGTCCCCCGTGACGGGAAGAGCCGCGCCTATCTCGACGGGAACCTGGTCGCTGCCGGCATCCTGGCAGAGAGACTCGGGTCCGTAGTCGAGATCGTCGGCCAGCACGATCAGATGCTCCTGAGGCGAAGTCAGTCGGTGCTGGGTCTGGTCGACGGTGTTCTCGACGAACCGGGGGCACAGGCCCGAGCCCGATACGACACGACATGGTCTCTCTACCGCTCTGCCCTCGACGACCAACGCCGCCTCGGGGGCGACCGCATGGCCCTCGAGCGTGAGCTCGACCTGGTCCGGTACCAGGCCAACGAGATCAGTTCGGCGGGGTTGGAGCCGGGAGACGACCAACGGCTCGAGTCGATGGTGGCACGTCTGAAGAACACCGAGTTGATGCGAGACAACCTGGCTGCCGCGACCGACGAGCTCGACTCGGCGGCTGAGAGCACCGGGATCGTCGTGTCACGGCTGAGAAAGCTTGCGGCCGTCGATTCCGGGCTGGAGGAGTTGTTGACGGCAGCCGAGCTTCTCGGCGATCTGACCCACGACCTGCTGAGCGGTGTCCGTGATCAGGCCGAGTCGGCGAACGACGACCCCCGACAGCTCGAGCAGTTGGAGGAACAGCTGACGTCGCTGGGTCAGCTCAAGCGGAAGTACGGCAAGACCCTCGAGGAGGTCCTCGAGTTTGGGATCGACGCCGGGCGCCGGGCGGGTGAGTTGGAGACTTTGCTGGAGAAGGCATCGGGGATCGAAGACCTGGTGAGCCAGCTGGAATCTGAAGTCGCCGAGGCCGGGATCCATTTGCGATCCGCCCGCCGGGCCGCGGTACAAGGCATCGAGAACGAGGCGCGGGCCCATCTCGCTGCCCTCGGTCTTCCCTCAGCCTCCCTCAGTTTCTCGATCGAAGAGGTCGAACCAGGCCCGTCGGGGGCCGATCGCGTGGAGCTCATGTTCGCTTCCGATGACCGTCTTGCCGCCGGGACCGTGCACGACGTGGCCTCCGGTGGTGAGCTTTCGCGGTTGGTGCTGGCCCTTCGGCTGGCCACCCGCTCCAAGGATGTCGACTCTCTGGTGTTCGACGAGATCGACGCCGGTGTCGGCGGGGTGACGGCACTGGAGGTCGGGCGCAAGCTCGCCGATCTGGCCCGTACCTGCCAGGTGCTCTGTGTGACCCACCTGCCTCAGGTGGCCGCTCACGCCGACACCCACTATGTGATCGAGCGGACCGGAGCGACCGCATCGGTGAGGAGAATCGAGGGAGAAGACCGTCTGACCGAATTGTCCCGGATGCTGGCCGGTCTGCCCGAAAGCGAGCGTGGCCGGGAGGCGGCCGCCGAGTTGTTGGAAGGAGCCCGAACCGGATGATGCCCTACTCCGACGAGAACACTGCTACATTGGCATCCCGTCATGGACGGCCCTCTTTTCTCACCGGAAACACCCCCTCCAGGCCACACTGACGAAGCTCCCGCACCGACCACCAAGTACGTGTTTGTCACCGGTGGCGTGGTCTCCAGCCTGGGCAAGGGAATAGCTGCATCTTCACTGGGCCGTCTACTCAAATCGCGCGGCCTGCGGGTGGTCAACCAGAAACTCGACCCATACATCAATGTCGACCCCGGGACGATGAACCCGTTCCAGCATGGCGAGGTGTTCGTCACCGATGACGGTGGCGAGACCGATCTCGACCTCGGCCACTACGAGCGATTCACCGGGGAGAACCTGCGAAGGACGTCGAATGTCACCTCCGGATCGGTTTACTTGTCGGTGATCCAGAAGGAGCGTCGCGGCGACTACCTCGGCGACACCGTCCAGGTGATTCCCCACATCACCAATGAGATCAAGGACCGGATACGCCGGGTGGGGGAACAGGACGTCGACGTCGTCATCACCGAGGTGGGTGGGACCGTCGGCGACATAGAGAGCCTCCCCTTCCTCGAGGCAATCCGCCAGTTCGGAAACGATGTGGGGCGTGAGAATGTCGCTTTCGTCCACGTCACGCTGGTCCCGTACATAGCCACCTCCGAAGAGCTGAAGACCAAGCCCACCCAGCACTCCGTGGCCGAGCTCCGGAGCAAGGGCATCCACCCCGATGTGATCATCGTCCGCAGCGATCGCGAAGTGGATGAGGCAGTGCAGAGGAAGATCAGCCTCTTCTGCGACGTCGAGTTTCGGGCAGTGATCGCCGCACCCGATGTGCAGGACATCTACGAGATACCGCTCATCCTCCACGACGGCGGGCTCGACGCGGTGATCTGTGACCGTCTCGGGTTGGTGACGGGGCCACCGAATCTCGAGACCTGGCGATCGATGGTGGCCAGGGCCGCTTCGGCTACCGACAGTGTGAAAGTGGGCATCGTCGGCAAGTACGTGGGACTGCCCGACGCCTACCTCTCGGTCGCCGAGGCGCTCCGCCACGCTGCCGCCGGGCAAGGATTGAAGCTGGATCTGGCATGGGTACCCAGCGACGAGCTGACCGGTCTGCTCGCCGACTCCTATCTCGAGAACCTGGACGGCATCGTGATCCCCGGCGGTTTCGGCTATCGCGGTGTCGAAGGAAAGATCCAGGCGATCCGCTTCGCCAGGGAGAACGGTGTCCCTTTACTCGGGCTTTGCCTCGGCCTGCAATGCGCGGTGATCGAATTCGGTCGCAACGTGCTCGGGCTCACAGACGCCAACAGCACCGAATTCGACCCATCGACGCCGCACCCGGTCATAGATCTGATGGAGAGTCAGGAGGACGTCGAGGACAAGGGCGGCACCATGCGTCTCGGCCTCTACGCCGCCAAGTTGGCCGAAGGCTCGAAGACGAGAGACCTCTATGGCCAGGAGCTCGTCTATGAGCGACATCGTCATCGGTGGGAGGTCAACAACAAGTACCGCAAAGACCTGGAGAACGCCGGGATGAGGCTGTCCGGGCTCTCCCCGGACGACAACCTCGTCGAGTACATCGAGCTCGTCGACCACCCGTACTTCGTCGCCACCCAGGCCCATCCTGAGTTCCGCTCACGCCCCGACCGGCCACATCCCCTCTTCACCGGGCTGATACAGGCCATCATCGAGAAGGGCGAACCGGTCATCGAGGTGACCGAGACCGTCGATCTGACGATTGAGTGAAGCAGAGCTGCCGACCGGCCGATAGCCTGCCAGCAGGCTCGGATACGACAGGATGACGCTTTGATCGTCGGTGTGCCCAAGGAAGTGAAGACCGAAGAGCACCG
>Ga0299907_10000999_pt1 | contig 15341 bp, 16 predicted proteins | sample RVTome_16_FD_198680 | JGI IMG/M metagenome (GOLD analysis project Ga0299907, IMG submission 198680) | Soil microbial communities from uranium-contaminated site in the Upper Colorado River Basin, Wyoming, United States - RVT152D67 (version 2) ... | reverse complement strand
GATCTCGTAGGGGAAGCGGTGCTCGCGGTCGAGCTCTTTGGCCACCGGCGCGATCCGCCGCTCGGCGAACTCGCGCACGGTCCGGCGCAAAAGCTCGTGCTCGTCCGAGAGATCGAAGTCCATCCGCTACGCGGAGAGCCGGCGCGCCAGCTCGGCGAGGAGCCGCACCCCGTAGCCCGTGGCGCCGCAGCCCCTGTAGTAGTCGCCTCGGCCGCGCTCCAGGTAGGCGGTGCCGGCGATGTCGAGGTGCGCCCACGGGCCCTCGCCCACGAACTCCTGCAGGAAGCGAGCGGCGAGGATCGGCGACCCCTGCTTGTAGTCGGAGGAGTTTTTCAAGTCGGCGAAGGTCGATTCGATATAGCGCCGGTAGGTGTCGTGCAGCGGCCAGGGCCAGACGTGATCGCCGCTTGCCTCCGCTGCCGCCCCGATCTCGCCCGTCCAGCTCTCGTCGTTGCCGAAGAGCCCGGCGTAGTAGTCCCCCATCGCCACGACCATCGCCCCGGTGAGGGTGGCCAGGTCGAGCAGGTGCGTCGCGCCCGAGCTCCGTGCATGCCAGAGGGCGTCGGCGAGGATGAGCCGGCCCTCCGCGTCGGTGTTCGTGACCTCGATCGTCTTGCCGTTCAGGGCGGTGATGATGTCGCCGGGCCGGTAGGCGTGCCCGCCCGGCATGTTCTCGCAGGCGGGGACGACCGTGAGGACGCGCAGCGGCAGGCCGAGCTCCGCGATCGCGCCCGTCGCGGCGAGCACGGCCGCGCCTCCCCCCATGTCGGACTTCATCTCCTCCATGCGGAGGGCGGGCTTGAGCGAGAGGCCGCCCGCGTCGAAGGTGATCGCCTTGCCCACGAGGCCGAGCACGAGGTCGCCCCGGGCACCCTCGGGCTCGTAGCGCAGCGTGATGAGTCGCGGCGGGTTGTCGCTCCCCTGGCTGACGGCCGCCAGCGCCCCCATCCCGGCCGAGCCGATCTCGTCCGGGCCGAGCGCTTCCAAGCTGATGCCCGCGCCGGCCACGTTCGCCTCCGCCCAGTCGGCCATGCGGGCCGGAGTCAGCTCGTTCGGCGGGGCGTTGACGAGGTCGCGGCAGCGGTTCGTCCACGTGGAGACGACGTTCGCACGCCGGGCTTCCTCGGCGGCCGCGTCGGCGCCCTCGCCGCAGAGCACGAGGCGCTCGATCTGGGGCTGCGGATCGCCGTTCGTCTTCCAGCGCCCGGGCTCGTACGGCCCGATCGCCGTGCCCTCGACGATCGCCCGGCCCTGGTCGGCTGCGGACAGCGAGCCGCCGCTTTCGAGGATCCAGGCAATGGAGCGTCCGCCCACGTCGCCGGTCCGCGTCGCCGCCGCGGCGGCTGCGGTCCGGAGGCGGTCGGCGTCCACCGAGGCCCCGTTGCCGACTCCGGCCGCGACGATCCGGCGCGCCGCGATGCGGCCGTCGGAATGGAGCAGCGTGACGCAGCCCTCCTCGCCCTTGAGCTCCCCATCCTCCACGAGCTGGCCGAGGCGCCCTTCGACGAGGCTGTCGAGTGCGCGTGCGGCCGCGGTCAGCGCGACCGGGTCGGGGACCGAGAAGACGAGGACGTCGGCCTCGATCCCCTCCGGCGCCCCCTGGACGACGTCGATCTCCATGGGCGAGCGCGATGCTATCCGAAGGCCTCGGAAATGTGCCTCGTTCGAGGGATACGAGGCCGTCCGGCCGCGCCGATACAACAGGTGCGCGATGAGCGCAGCTCTACCCTCTCCTCAGCCCGCACCCTCCCCCCGCGGGCCTCTCCCCGTCGAAGCCCTCCAGGATCTCCTCGGAGGGCTTCTGCTTTCGAGGGAGGAGTTGCGCCGCTCCGGGGAGACCGCTTTCCAGCTCGAGCGTAACCGGCAGGAGATCGTGCGCGTCCAAAGCGAGCTCTGTCGGGCCTGGATCGAGCGCCGCAGGCGGCAGTAGCCGCTTCCTGCCGGTCGGCGGCGGGTAACGTCTGGCCCATGAACGCGGGCGTGGACAGGCCGGCGATGGCCGCGCTCTCCTCCGGTCATTTCGCCACCGATCTCGCACAGGGCGCCTTGCCCGCGCTCCTTCCCTTCCTCGCCCTGCGCTTCGATCTCTCGTACACGATGGTCGGCGCCCTCGTGCTCGCGGCGACGATCAGCTCCTCGTTGATCCAGCCCGCCTTCGGGCTCTGGTCGGACGCCCGCGGCGCGCTCTGGCTCCTGCCGGGGGGCGTGGCGCTCGCCGGGATCGGCATGGCCCTGGCATCGGTCGCGCCGAGCTACCCGCTCGTTCTGCTCGCCGTCCTCGTCTCCGGCGTCGGCGTCGCCGCCTACCACCCCGAGGGCTCGAAGTTCGCGAGCTACGTGAGCGGCGACCGGCGGGCGAGCGGTATGTCGCTGTTCTCCGTCGGGGGCAACGTCGGGTTCGCGGCCGGCCCGCTCCTCGCTTCCTTTCTCGTCCTCACGCTCGGGCTCGGCCTCGACGGGGGAGCCTTCCTCGCCCTGCCGGGGCTCCTCGTCGCCGGGTTGCTCGTCTTGGCGCTCCCGTACCTCGCCCGCTTCGCCCCGGAGGAGGGACCGCGCGCCGCCCGGCTGACGTCCGATCCGAGCCAGCCGCGCGGCCTGGCGCTCCTCCTCGGCGTCGTCGGGTTGCGCAGCCTCGCCCACATGGGTCTCTTCACGTTCGTGCCGCTGTACGAGCTCGAGCGCGGAAACAGTGCCGGTTACGGGACGCGGCTGCTCGCGCTCTTCCTCTTCGCCGGGGCGGTCGGGACGCTTCTCGGCGGGCCGCTCGCAGACCGCTTCGGGCGACGCGCCGTGCTCCTCGGCAGCTTCGTCCTCGCCACCCCGCTGATCGTCGTCTACGTGCTGGTCGGTGGTTTCGTGGGAGCCGTCGCGCTCACCCTCTCCGGCGCGGCCGTGATCGGCACATTCGGCGTCAGCCTCGTCATGAGCCAGGAGTACATGCCGGGCCGCGTGGGCATGGCCTCCGGCCTCTCGATCGGGATGGCGATCGGCCTCGGCGGCGTCGCCGCCCTCTCGCTGGGCGCCCTCGCGGACGGCATCGACCTCGAGACCGCCGTCCTCCTGACCGCGGCCGGGCCGGCGCTGTGCATCGGGCTTACGCTCCTCCTACCTTCGTCGCGCGGGACCGCGCGGCCGGAGCCGGCCACGGCGACGATCTGATGCCCACGCGCGCCCGCGAGTTCTTCGAGGAGCTGCAGGGTCGCACGGCGAGCGAGCGCGCGCGCGGCCTCGCGGCCTCATACCGCTTCGACGTCGACGACGTGGGGAGCTGGCGGGTCGAGGTCGACGACGGCGCACTCTCCGTCGAGGAGAGCGCAGCCGCCGCCGACTGCATCATCTGGGCCTCCGAGGAGACCTTCCTGCGGATCGTTCGCGGCGAGGAGAACGCGCTGGGCGCTTACCTCACCGGCAAGGTCAAGGTCGCGGGCGACGTCGGGCTCGCCTTTCGCCTCCGCGAGCTTCTGACCTAGCGCTTACGAGCGGACGGCCTCGCGTGTGGCCTCGCGCTGCTCCTCATGCACGCCTTCCCCGAACTCCTCCACGAGCTTCCTGGTGAAGGCGGGAAGGTCGTCCGGCTTCCGGCTCGTGAAGAGCCCGCGGTCGACGTGGAGCTCCTCGTCGACCCAGGTGCCGCCGGCGTTCTCGACGTCCGTCCTGAGGCTCGGCCAGGACGTAAGGGTGCGGCCCTTGACGACGCCGGCCTCGATCAGCGTCCAGATGCCGTGGCAAATGGCGCCCACTGGCTTTCCCTGCTCGAAGAACGTGCGGACGAAGCCGACGGCCTTTTCGTCCGTGCGCAGGATGTCCGGGTTGATGACGCCGCCCGGCAGCAAGAGGCCGTCGTAGTCGGTCGGATCGGCGTCCTTGACGACCTTGTCGACCGTGAACGTCTTGCCCTTGTCGTGGTGGTCGAAGCCCTGGATCTCTCCGGTCTTCAGCGAGAGCAGCTCAGGCTCGCCGCCGGCCTTCTCCACGGCCTTCCACGGCTCGGTCAGCTCGACCTGCTCGACGCCGTCGGCGGCGAGGAACGCGATGCGCATGCCCTTGAGCTCGTTGGCCATTTCTCGTCACTACCTCCTCGGTCTCGGGTCTTCTCAGCGCCTACCCGGCGGGGAGGAGCGAAAACGCCCGATCACGGAGCGAGGCGCGCGAGCCGCCAGCCGGTCTCGTGACGCATGTAGCAGAAGCGGTCGTGGAGCCGGTTCGGGCGGTTCTGCCAGAGCTCGACGCGGTCGGGCGCGAGCACGTAGCCGCCCCACCAGGGCGGCAGCGGCGGGTCGGCGCCGTGCCGCTTTTCCGCCTCGGCGAACGCCGCGTCGAGCGCCCCCCGTCCGGGGATGGGCTCGCTCTGGCGCGAGGCCCACGCGCCGATCCGGCTTCCGGGCGGCCTGGTGCGGAAGTACGCTTCCGACTCCTCCGCCGGGAGGCGCTCGACGCGGCCGGCGGCCGTGACCTGGCGGCGCGGCTCCTGGGGCCAGTGGATGACGAGCGCGGCGTAGGGGTTCTCCGCCAGCTCGCGGCCCTTGCGGCTCTCGTAGTTGGTGAAGAAGAGGAAGCCGCGCTCGTCCACGCCCTTCAGGAGCACGGTGCGCGCGGAGGGGCGCCCGTCCGTGGTGGCCGTGGCGAGCGTCATCGCCTCGGGCAGCTCGATCCCCTCCGCCTTCGCCTCCGCGTACCAGCGCTGCACCTGGATCAGCGGGTCGGGATGGAGGTCGCCGGTGTCCATCACTCCTCGAGTTCGACGAGGACGGCGCCGCCCGTCACCTGGTCGCCCTCGGAGACGAGGACGCGGCTGACCACGGCCTTATATGGGGAGACGAGCGGCGTCTCCATCTTCATCGCCTCGAGGACGACGAGCGGCTGGCGGGGCTCGACGCGCTCGCCCTCGCCCGCGAGCACCCGGATGACCACGCCCGGCATGGGCGCGACGAGCGCGCTCTTTCCGCCGGCGCCCCCCTCGCCGCCGTGGGCGAAGTCCTCCACCCTGGGCGGCGGCCTACGATCGGGCCCGTCACGGTCGACCCGCCACGGCGCGGGCACCTCGGCCGTGCGCGAGAGGGGCGGATGCTCGGCGAGGAAAGCGGTCGTCGTCCGGCCGGCGCGCACCTCCGGGTGGTCGACGAGCCAGCGGAGGAAGCCCAGGTTCGTCGTCACGCCGCCGACCCGGGTCTCGCGCAGGGCGCGGGAAAGCAGCGCGAGCGCCTCGTCGCGCGTATCCGCCGCCGCGATCAGCTTGGCGATCAGCGGGTCGTACGCGACGGGCACCGAGTCTCCGGCCTCGACGCCCGCGTCGACGCGCACGCCGTGAGGCAGCTCCAGCCGCTCGACCCGCCCCGCCTGGGGGAGGAAGGTCAGGGGATCCTCGGCGTAGAGCCGCACCTCGACCGCGTGCCCGGCCGGCTCGCGGGACTCGAGGCCGAGCCGCTCTCCGGCCGCGATCCGGAGCTGCTGCTCGACGAGGTCGAGCCCGGTCACGAGCTCCGTGACGGGATGCTCGACCTGGAGACGGGCGTTCAGCTCGAGGAAGAAGAACTCGCCGCCCGCGAGCATGAACTCCGCCGTCCCCGCGTTCCGGTAGCCGACGGCGCGTGTGAAGGCGACGGCCGCTGCGGCCATTTCCTCCCGGAGCTCGGGGTCGAGGGCGGGAGAGGGGCTCTCCTCTAGCACCTTCTGGTGGCGGCGCTGGATCGAGCATTCGCGCTCGCCGAGGTGAACGACCGCCCCGTGGGCATCGGCGAGGAGCTGGATCTCCACGTGGCGCGGTCGCTCGACGTAGCGCTCGCAGAAGACCCGCTCGTCGCCGAAGCCCGCCTTCGCCTCCCGGCGCGCCGAGGCGAGCGCCTCCTCTAGATCTTCGGCCGTGTGGACGACGCGCATGCCGCGCCCGCCCCCGCCGGCCGCCGCCTTGACGATCAGCGGGTAGCCGACCTCCTCGGGGCTCCCGCCCGGAACGACCGGGACGCCCGCCTCGCGCGCGAGCCGCTTCGCCTCCAGCTTGTCTCCAGAGGCGCGGAGCGCCTCGGAGGTCGGCCCGACCCACGTGAGGCCGGCCGCCTCTACCGCCTCGCCGAAGTCTGCATTCTCGGCGAGGAAGCCGTAGCCGGGATGGACCCCGTCGGCTCCGGTCTCCTGCGCAGCGCGGACGTGCTCCTCCGCCTCGAGGTAGCCCGCCACCGGAACGACCTGGTCGGCCTCCCGGGCGTGGTAGGCGCCCTCGTCGTCGGGCGCGGCGACCGCGACCGTGTCGATGCCCAGGCGCCGGCAGGTACGGAAGACGCGTGCGGCGATCTCGCCGCGGTTGGCTACGAGGAGCTTTCGGATCTCCACTCGGGCGCCCGCTTCTCGAGGAAGGCGCGAAGGCCGTCCTGACCCTCGGCGCTCGTCCGCCGCTCGGCCGCGATCTGCGCGGTGTCGATCCCCTCGGGGCGCTCGCGAACGAGCCGTTTCGCCGTCCGGACCGCCTCGGGGCCGCCGGCCAGGAGATCTGCCACGACCGCCTCCACGGCGGCGTCGAGTGCCGGCGCCACCTCGTGCACGAGCCCGATGCGGAGGGCCGTGGCGGCGTCGAAGCGCTCGCCGGTGAGAAAGAGGCGCCGCGCGGGCCCCGGCCCGATCCGGCGCAGGACGAAGGGAGAGATGACCGCGGGGACGATCCCGAGGCGCACCTCGGAGAACCCGAAGACCGCATCCTCGCCCGCCAGCACCACGTCGGCGCAGGCGACGAGCCCGGAGCCGCCGCCGAGGGCGTAGCCCTGCACGCGCGCGACCACCGGTGCGGGACACTCGTCGATCGCCTGGAGCATGCCGTAGAGGCGCATGGCGTCCTCGACGTTCTCCTCGTACGACAGGTCGACGGACGAGCGCTGCCACTCGACGTCGGCGCCCGCGCAGAAGCTCGGCCCGTCCCCGGCCAGGACGACCGCCTGTGCGTCCCCGACGTCGGCGAACGCGGCTGTGAGCTCGGCGATGAGGGGGGCGTCGAAGGCGTTCCGCCGCTCCGGCTTCGCCATCGTCACGCGCAGCACGGGACCCTCTCGTCCGATCCGGAGCGCGCTCATCGGCGGGGAGCTTAGAGTTCGCGGCGTGATCCAGGGAGCGCTGGCGGCGGCCGTGACGCCGCTCCGGGAGGACGGGGCGGCGCTCGACGAGGACGCATGGGGGCCGCTCGCCGAGTTTCTCTCCGCGGGCGGGCTCGACGGCGTCCTCGCCATGGGCACGGCCGGGGAGGGCATCCTCCTCGACCGCCGCGAGCGGAAGCGGGTCACCGAGCTCTGGGCCGAAGCCTGCCGCGGGCGTCTCGCCCTCGCCGTCCACTGCGGGGCTCAGACCACCGCGGACACGGTTGCCCTGGCTGCGCACGCGGCGGAGGCGGGCGCGGACGCGGTCGCCGCGATCGGCCCGCCCTACTTCCAGCTCGACGACGAGGCGCTGCTCGCGCACTTCGAGGCAGCCGCGCACGCCTGTGCGCCGACGCCCTTCTACCTCTACGAGTTCGAGCGCGTGAGCGGCTACGCCGTTCCCCTCGGCGTCGTCGAGCGACTGCGGGAGCGGGCTCCGAACCTGGCCGGCATGAAGGTCTCCGACTCGCCCTGGGAACGCTTCCAGCCGTATCTCGTCGAGGGGCTCGACGTCTTCGTCGGCCCCGAGCGCCTCATCCACCGGGGGATCGCGGGCGGGGCGCGCGGGGCGGTCTCGGCGCTCGCCGCGGCGTTCCCGGAGCTCGTCGCCGAGGCCGTGCGGGCGCCGAGCGAAGCGGGAAGCGAGCGCGTCGGCGCCGTCCGCGACGGGCTGGAGAGCTTCCCCCGGCACGCGGCGCTCAAGCGCGTGCTCGCCCAACGGGGCGTCGCGATCCGCGAGGACGTGCGAGCGCCGCTCCGGCCGCTCACCGAGGAGGAGCGCGCCCGCCTCGACGAGCTCGTGCCCGAGTGGCTCGCATAGCCGTACACGGCGCCGGCGCGATCGGCGCGAGCGTCGCCTACCACCTCGCCCTCCTCGGCGCCCGCGACGTCGTCCTCGCCGAGCGCGGGGAGATCGCGGGAGGCTCGACCGCGAAGGCGATGGGAGGCGTGCGTCAGCAGTTCTCGACCGCCGCCGAGGTGCGGCTCGCGCAGGAGAGCATCCGCTTCTTCGAGGAGCTCGGGCCCGAGCTCTTCCAGCAGGTGGGCTACCTGTTCCTGGCGGCGACGGAGGAAGGGCTGGCGACGCTCCGGGAGCGACGCACGATCCAGACGAGCCTCGGAGTGCCCGTGGAGGACGTCGACGCAGCGGGAGCCGCGGAGCTGGCGCCGGGTCTGGCCCTGGAGGACGTCCTGGGAGGCGTCTTCTGCGCGACGGACGGCACCGCCGACCCTCCGCGGGTCACGCGCGAGTTCGTCCGCCGCGCCGCGGAGCTGGGCGTGGAGGTGCGGGAGGGAGCTGCCGGCGAGGAGGTCGAGGCGGATGTGCGCGTCCTCGCCTGCGGCCCCTGGTCGGCCGAAGCCGCCCGCCTGCACGGCGTCGAGCTGCCCGTGCGGCCGCTCTGCCGGCAGCTCATCGAGACCACGCCGGTCGCGGGCCTCCCGGGCAGCCTGCCGCTGGTGCTGGAAGTCGAGACGGGCTTCCACTTCCGCCGCCGTGGGAACGCGCTGCGCCTCGCCATGGTCGATCCCGCTCCGCGCTGGGGCTTCGAGGAATCGGTGGACGAGTCGCTCCTCCCCGACCGGCTCGCGCGGCTGGCCCGGCGCTTTCCGCCCGCGGCGGGAGCGGGCGTCGGCCGAGCCTGGGCGGGCCTCTACGACATGACGCCGGACGCCCATCCGATCATCGGCTGGGTCGCCGACGGCGTGTACGCCGCCTGCGGCTTCTCGGGTCACGGCTTCATGCAGTCGCCGGCCGTGGGACGCGCCGCTGCGGAGGAGCTCCTCACAGGGGGCTCCACGCTCGACCTCTCGCCCTACCGGCTCGAGCGCTTCGCCGAGGGCGCCGTCTTCCCCGAGGAGGTCGTGCTCTGAGTGCCTGCGCGCGCGAGTCGGTGGCCGTGACCGGGGTCACGGCCTGATTCACCATCGGGAGCAGCGGGAACACAGGGCCTGGCCCGGAACGCTCCGCCGGCCGGCCGCAGCCGGCGGTACACGTCCGGGCCATTACCAGACCGAGAGCCCAGAAGCGGCCGAAAACTTGCGACGCTGCGGCGCGATGTGCAAGTTCCGGCGTTTCGGGGAACCTCGTAAGGTGCGATGACGCCGTCGCTCGCAGAAAGGGAGACGTCCGAGAGGACTTTCGAGCGCCTGTACCGGCTGCACCGCGGTGACGTCTACCGCTTCGTCCTGCGCGACCTCCGCGACCCGGACGACGCCGAAGACGTCACCCAGGTCGCGTTCCTCAACGCCTACCGGGCCCTTCAGCGCGGATCGGATCCGGAGAAGCCGCGTGCCTGGCTCTTCACGATCGCCCAGAACGTCGCGCGCCGCCGCTTCCGCAACCGGGCCTCGCGTCCCCGGGAGGTCGAGCTCGACCCGGAGGCGCTCGTCGCGCCCGAGCCCGAGGGACCCACCGCCGCGGAGATTCGCGCGGCGCTCCTACGACTGCGTCCGAACCAGCGGGCGGTCATGGTCCTGCGGGAGATCGGCGGCCTCTCGTACGCGGAGATCGCCGAGACGCTCGGTCTCTCCGTCTCCGCCGTGGAGACACTTCTTTTCCGCTCCCGGCGCGCGCTGCGCGAGGAGCTCGCCGCCGCCGAGGAGCAGGGGGCCGTGCGCGTCGGCGGCATCGTCCTCTGGCCTCTCCCGGCGGCTCTCTCGGAGGCGGCCGGGTCGATCGCCGCGTGGCTCGGCCGGCGTGCGCTCGCGGCCAAGGTGGCGGGAGCCGTCGGGGCGACCGCCATCGGAACCGGCGTCGCCGTGCAGGCGGGCGCCGTGCCCTTGTCCGGCGCGGATCGCGAGCCGCAGAGGACGGGTCCCGTGCCCGTCACTGCCGTCCAGAGGGGGGAAGGTGCGTCGGCGCCCGCGGCCAAGGCGGCCTCCGGGAAGGCCGGACCGGTGCGAGAACAGGCCGAGGCCGGGCCCGGGCGCACGTCGAAGCAGCCCGCCCCCGCCGACCTGGGTGGTCAGGCGGCCGCTTTGGGAGGGCTCCCCGCGGCGATCCTCCCCCAGGTGCAGGCCCCCGAGGCAGGCCTCCCGGCTGTGCCTGTCCCGTCCGAGACCGACCCGCCTGTGACCGTCCCGCCGGTCAGCCTGCCGCCGGTCCCCGTGCCGCCGGTCCCCGTGCCGCCCGCCCCGGTGCCGCCGCCGGTCGAGGCGCCGGACCTGCCTCTGCCGGCTCCCGAGCTGCCGCCGCTCCCGGATGCGGGCGACCTGCTGCCCTGAGCGGGACTACATCCGGAAGACGCCGAACGTCGTCTCGGGAATCGAGGCGTTCAGGCTCGCGGAGATCCCGCGCGCGAGCACCCGGCGCGTCTCGAGCGGGTCGATGATGCCGTCGTCCCAGAGCCGCGCGGTCGAGTAGTAGGGGTTCCCCTCGCGCTCGTACTTGGCCCGGATCTCGTCCGGGTCGGCGCGGCCGACCGTGGAGAGCACCGTCGCCGCCTGCTCGCCTCCCATCACGCTGATGCGCGCGTTCGGCCACATCCAGAGCTGCCGCGGCGCGTACGCGCGCCCGCACATGCCGTAGTTCCCCGCCCCGAAGGACCCGCCGACGACGACGGTGAACTTCGGCACCTGGGCGCAGGCGACCGCGGTCACCAGCTTGGCGCCGTCCTTGGCGATGCCGCCCGCCTCGTACTCCTTGCCGACCATGAAGCCCGTGATGTTCTGAAGGAAGACGAGCGGGATTTTCCGCTTGCAGGCGAGCTGGATGAAGTGGGCTCCCTTGAGCGCGCTCTCGGAGAAGAGCACGCCGTTGTTGGCGAGGACGGCGACCGGGTAGCCCTCGATACGCGCGAAGCCGCAGACGAGCGTCTCGCCGTAGAGCGCCTTGAACTCGTGCAGGCGGCTCCCGTCCACGAGGCGGGCGAGCACCTCGCGCACGTCGTAGCCGCGGGAGTAGTCTTCCGGGACGATCCCGTAGAGCTCCTCCGGGTCGTAGAGCGGCTCCTCGGGAGGGAGGACCTCCCAGGGCGGCTCCGGCTTGCGGCGGTCGAGGTTCGAGACGATCTGGCGCGCGAGCGCGAGCGCGTGCTCGTCGCTGACGGCGTAGTGGTCGGTGACGCCGGAGATCCGCGAGTGGACGTCGGCTCCGCCGAGCTCCTCGGCCGTCACCTCCTCCCCCGTGGCCGCCTTCACGAGCGGCGGGCCGCCCAGGAAGATCGTCCCCGTGCCGCGGACGATCACCGTCTCGTCGCTCATCGCGGGGACGTAGGCGCCGCCCGCGGTGCAGGAGCCCATGACGACGGCGATCTGCGGGATGCCCTGCGCCGACATGCGCGCCTGGTTGAAGAAGATGCGCCCGAAGTGCTCCCGGTCGGGGAAGACCTCGTCCTGCATCGGCAGGAAGGCGCCGCCCGAGTCGACGAGGTAGAGGCAGGGCAGGCCGTTCTGCTCGGCGACCTCCTGTGCGCGCAGGTGCTTCTTGACCGTGAGCGGGTAGTAGGTGCCGCCCTTCACGGTCGCGTCGTTGGCGACGAGCACGCACTCGACGCCCTCGACGACGCCGATCCCCGTGACGATGCCGGCGCCGGGCGCATCGCCGCCGTACACCTCCCAGGCGGCGAGGGCGTTCAGCTCGAGGAAGGCCGAGCCGGGGTCGAGGAGACGCGCGATCCGCTCGCGAGGCAAGAGCTTGCCCCGCGCGCGATGCTTCTCGATCGCCGTCTCCCCACCGCCCTCCGCGGCCCGGGCCGTGCGCTCGCGAAGCTCGGCGACGAGCTCCTCCATCCGCGTCCGGTTGGCCGCGTACGTCTCGGCGGCCCGGTCGGCTCGGGTCTCGAGGACGGCCACGCTACGAAGGCGGCGGCAGCTTGGCGAGAACCGCCTTGACCGCGCGGAGGATGTCCGCCTCCTCGTGGCCGAAGTCCTCGAGGTACGCCGTGAGCGCCGCTCGCACGAGACGAAGCTCGTCGTCGTCCAGCTCGATCGTGTGCATGGTCGTAGCGTAAGGGTTTACCCGGCGCTTACAGAACCCGCACGGCGTCTTGACGAGCTGGTGGTTCAGTCCCAGGAGTCGGATCTTCACCTCGGGAAAGGAACGCCGTGACGCGCACACTCCTCCTCCTCGTCGTGGCCGGGGCAACGGTGCTCGCGGTCGCGCCGGCGGCCCTCGCAGCGAAGATCGTGGGCACCGCCGGCGACGACATGCTGACCGGGACCGACCGACGCGACTTCATCTACGGCCGCGGCGGAGACGACCTGCTGGGCGGCGGCGGCGGCAGCGACTTTCTCTTCGGCGCGCGCGGCGCGGACACGCTCTCGGGCGACCACGGCCGTGACTTCCTCTCCGGCGGGCGCGGGAGCGACACGCTCGAGGGCGGCGAGGGCGCCGACGTGCTCCACGCGGGCCCCGGGACGGACGTGCTCGAGGGCGGGCCCGGCAACGACAAGCTCCTCGCCGGCGGCAACGACGGAGCCGCAGACGTGGTCGACTGCGGTGCGGGCCTCGACCGAGCCGTCATCCGCCAGGGCGACGTGGCGATCGACTGCGAGCGCGTCCGTGTCCGCGCCGGCTCGCGCCGTGGTCCGCGAGGAGGGAGGATTCGCGGCACGGCGGAAGGGGACACGCTGGCCGGCACGAGCCGCCGTGACTTCATGTTCGGCTTCGCCGGCGCCGACACGCTCAGCGGGCTGGGCGGGAGCGACTACCTGTTCGGCAACCGGGGGAACGACGCGCTCCACGGCGGCGAAGGCGGGGATCACGTCTGGGGCGGAAGCGGCGACGACTCGCTCCACGGCGGCCCCGGAAACGACTGGCTCTGGGCCGGCGCAGGCACCGACGCGCTCTTCGGCGACGAGGGCAACGACCGGCTCTTCGCGGCCGCCGACGACGAAGCCGTCGACACGCTGAACTGCGGCGAGAACGAGGGCGACCGGGACATCGCCGTGCTGCGGCCGGGGGACACGGCCGTGAACTGCGAGCGCGTCCGCACGCTCGCTCCCTGAGGGCGATAGGGGTTCGCTCTCAGCGAGCGAGGCCCGGAGCCTTCCGGGCCTCGCTCGTACGGTCCAGCGCCGCGCGAAGCGCGGCGACGTAGTCACGCAGCGCCTGCGGGCCGCCCTCTTCCGCGATTTGGATCGCCCGGCTTCCGACGACGACGCCGTCGGCGAGCGAGGCCGCCTCGGCCGCCTGCTCCGGAGTCGCGATGCCGAAGCCGGCCAGGAGGGGAACGTCGGCGACGGCCCGCGCGCGCTCGACGAGCCCGGCCAGTTGCGCGGAGATGCCTTCGCGCGCCCCGGTCGTCCCCGTCACCGAGACGAGGTAGAGCCAGCCGTCGGTGCGCTCGGCAGCCAGGCGGATGCGCTCGGTCGGCGTCGTCGGGGCGACGAGCTGGACTCGCCGGAGCTCGGGCGCAGCCTCCACCGGCAGGTCGGCGACGATGAGGCTCGTCGCGCCCGACGCTTCTGCGTCCACCCGAAAGCGCTTGTAGCCGTAGGCCTCGAGGATGGAGGCGTAGGTCATGGGGATCAACGGCACGTCGACGCGCGCGCGTATCTCGGCGAGACACTCGAGGCAGGCGCGGGTGCGCATGCCTCGCGCGAGCGCGCGCTCGCCCGCGCGGCGGATGACGGGCCCGTCTGCGAGCGGGTCGGAGAAGGGAAAGCCGATCTCGAGCAGGCCGGCGCCGCCGCCCACGGCCGCCTCCGCCAGGTCCGGGGTCTCCGGCCCGGCCATCAGGTAGATGGAGAGCCGCTTCGTCAGCTCGGCTCCTTCCTGGCGACGATGAGGAGATGCTCGCCGCAGTCGAGCGCGCCGGGCTCCGCGCCCGCTGCGTCGTAGAAGCGCGCCGCACGCTCGGCGTCGTAGCGCAGGGTCATTCCGCCGCGAGCACGACGCCCAGGTCCTTGTCCCCCCGGCCGGAGAGCCCGACGAGGACGAGCTCCGCGTCCAGGTCGAGCGCCCGCGCGAGCGCGTGCGCGGGCTCGAGGGCCGGGATGATCCCCTCCCGCTCCGTGAGGAGGTGGAAGGTGGCGAGCGCCTCCTCGTCCGTCGCGGTGACGTACTCGGCGCGACCGGTGTCCCGCAGCGAGGCGTGCTCGGGGCCGACGCCGGGGTAGTCGAGGCCGGCGGAGATCGAGTGCGCGTCGACGATCTGCCCGTCCTCGTCCGCGAGGATCGACGAGCGCGCCCCGTGCAGGACGCCGGCCCGTCCGGTGCCGAGGCTTGCCGCCCCGGCCGCCTCGACGCCGACGAGGCGCACGTCCTCGTCCTCGAGAAAGCCGGCGAAGAGGCCGATCGCGTTCGAGCCGCCGCCGACGCAGGCGACGACCGCATCCGGCAGACGTCCCTCGGCGTCGAGCGCCTGCCGGCGGGCCTCGCGGCCGATGACGGCCTGGAGCTCGCGCACGATCTCCGGGTACGGGTGCGGGCCGACGCAGGAGCCGATCAGGTAGTGCGTCGTCTCCACGTTCGTGATCCAGTCGCGGATCGCCTCGCTCGTCGCCTCCTTGAGCGTCCTCGTGCCGAACTCGACCGGGCGCACCTCGGCTCCGAGCAGGCGCATGCGCTCGACGTTCGGCCGTTGCCGCTCCATGTCCTCGGCGCCCATGTAGACGACGCACTCGAGGCCGAAGCGAGCGCAGACGGTGGCGGAGGCGACGCCGTGCTGACCGGCTCCCGTCTCGGCCACGATGCGCCGCTTCCCGAGGCCGCGGGCGACGAGCGCCTGCCCGAGGGCGTTGTTGATCTTGTGAGCGCCCGTGTGGCAGAGGTCCTCGCGCTTCAGGTAGATCCTCTTGTCCTCGCTCAGGCGTTCGCTGCGATAGAGCGGCGTGGGGCGGCCGGCGTAGGTCTTCTGGAGCTGCGCCAGCTCGGCGGCGAAGCTCGTGGACTCGCGCATCTCCGCCCAGCCGCTCGCGAGCTCGTCGAGCGCGGGCATGAGCGTCTCGGGCACGAAGCGGCCGCCGTAGGGGCCGTAGAACCCCACCTCCGCCGTCGTCACCGAGCCGCCTCCACGAACGACCGCACGCGCGCGTGGTCCTTGACGCCGGGGCCGGCCTCGAGGCTGCGGCTCGCGTCGACGCACCACGGCCGCACGGCGGCGATCGCCGCGCGGACGTTCTCGGGTCCGAGGCCGCCCGCGAGGAGAACGCGTCCTTCCGCCCGGGCGGCCCGCTGCCAGTGGGCCGGGTCGGCGTCCTCCCAGGGGAGGTCGAGCACGCGGGCGACGCGCTCGCCCCGGCGCAGGAGGATGCCGTCGCGACCGCGGTGGCCGTTCT
>Ga0299907_10000998_pt1 | contig 15351 bp, 16 predicted proteins | sample RVTome_16_FD_198680 | JGI IMG/M metagenome (GOLD analysis project Ga0299907, IMG submission 198680) | Soil microbial communities from uranium-contaminated site in the Upper Colorado River Basin, Wyoming, United States - RVT152D67 (version 2) ... | reverse complement strand
CGTCGCCGTCTCCGCCCGCTAGGTGGTCGCCGCCGCCGTTGCCGTCGAGCTGGTTGTTCGCCGCGACCGCCGTGGCCCGGATGTCGTCGCCCCCCGAGCCGCCCTTGACGTTCTCGACGCTGCCCATCACGTCGTCGTGTTCGACGCCGGGCGCGCCGTCGTTTGCCGAGCCTTCGCCGATGGTCACCTGGACGGGGGTGGTGCGTCCGGAGTAGTCCGCGGTGTCCGTGCCGGCGCCGCCGTCGTAGACGTCGCCCGTCGTCGTCGATGCACCGGCGTTGGCAGTGTCGTTGCCGTCGCCGAGGTCCACCGACGCCCCGGTGGTGGTGTCGTTACGCACCGCGTCGTTCCCGTCGCCGGCTGTCACGTCGATCGACGTCACGCCGGTGCATGTGACCCGCTTCGGCATGGCGGGCACCGGGGTGCAGCCGGGATCCGGCAGGAGCAGCGGCACGCCCGTGTCCTCGACCGTGAAGGTTCCGCCCGTCTCTGTGATCGTGACGGCGTTCGCCTCGCCGTCCGCGGCCACGAACTGAAGCTCCCCGCCGTCCACTCCGACCGTCGCCGCCTGGGCCGGGCCGGCGCACAGCAGCGCGGCCAGGCTCGCCAGCGCAGCGCCGGAGATCCTCGTACTGCCCGTCAAGCGTCCCTGCGGCAACATGGGTGCCCCCCTCCCCCGGCCCGCCCGGGGCGTTCGTTCCGTGCATCCAGCCCAGCGATCAGGCTGACGTTAGTAGTTCGTTCTTGCTTCACCATTAGTGGCAAGCCGCGGCGGCACGCCACTGGCAACCGCTTGGCCCCGTCCGTCGTTCCAGGGCAACAACGGGCGAGGCGCCCGATACGTGACGCAGACGAGTGGCAGCCAGCGCCGCTCTCCCTTCGCTGGCGGGCTCGTCGTGCCGCAGATCGAGGCGGCGCGTCCCGGAGCGCGACCGTGGATGGCCGCAGGGACGTCGTACTCAGGGCAGCAGCTCGAACGCCTCCCGGTGGCGCGGCCTTACCGCCGCGAAATGGCGGCGATCGAGCGTGACGACGGTCGGGGCCTCGAGGCGTTCGGCGAGGGCGACCACCGAGGCGTCTGTCCCCCCGAGGGGGAAGCTCGCGTACTCCTCGACGAGCTCCGCCATCCGGGCGAAGTCGGCGCTGTCGGGACCTTCGACGTCCAAGGCGCCGAGGCCGCTCAGGAAGGCGGACTCGGCCGCGGGGCCGAGACGTCGCCCTACGAAGTACGTCGCCTCCGCGACGGCGAGCGCGGGGATCACGAGCCGCAGGTCCGGCCGCGAGAGGACCTTCACCGATGGTTCGTGGTCGACGTCGTCGGCGTCCGCCGCCGCGTACAGGGGGCCGGCGTCAACGACGGCGAGCGTCGTCATCCCACTCGCGCTCGATGAGCGCCTCCATCTTCCGCGCCGTGTGGCGATGGCCGCTGCGGCCTACGCCCGCGAACGGCAGGTCGCGCGGCTCGCTCGCCGGCGCGAGGCCCAGGTGGATCGACAGGGCGTCGCGCGTGATCTCGGATGCCGACCTGTTGCGGCGACGCGCCTCGCGGCGCAGGGCGCTTGCGAGCGCGTCCGGGAGGGATACGGTGGTGCGGTGCATATGTGCATACTAACACCACCGACGGCGCCCCTCGCCGCATGCGACGAGAGCCGCCCGCCGCCGCGGGTTTCGCCCCCCTCGCGCCGCTAGAGTTCCGCGCCGCATGTTCGCCAAGGTCCTGGTCGCCAATCGCGGGGAGATCGCGATCCGCGTGCTCCGCGCCCTCGAGGAGATGGGGATCGAAGGGGTGGCGGTGTACTCGGAGCTCGACCGCGACGCGCTGCACGTCCAGCGCGCCGACGAGGCGTACCTGCTCGGTCCCGGGCCGGCGGCCGAGAGCTACCTGAACATCGAGAAGATCGTCGCGGTGGCGAAGGAGTCGGGCGCCGAGGCGATCCACCCCGGCTACGGGTTCCTGGCCGAGAACGCGGCCTTCGCCCGCGCGTGCGCCGAGGCCGGCATCGTCTTCATCGGGCCGCCCGCCGAGGCCATCGAGGCCATGGGCTCCAAGACACGCGCGCGCGAGCTGATGGAGAAGGCGGGGGTGCCGATCGTCCCCGGCACCACCGAGCCGGTCCCCGACGTGAAGGCCGCGCGCAAGCTGATCGACGACACCGTCGGCTACCCCGTCGCGGTCAAGGCAGCCGGGGGCGGCGGGGGCAAGGGCTTCCGCGTCGCGCTGACCGAGGACGAGCTCGAGGACGCCTTCGAGGGAGCGGCGCGCGAGGGGGAGAAGTTCTTCGGGGACGCCACCGTCTACCTCGAGCGCTACCTGCCCGACCCGCGCCACGTCGAGGTCCAGGTCCTCGCCGACACGCACGGCAACGTCATCCACCTCGGCGAGCGCGACTGCTCGGTCCAGCGCCGTCACCAGAAGCTGATCGAGGAGTCGCCCGCCCCCGCCGTGGACGAGGAGCTCCGCGCCCGGATCGGGAAGATCGCCACCGAGGCGGCGGCCGCCGTCGACTACGTCGGCGCCGGGACGATCGAGGGCTTGCTGGCCCAGCGCGAGGGAGCGAGCGCCGGCGAGCGGACGAGCGAGTACTTCTTCCTGGAGATGAACACCCGCGTCCAGGTCGAGCACTGCGTGACCGAGATGACCACCGGGATCGACATCGTCAAGGAGGGCATCCGCGCCGCCGCCGGCGAGCCGCTCTCCGTCGCCCAGGACGACGTCCAGCTGCGCGGCCACGCGATCGAGTGCCGCATCAACGCCGAGGACGCCTCGAAGAACTTCGCGCCCGCGCCCGGGCGGATCGAGTCCTACCTGGAGCCCGCGGGCCCCGGCGTCCGCATCGACTCGGGCGTCCTCGACGGCTCGGAGATCTCGCCCATGTACGACCCGATGGTGGCCAAGCTCATCGTCTGGGACGTCGACCGCGAGCAGGCGACGAACCGCATGCTGCGCGCCCTGCGCGAGTTCGAGATCCACGGCCTCAAGACCCTCATCCCCTTCCACAGGGCCCTGCTGTCCACCGACCAGTGGCGCAACGCCGAGACCTGCCGCGACCTCGTCGAGGACCGCAAGTGGCTCAAGCAGCTGGCCTTCCCCAAGCCCGAGAACCCGGCCGAGGACGCCGACGAGGCCCCCGCCGTCGAGCAGGACTACACGGTCGAGGTCTCCGGGCGGCGCTTCGACGTCAAGGTGATCGGACCGCCGCCCGCGGCGGGCGCGGGCAACGGCGTGGCGCCGGCGGCCGGCGGCCTGGCCCCCAAGCCCAAGCGCCGCGAGGGCGCACGCGGGCCGGGCGCTGGCGGCGGGGGGAGCGACACGCTGTCCTCGCCGATCCAGGGGACCGTGCTCAAGGTCGCCGTCGAGCAGGGCGCCGAGGTCGAGGAGGGCGCGCTCATCGCCGTCATCGAGGCCATGAAGATGGAGAACGAGATCACCGCGCACAAGGCCGGCACGGTCGCCGAGCTGCCGATCGCCGTGGGCGCGGCCGTCGCGACCGGCGACACGCTCGCGGTGATCGCCTCCGGCGGCGACGGCGCCGCGGGCTGAGCGGCCCAGTCGTCGCCGCGCTCAAGCCGGGCGCCCGGCCGGACGATCTTGTGCGTGGTGACCTCTACCGCCTCACGCCTGGGCGCCCTGCGCCGCCAGCCTCGCGATCTCGACGACTTCTACGCGATCAGCGACCTTGACACCGCCCGCCGCATCGGCGGGCTGCTGTGGATCTTCGGCGCCGTCATCATCGCCGTGCTCCTGCCGGTCGCGCCGCCCGACCACCAGGGCGCCGCGACCACCGGCTGGGCGATCGGCGGCGGCGTGGTGGCCGTCTGCCTGATCGCCGCCCTGCCGCTGCTCGTCGCGCCGCGGACGGTCACCCCCAACGCCCTGCTGTCGATGGGCTACGCCTCGCTGGCCCTGATCGCGCTGCTCCAGTGGGCGGCCGGGACCCACTCGCCCTACGCCGAGCTGTTCATCATCTCGGTGATCTACGTCTCGGCCGTCCACCCCCCGCGCCGGGTCGTCCTCTTCATGCTCGCGGTCGCCGCGTTCCTGGTGCTCCCGTTCGCCTACGACGGCTGGAGCGCCGAGTACGCGGCCCAGGCGCTCGCGCACGTCCTCCTGTGGACCACGCTCTCGGTGATCGCCGCGATCTTCGCCGGCGAGGTGCGCGTGCAGCGCATGGAGCTGCTCGAGGGCGAGCAGGAGGCCAGCGCGCTGGCGCGCCGCGATCCGCTGACCGGGCTGGGCAACCGCCGCGCCTTCGACGAGGCCCTGGAGCGCGTGGTCGCCGGCGCGCGCCGCGCCGACCGCCCCCTGAGCCTGGTGATCGCCGACATCGAGCGCTTCAAGTCGGTCAACGACGAGCACGGCCACCTGGAGGGCGATCGCTGCCTGCGCGCGGTGGCCGGCGCCATCGCCGCCTCGGTGCGCCCCTCCGACGACGCCTTCCGCTGGGGCGGCGACGAGTTCGCCGTCCTGCTGCCCTCCACCGACCACGACCAGGCCCACACCGTGATCGAGCGGATCGCCGAGGCGGTCGAGCACGACGTCACGGCGCCCGGCGACGAGCCACTGCGCCTGCGCTACGGGGTGGCGGAGATCGAGGTCGGGATGGACGCCGGCGCGCTCGTCGCCGCGGCCGACGCCGACCTCCTGGAGGCCAAGGACGCGGAGCGACTGCCCGCGCAGTAGCTTGCGCGGCATGAGCGCCGCCGCCTGGGTCGCCGACGTCGACGAGGCCGAGGCGGTCGCCCGGCTGATGTCCGAGTTCCGCAGCGGCCACTACGGCCGCGACTGGCCCTCGGACAACTCGATCCTGGCCTCGGTCGAGCGCCTGATCGAGACGACCGACACCGAGTTCCTGCTCGGCTCGCCCCACGCGGACGCCCCGCCGGCCGGCGTCGCCCAGCTGCGCTTCCGCCACAGCCTGTGGATGGCGGCGCCCGACTGCTGGCTGGAGGACCTCTACGTCACGCCCGCCGCGCGGCGCGCCGGGCTGGGCCGGGCCCTGGTCGACCTGACCCTCGAGCGCGCCCGCGAGCGCGGCGCCCGGCGCGTCGAGCTCGACGTCACCGAGGACAACGAGACCGCGCTGGAGCTTTACCGCGCGGCGGGCTTCGACGAGTTCCCCAAGAGCGAGCCGCCGGTCCACGACGTCTTCATCTCGATCCGCCTCGACTGACCTGCGCCTCGTGGTCGGCGAGGACCTCCAGGGCGCGCTCGCGCCCCACCGGCTCGCCGTGGCCGGGGACGACCGTGTCGACCCGCTCGACCAGCGCCCGCAGGCGGCGCAGGGTCGCCAGGTAGGCGTCCGCGTCGACGGCCGAGGGCGCCTCGACCGGCGAGAGGTAGTCGCCGGCGCACAGCACCCCGGCCCAGGGGACCAGCACCGCCATCCCGTCCACCGTGTGCCCGTCCGCCGGGTGCAGCTCCAGCTCCGCGCCGCCCAGCTCGACGTGGCCGGGGACCGGCAGCGCCTGGACCTCGCCCAGCGTCAGGGGACGCGGCCGGCGCAGGTACCACTGCGCGTCGAAGGCGCGCAGCTCGCGCGCCGCGGCGCCGGGCTCGGCGCGCAGGCGGGCCGCCGTGGTCTCGGCCACGCCCAGGGCGGTGTCGGGGAAGGCGAGCCGCCCCAGCAGGTGGTCCCAGTCGGCGTGCGTGGCCAGCAGCCCGCTGACCGGGAAGCCGGACTGCTCGAGCAGCGCCGGCAGCGCGTCCAGCTCGGCCGGGAGCACCGGCGAGTCCACCACGAAGCCCTCGCCGCCCGCGCGCACCACCGTGCACGTGGTCTGCCAGACCTGGGAGACGACGACGATGACGTCCGCGTGGACGCCGACCGCGCGCACGGGCCCCTACAGGGCGCCGAGCAGCTTCGCCGCCTCGCGCAGGTTCGCCACCTCGGCCGTCGGCTGCTTCTGGCCGGGCTCGAGCTTGCGCTTGTGGCGGTTGACCCACACGACCGGGATCCTCTTCTTCAGGCAGGGCTCGACGTCGTGGTAGTAGCTCTGGGCCACGTGCACCCAGCCCTTCTTGCCGCCGATCCGCCGCTCGGCCTCGGTGAAGTGGGCGGGATCGGGCTTGTAGGAGCGCACCTGCTGGGCGGTGACGACGAGGTCGAAGTCGCTGCGGAAGTGGCGGCGCGTGAGCCCGAGCAGCTTGTCGTCGATGTTGGAGATCAGCCCGATGCTGTGCTTCTTGGCGAAGCGGTCGAGCTGGGCGTTGGTCTCCTTGAACGGGGCCCAGCGCGGCACGGAGTCGGGGAGGAAGCCCGAGCGCGAGGGCTCCAGCGGCCAGCCCAGCTCCTTGGCGATGCGCACGGCGGTGCGCCGCAGCACCTCCGCGTAGAGCTCGTAGGAGCCGGACTGGATCTCGTTCTGGATCTCGTGGAAGAGCGCGATCAGCTGGTCGCGCTCGATCGTGAACCCGTCGCGGTCGGCCTCCTTGACGAAGGCGTCGTAGGCGCCGGACTCCCAGTCGATCAGCGTCCCGTACACGTCGAAGGTGACCCATTCGATCTTCTTGGGCAGCGGCATGAAGGCGGCATTATGCGGGACGCTTGGCTAGGGTGCCGCGCCCATGGACCTCCTGGAGTACCAGGGCAAGCAGCTCTTCGCGCGCCATGGCGTGCCGGTTCCCGAGGGCGCCCCGGCGGACAGCGTGCAGGACGCCGTCCAGCGCGCGCGGGAGATCGGGTTCCCCTGCGTGGTCAAGGCGCAGGTCCAGATCGGGGGGCGCGGGAAGGCCGGTGGGATCAAGGTCGCGAGCTCCGTCGAGGAGGCCGAGGAGCACGCCAAGGCGATCCTGGGCATGGACATCCGCGGCCACACCGTCCACGAGGTCTGGATCGAGCGCGCCTCGGACATCGCGGCCGAGTACTACGCCTCGATCGTGTTCGACCGCTCGGCCAAGGCGCCCCTGTTCATGCTCTCGACCAGGGGCGGGATGGACATCGAGGCGGTGGCCGAGGAGGACCCGCAGGCGATCGCCCGCCTGCACGTCGACCCGCTGCTCGGCTACCAGGACTTCCACGGCCGCCGGCTGTGCTTCGCGGCCGGCGTGGACGCCGACGTGGTCCGCCCCGTGGGGGCCCTGCTGGCGCGCCTGTACGACGCCTTCGTCGCCGAGGAGGCGATGCTGGTGGAGGTCAACCCGCTGATCGTCACCGCCGAGCGCGAGGTGATGGCCCTGGACGCCAAGGTCACGCTGGACGGCAACAGCCTGTTCCGCCATCCCGACAACGAGGAGCTGCGCGACCCGGCCGCCGACGACCCCCAGGAGCGCATGGCCAAGGAGCGCGGCCTGACCTACGTCAAGCTCGACGGCGACATCGGGATCGTCGGCAACGGCGCCGGGCTGGTCATGTCCACGCTGGACGTGGTGGCCCAGGCGGGCGGGAGGCCCGCGAACTTCCTCGACGCGGGCGGCGGCTCCAAGGCCGAGGCGATCGTCGACGCCGTCGAGGTCATCCTCTCCGACGAGAAGGTCGAGGCCGTGCTGTTCAACATCTTCGGCGGGATCACCCGCTGCGACGAGGTGGCGCGCGGCCTGATCGAGGCCTTCGCGCAGGTCAAGCCGACCGTCCCCTTCGTGGTGCGCCTGAACGGCACCAACGAGGAGGAGGGCCGCGCACTGCTGGCCGAGGCCGAGCTGCCGCACGTGACCGTGGAGGCGACGATGGACGGCGCCGCCGCCAAGGTGGTGGAGCTGGCGCGATGAGCGTCCTGGTCGACCGCGACACGCGCCTGGTGATCACCGGCCTCACGGGCCGCGAGGGCACCTTCCACGGGCTCAACAACCGCAGCTACGGCACCGAGGTCGTGGCCGGCGTGACCCCGGGCAAGTCCGGCCAGGACGTCGAGGGCATCCCGGTCTTCGACACGGTCCACGACGCGGTCTCGCAGGCCGGCGCCAACACGGCCATGGTGTTCGTGCCGCCGCGCTTCGCGGCCGACTCGATCCTCGAGGCTGCCGACGCGGGGATCGCGACGATCGTCGCCATCACCGAGGGCATCCCCGCCCACGACATGCTGCGCGTCTACACGCACCTGCGCCGGGGCGGCACGCGGCTGATCGGGCCCAACTGCCCCGGCGTCCTGTCGCCCGGCAAGGCCAACGTGGGGATCATCCCCGCCGCCTTCTTCTCCGAGGGCAACGTGGGGATCGTCTCGCGCTCGGGCACGCTGACCTACCAGATCGGCTACGAGATCGCCCAGCGCGGCTTCGGCAACTCGTCGATCGTGGGGATCGGCGGCGACCCGATCGTGGGCTCGGACTTCATCGACGTGATTTCCCTGTTCCAGGAGGACGACGAGACCGAGCTGATCGTGATGTGCGGGGAGATCGGCGGCGACGCCGAGGAGCGCACCGCCGAGTTCATCGCGCAGAACGTCACCAAGCCGGTGGTCGGCTACATCGCCGGCTTCACCGCGCCGCCCGGCAAGACCATGGGTCACGCGGGCGCCATCGTCTCCGGCTCGAAGGGAACCGCCGCCGCCAAGGCGCAGGCCCTGGAGGCGAAGGGCGTGCGCGTGGGCCGCACGCCCACCGAGGTCGCGGCCGTTGCGGTCGAGACGCTCGGCGGCGTGCGGTCCTAGACGCGCTCCCGAACTCGCTAGTGGGTGGCGACGGGCCGGAAGCCCCGGTGCTCCGGGGTGTGCTCCCACTCCTCGTCGGTCTCCGACAGCACGGTCAGCCCGATCGACCCGAAGGCCACGAGCAGGACGGCCGCGGCGACGACGTAGTACGCCGCCTCGTTGCCGACGAAGAACGCGACCTGCAGGACGACCGCCCCGGCGACCAGCGCCACGGCCGTCGACCAGTGCACCGCGCGCGCCCTCGACAGGCCCAGCGCCAGCACGACCAGTCCGATCGTGAAGGCCAGGCCGAAGTAGAAGAACACCTCGGTGCCGGTCGTGTTCATGAAGCGGTCGAGCAGCGCCGTCATCTGCGCGCCGTCGGCCCCCTCGCGGACCATCTGCCACTCCATCAGCGTCACGCCCCAGAAGAGCATGAACATCAGGCCGCCCAGCAGGGCGAGCCCGCCGCCGACGTGGCCGAGCGCGACCTCCTTCTCGCGCAGCATGTGCATGAGGCCCAGCAGCGCGGGGATCAGCAGTACGGTCGCGGCGATGCCGATGACCGTGGACAGGTAGAACCGGTCCGGGTCGCCGGCGATGGCGTTGAGGATGGGGCCCGCCTCGTTGTCGGACGAGGGGGCGAGGATCGCGCTGACCACGAACAGCGTCGGCGCGAGGATCATGCAGGCGCCCGCCACGGTCTTGCGGAAGTGGTGGGCGTCGGAGAGCTTGGGCATTTGACCCTCCTTGGTGGGGTACGCAAGGCGATACACATGCTAGTTGCGTTCGTTACAAAGTGGGCGGGGAATTGCAGCTCTCCGTGCGCGCTAGGCTCGGGCGGTGAGCGATCGCCGCGACCTCGAGGCCAGCCTGGCCGAGATGGACCGCAAGCTGCGCGAGCTCCAGCGCGAGCTGGCGCTGGTCTCCGGGCAGGCGCCGGGCGGGGCGGCGGGGCCGGTGACCGCGCCCTCGCCGGAGGCGCGCGAGGCCGACCGGGTCGCAACCGTGGTCGAGGAGGCCGCGGCGCGGGTGGGGGAGCTGGGGCGGCGCATCGACGAGCTCGGCCGGCTGCGCGACGACCTCGACCGCGCCACCCAGGCGCTGCGGGCGGAGTTCCGCGCCTCGCGCGATCCCCGCGCCGAGATCGGCGAGGTGGTGCTCGACGCCGGGCCGTTCCCGGACATCGCCACGCTGGGCGCCTTCGAGCAGGCGCTGGCCGCGGTCGACGGCGTCGCGGAGGCCGTGGTGCGCTCCTTCGAGGGCAACCGCGCGCTCGTCGACGTGTCGGTGCGCGGCGGCGCCGACCTGGCGCCGGCCCTCGCCGCCCAGCTCCCGTTCGCCGTGGAGGTCGAGCCGGCGGACGGCGGCGGTCTCACCGTCCACCTAAGATCGGGCGCGTGACGCCCCCGACCATCTCCTTCGCCCGCGGCGCCCCGTCGCTGGACATCGTCGACGTCGAGGGGCTGCGCGAGGCCGCCGACCGGGCGTTTCGCGAGGACCCCGGCGGGCTCACCGCCTATGGCACCGCCATCGGCTACCCGCCGCTGCGCGAGTGGATCGCGCAGCGCCACGGCGTGGACCCGGCCCGGGTGATCGTCACCAACGGCTCCATGCAGGCGGACGCCTTCCTGTTCGAGACGCTCGTCAACGCCGGCGACGCCGTGGTGATCGAGCGCCCCACCTACGACCGCACGCTCCTGAGCCTGCGCAACCGCGGCGCCGACCTGCACGCCGTGGGCCTGGAGGCCGACGGCATCGACGTGGACGAGCTCGGCTCGCGGCTGGACGGCGGCGTGCGCCCGGTGCTGGCGCACGTGATCCCGAACTTCCAGAACCCCGCCGGCTTCACGCTGTCCGAGCCCAAGCGCCGGCGCCTGCTCGAGCTGGCCGGCGAGCACGGGTTCACGATCTTCGAGGACGACCCGTACGTGGCGATCCGCTTCGCCGGCGAGCCGCTGCCCACGATGCTCGAGCTCCCCGGCGGCGACGAGCGCGTGGTCTACGCGTCGTCGTTCTCCAAGACGGTGTGCCCGGGGATCCGCGTCGGGTACCTGGTGGGCCCGGAGGAGCTGATCGACCGCATCCGCGGGCTGGCCACCAACACCTACATCTCCCCCTCGATGGTCGCGCAGGGCATCGTGCACCAGTTCTGCCGGTCGGGCGCGCTGGAGCGCTCGATCGAGACGGTGAAGGCCGCGCTGCGCGAGCGCGTCGAGATCCTGGCCTCGGCGCTGGAGCGCGAGCTGCCCGACGCGCGCTTCGCGCCGCCGGAGGGCGGCTACTTCATGTGGGTCGAGCTGCCGGAGGGGACGGACGTGGGCGCGCTGTTCGACGCGGCGGCCGAGCGGGGCGTGGCCTTCGTCAGGGGCGGCGACTTCATGCTCGAGGGCGGCGGCAACGCGCTGCGCCTCGCCTACTCGGGCGTCACCACCGACCAGGTGCAGGAGGGCGTCTCCCGCCTGGCCGACGCCTACCGCGCGGTGACCGCTAGCCGCGCGCCCTCACCGAGCTGACCCGCAGCTCGCGCGGCGCGCCCGGCGCCTTCAGGCGCTTGGCGCGGCCGACCTCGAAGCGCTCGGGGTCCAGGCGCTCGCAGGCGGGCTGGGAGACCAGCACCTCGGCGGCCCCCGCCGCCTCGCCCACGCGCGCCGCCACGTTGACGTCCACGCCCAGGTAGTCGCCGCCCAGCTGGCGCGGGCGCCCGCAGTGGACGCCCGCCCGCATCTGCGGGGTGTGGCCGGCGACCTCGATCTCCTCCAGGCGCGGGTGCGTCGAGACCGCGGCCTCCACCGCCTCCCGGGGGCCGGGGAACACCGCCATCACGCCGTCGCCCAGGCGCTTGACGATCCGCCCGCCGTGGTCGGCCACCGCGCCCTCGACCACCACCCCGACCTCGCGCAGCAGCTCCACCGCCGCCGCGTCGCCGGCCTGGAGCGCCCACGACGAGAAGCCCACCAGGTCGGTGAACAGCAGCGCGACCTCCTGGTCGCCGCGGCCGCGGCCCGACTTCTCGCTCAGCGCCTGCCAGGCCTGGAGCGCACCGAGCCCCAGCTCGCCCATGGCGCTGGGGCGCTCGGGGGTCAGGGCCGACATCCGCCGCGCCAGCACGTGGACCGGCTCCTCGCCGGCCGTCGACAGCGGGTCGCCGTAGCGCTCGTCGCCCGGCAGCCGGCGGCGCAGCACCCGCAGCAGGCCGATCAGTCGCGGATCGGAGTCGGTCCGCGCGGCCGCCTGGGCCACGCGCCGGCGCCGCTCGGGCGAGTCGCGGCCGTCGCCCACGGCCTCCTCGGGCGGGTGCTCCGCGTCGCCCACGGCCTCGCCGGAAAGGTCGTCCGCGTCGCCCACGGCCTCGTCGGGCGGGTGCTCTGCGCCGCCCACGGCCTAGCGGCCGTAGCGCTCGCGGCCGAGCACGAGCTGGTCGGGCAGCGCGGTGCGGACTGGCGGGGACGGGTCGGCGGTCACGCTGACCGTCTCGGCGACGCTGGCGGTCACGGCGTGGCGGCCGCCGTCGCTGCGCACGACGACCTCCTCGTCCCCGGTCTCGGCCACCTCCCCGCGCATCCCCGGCTCCAGGCCGGCGGCTTTGAGACAGTGCAGGAGGTCCTCCGCCTCGTTCTCGAAGCGCAGGATGGTCACGCTCGCGCCCGGCTGGACATCGGCCAGCGGGACGCCCTCGATGCGGTTGCCCGGCCGGATCGGATGGCCGTGCGGGCAGGTGGCGGCGTCGCCCACCGCGGTCTTGACGTAGGCCTCGAAGCGCGGGGACATGGCGTGCTCGAGCTTCTCCGCCTCCTCATGCACGTCGTCCCACGGGACGCCGACCACGTCGGTGAGGAAGCGCTCGATGAGCCGGTGGCGCGAGACCACCTGCTCGGCGTGGTCGCGGCCGTCGGGCGTGAAGTCGATCGTCTTGCCGGCGTCGCGCACGATGTAGCCGTCGCGCTCCAGGCGGCCGACCATCTCGTGGACCGTGGGCGCCGACAGCTGCATGGCCCGCGCGACGTTGGCCGCGGTCATCGGCAGCCCCGCCTCGTGGAGCCAGAACAGCGTCTGGAGGTACTCCTCCTCGGCGACGGTGGCGTGATCGTCGGCCATCGCGCAGGAGCCTACGATACTGCTCGCGTGGCCCTTCCCCTGACCCCGCCCCTCGATCCCCAGCTCGCCCGGCCCCGCGCCAAGCTGCCCGGCGACGAGGGCTGGTCCTACGAGCCCAAGTACGACGGCTTCCGCGCGCTGGCCTTCGTGGACGGCGAGGACGTCTACCTCCAGTCGCGCGGGAAGCGACCCCTGCGCCGCTACTTCCCCGAGCTGGAGTTCCCGGCCGGGCGCTACGTCCTGGACGGGGAGATCGTGGTCGGCGACCCCGCGGGCTTCGACCAGGACTTCGACGCCCTCCAGCAGCGCCTGCACCCGGCCGAATCGCGAGTGCGGATGCTCGCCGAGCAGACGCCGTCCACCTACGTCGCCTTCGACCTGCTGGCCCGCGACGACGAGCTCCTGCTGGAGCTGCCGTTCGCCGAGCGGCGGGCGGCGCTGGAGGCGCTGGCCGCCGAGCCGGTGCGGGTGGCCCCGATGGTCGCCACCGCGCAGGAGGCCGAGCCGTGGCTGCGCGCGGCCGAGGGCGTGATCGCCAAGCAGCTCGACGCGCCCTACCGGCCCGGCAAGCGCGACGGGATGGCCAAGGTCAAGCGGGTCCGCACGATGGACGCCGTCGTCATGGGCTGGCGGCCGGGCAAGGAGGCGGGGACGGTGGGCTCGCTGATCCTGGGCCTCTACGACACCGCCGGCAAGCTGCACGTCATCGGCCACACGTCGGGGCTCAAGTCGGCCCGCAAGCGCGAGCTGGTCGGGGAGCTGGCGCTGTTCGAGACCGGCGAGCGCGGATCGGGCGACCCCAGCCGCTGGGCCACCGAGCGCGAGCTCGAGTGGGTGGTGCTGCGCCCCGAGCTGGTGGTCGAGGTCTCCTACGACCACGCCAGCAACGGCCGCATCCGCCACGGGACCAAGCTCCTGCGCTGGCGCGAGGACAAGCCGCCCGAGGCCTGCACGCTGGACCAGCTGGACGCCTAGCTCAGTCGTCGAACTCCTCGGGGCGGCCCTGGCCGGTGCGGGGGGCGCGCTTCTTCGCCCCGCGCTCGCGGCGCTGGGGCTCGGGCTGGGTGCCGCCGCGACCGGGTGGCTGCGGGTCGCCGACGCGGCCGGGCTGCTGGGGACGGTCGGTGTCGCGCGAGGGCTGCACGCGCTTGGGCTCCCCGCGCTGCTTGCGGAAGTGCGGGGGCCAGGGCGCGTCGCCGAGCCCCTCGGCCTCGTCGCGGTCGGCCAGGGCGTGCAGCGAGTCCAGCGAGCCCGCGTGGGCGTCGATGTCCGCCGCCGGGTCGCCGTGCTCGCGCACGCGATCGGGCACGGTGTCCAGCCGCCAGTCCCCGGCCTCGACGTCGGGGACCTCCTCCCAGCGCAGCGGCGTCGAGACCCGCGCGTCGGGCGTCGGGCGCACGCTGTAGGCGGAGGCGACGGTGCGGTCGCGCGCGTTCTGGTTGTAGTCCACGAACACCCCGTGGCGCTCCTCCTTCCACCACTTCGACGTGGCCAGCGGCGTGCGGCGCTCGACCTCCCGGGCCAGCGCCAGCGCGGCGCGGCGGATCTCGGTGAAGTCCCAGCGGCGCTCGATGCGCACGTTCACGTGGATCCCGCGCGAGCCCGAGGTCTTGGGCCAGCCGCGCAGGCCGTGCTCCTCGAGCACCTCGCGGACCACCATCGCGACCCGGCGCACGTCGTCCCAGCTCGCCTCGGGCGTCGGGTCGAGGTCGACGCGCAGCTCGTCGGGATGGTCGAGGTCGTCGCGCCGCGCCGGCCAGGGGTTGAAGTCGATCACGCCCAGGTTGACCGCCCAGGCGATGTGGGCCGCATCCTGCGCGACCAGCTCCTCCGCCGTGCGCCCGCTGGGGAAGGCGACGGTCGCCGTCTCCAGCCACTCCGGGGTCTTCTTGGGCACGCGCTTCTGCCAGATCGGCTCCTCCTCGATCCCGTCCACGAAGCGCTTCATCACCGTCGGGCGCTCGCGCAGGTGCACGAGCGCGGCGCCGGCCACCGCGAGGTAGTACTCGACCAGATCGAGCTTGGTCCATCCCGGCCGGGGGAAGTAGACCTTGCCCGGGTTCGACAGGCGCACCTCGCGCCCGCCGACCTCGAGGATCGTGTGCTCGGCCTTGGCCACGGGTTGGAAGGATGCCCGACGTGTCCGACCCCCGTCCGGTCCTGGCCGCGCCCGACTCCTTCAAGGGCACGTGGCGCGCCACCGAGGTGGCGGCGGCGATGGAGCGCGGGCTGGAGGCGGCCGGGTGGCGGGTGGACCGCTGCCCGGTGGCCGACGGAGGCGAGGGGACCATGGAGGTGCTGCTCACCGCGCTGGGCGGCGAGACCGCGGCGGCGCCGGTCCACGACCCGCTCGGGCGGCCGGTCACCGCGGGCTTCGCGCTGATCGAGGACGGGGGCACGGCGATCGTCGAGACCGCGGCGGCCAGCGGCCTGGGCCTCGTGGCCGAGCGCGAGCGCGACGCGCTGGCGGCCTCGAGCGCGGGCACCGGCGAGCTGATCGCGGCCGCGGCGCGGGCCGGCGCCGAGGTCGTCCTGGTCGGCGCCGGCGGGTCGGCCACCACCGACGGCGGGCGCGGCGCAGTGGCGGCGATCGAGGCGGCGGGCGGCCTGCTCGGCGCGCGCCTCGTCGTGCTCTGCGACGTGCGCACGCCCTGGGAGCGCGCGGCGGCCGTCTTCGCGCCGCAGAAGGGC
>Ga0299907_10000997_pt1 | contig 15352 bp, 14 predicted proteins | sample RVTome_16_FD_198680 | JGI IMG/M metagenome (GOLD analysis project Ga0299907, IMG submission 198680) | Soil microbial communities from uranium-contaminated site in the Upper Colorado River Basin, Wyoming, United States - RVT152D67 (version 2) ... | reverse complement strand
AGCTCGATCTGGTCGACGATGCCGGGAGGGCGCGCGCCGAAGCCGAGGTCGAAAAGCAGCTGCGCGAGGCGGTCCGGATCGTGCCCGCGCGGCACGGCGCTCTGGATCCGGCCATCCTTCTGGGGCTAGGCAGCGCGGCCGAGGACGACCTCGAGAGCCGGTCCTCCCATGTCGACGGCGAAAAAGAGCACGACCACGACGACTTCGAGACCTTCGCCGTCCACCTTGCGCCGAGCGAGGACCCGAGGGTCATCGAGGCGCGCGTTCAGGCCGCGCTCGAGGAGTTCCGGATCCTGCGGCTCAAGGGCTTTCTCGCGGTCGAGGGCAAGCCCATGCGTTACGTAGTGCAGGCGGTGGGCCAGCGCCTCGTCGGCTACTACGATCGTCCCTGGCGGGCGGGCGAGGCGCGGCGCAGCGCGCTCGTGGTGATCGGCGAGCGCGGGCTCGACCGCGCCGCCATCGAGGCTGCGCTCCGGCGCACCGCCGAACGGGCGGCGTGATCCGAGAGCCGGCGATGCCCGTTGGCCGCCGCGCGCGGCCACCGTCAGGCCGATTTGGCCGAGATGGTCTGCAGGACCTCGAAGCCCTCGAACTGCGGATGGTCCAGATAGAGTGGCTTATTGCCGCCGGCTTCCTTGTGCGCGTTGCGGAAGGCCTCAGATCGCGTCCAGGCCTCGAAATCAGCATGGCTGCGCCAGATGGTGTGCGAGGAATAGAGCGTATGCTCCTCGTTCTTCGGCCCGCGCAGGAGGTGAAACTCGACGAAGCCCGGCACCGCATCGAGATAAACCTCGCGATTGAGCCAGACGGCCTCGAAGTCGCTCTCCGCGCCGGGCCTCACCCGGAAGCGGTTCATGGCGATGAACACGGGGCTTGCCTCCTCGAGTGCGACCTGAAGTGATGTCGGCTCACCAGCGCTTGACCGGATCGTCGCGCACCGGAAGCTCTTGGTTACCGATCCGCAGGTCATCGGAAAAAAACTTGAGCACCGAGCGGATCGGGTTGGGCGCCGCCTGGCCGAGGCCGCAGATCGAGGCGTCAGCCATGGCCCGGCACAGCTCCTCGAGCAGCGCCTCGTCCCAGACTGCGCGCTCCATGAGCTTCACCGCCTTCTCGCAACCTACCCGGCAGGGCGTGCACTGGCCGCAGCTCTCGTCCTCGAAAAAGCGAAGGAGATTGATCGCGACCGCCTTGATGTCGTCCTGGTCGGACAGGATGACCACGGCGTGCGAGCCGACGAAACAGCCATGCTGCTCGAGCTTGCCGAAATCGAGCGGGATGTCGGCCATGCTTGCGGGCAGGATACCGCCCGACGCGCCGCCGGGCAGATAGCCCTTGAAGCTGTGGCCCTCGGCCATGCCGCCGCAGAACTCGGAGATCAGCTCGGCGGCCGTGATGCCGGCCGGTGCCAGCTTGACGCCCGGTTCCCGCACGCGTCCCGAGACCGAGTAGCTGCGCAGGCCCTTGGAACCGTGGCGGCCCTGGGTGGCGAACCACTCCGGGCCCTTCTCGACGATGTCGCGGATCCAGTACAGGGTCTCGACATTGTTGATCAACGTCGGCCGGCCGAACAGGCCGACCTGGGCGGCGTAGGGTGGCCGGTGCCGCGGCAGCCCGCGGTGGCCCTCGATGCTCTCCAGCATCGCCGATTCCTCGCCGCAGATGTAGGCGCCCGCCCCACGGCGTAGCACCAGATACCCGGGCTTCGCGAGCTCCGCCGCCTCGACTTTCGGGATCTCCTCCAGCAGGACCTCGCGGATCCCCGGATACTCGTCGCGCAGATAGATGTAGACGGCCTCGGCCTCGATCGCCCAGGCGGCGATCAGCACGCCCTCCAGAAAGCGGTGGGGGTCGCGCTCGAGGTAGTGGCGGTCCTTGAAGGTGCCGGGCTCGCCCTCATCCGCGTTGACCGCGAGATAGCGGGGCTTCGGCTCCTGGCGCACGAAGCCCCATTTGCGGCCGGTCGGGAAGCCTGCGCCGCCGAGCCCGCGCAGGCCGGCCTCGCCGAGGGTGGCCGTCAGGCTCTCGAAACTGTGCGTCCCGTCGCGGCACGCCTTCAGGACGCGATAGCCGCCATCGGCGACGTAGCGCTTGAAATCGACGGGGTTCGGAATGTCGGGATGCGTGTGCCCGGCCCGCACCGCCTTCGCGACCTTGTCGGGCGTGGCGTGATCGACGTAGTGATGCCCGACCTCGGCGATCGGCGCGGTGTCGCAATGGCCCATGCATGGCGCCCGCATAACCCGCACCTCCTTTGGGTCGAGCCCTTCGCGCAGGGCCGCCATGAGCGCTGGTGCGCCCAGCATCTCGCAGGTCAGGCTGTCGCAGACCCTGACCGTGAGCGCGGGCGGCGGCGCCTCGTCCTCCTTCACGAGATCGAAGTGAGCGTAGAAGGTCGCGACCTCGTAGACCTCGGTCTGGGCGAGCCGCATCTCGTGGGCGAGTGCCGCCAGATGCGCCGCCGACAGATGGCCGAATCTCTCCTGGATCAGGTGCAGGTGCTCGATGAGAAGGTCGCGCCGGCGCGGCCGCCCGCCGAGCAGCGCGCGCACCTCGTCGAGCGCCTGATCGTCGAGCTGGCGGCCTTTCGGCTGTACGCCACCGCGCCGCTTGCCGCCGGCGCCCGGCCTGCGGTGCTTACGAATCTCGCCCAGGGTCTCGGCCATTCACGCTCTCTTCGTCTCGTCTCGGACCAACGGTGGCGGGCCTCTCCCGGCAGCCCGCCTGCCTGGCCAAGCCGGCACGTGACGAAGCCGAGATCGAGCCCCTTCCTCTCCCGCGTCGCGACCGCTGGGAATGGCGTCCACACCACGACGATAAGGTAGGCGCCCCGATGCGGCAATGCCCGGTCAGCTCGCGCGATCGCCGTTAAGGATATCTCAACCATGATGGTCGACCATGCCCAGGACGCGGAAGTTCCGTTCAGGGTAGATCCAGCCGTGCGGATGGCGCAGAGAGCCGAGGGCATGCGATCGAGGATCCGTTTAGAGCGGGCCGGGCTGGCTGGCTCGAGGCTGGGACCGGTCGCCGCGCTGCTCCTGATCCTGCTGACCGCCTGCTCGGTGCGGGCGGTCGACCCGCTCGGCATCCAGGCCGCGGTCGAAGCGACGCGCCTGGCGGTCGACGCCATGGCCGGCGCGCTGCTCGGCCTGCCACCGGCGACGCGCGACGAAGTCGCGGCGGAGGTCCGGCTGACCGCCGAGGCGGCGCACCGGACGCTCGACCGGATCGGCATGCGGCCCGCCCCGGTCGTCGACGCTGGCCTCGCCCATGAACTCGCCTTCGTCGAGGATCTCGCGCGCGCCACCGCGGCCGAGCTGCAGCATGCCGCCGCCTCGGCGGGTTCCGGCCCGAGCGGCGCGGCGCTGCTCGGGCGCCTCGAGCCACTGCTGAGCGCAACGAGGGTCCGCCTCGACTTGGCGGACGCACTGCTCGACCGCTGGATTGAGCGCACCCATGGCGCCTTAGTCGAAGTCGAGAGCAGCCACGGCATGTTGGTGGTGCGCTCGACCGACCGCATGATCCATGGCGCGATACGCTATGCCGGGCTCGGCCTGCTGCTGCTCGGGGTCCTGATGATCGGGCTGAGGCTCCTGCGGATCAGCGAGGAGCGGAGCGGGCCTCTCGTCAATTTTGCCGACCAGCGCGGGATCTCGACCGTCGCCATCCTGGCGCTCGGCGCGTTCTTCGTCGCCTCGCTCACGTTCACGTTCAGCCCCGGCACGCTCGCTGCCCTGTCCGCCGAGGTGGAGCGGCAGCCTCCCGAGCATCCCTGCCTCATGCTCGATCGGCAGCGCGAGCACTTAGCGGCGGCGAAGGCGATCGGTCATGCCGGACTGATCGACGCGGCGAAGCAACGCATGGTCGAGCCGGCCCGAGATTGCCTCGGCCTGTCCTCGCAGCCCGCGGCCACCGCCGCGGTGACGCGGCTGGCAACGCGCACCGGCGCCGATCCCTCGTCCGCAGGGCTCGGGCCCGCGGGCACCCAGGCCGGCACCCTGCCCGCTTCAGCCACGCTCGGTCCGGCGGGCGAGCCTGCAGGCGACGCATCGAGCGCAGCGATCCGCGACGACGGGCCGCCGAAACCGGTGCTGCGAGCGACGCTGCCTCGCGAGCGCGTCACCACGGCCAGAGTCAACTACCGCTCGGCGCCGCGGCCGGACGCGAACCGGCTCGGCACACTGGCGCCCGGTACTCGCGTCACGGTGCTCGCGGATGCGAACGGCTGGACCGAGGTCCGGCTGCGCGAGGGCAAAAAGGCGTTCGTCGCCAGTCGGTTTCTCCAGCCTACCCCCTGAAAGTGCGCGCGGCTCATCGCCCGTCATCATCGGCTCCTCAGACTGCCCGCGCGGCGCGCCGCCCGAACACCAGCCAGATCAGAAAGCCGACCACCGGAAAGATCAGGATCAGCAGCGGCGCCCACCGAGGCCGTGCTGCCCAGGACGTGGACCAGCGCCCAGATGTCCGCAATCAGGATCAGGAGGCCGAGCAGGCCACCGACCTCGATGTCCATGGCGTCTCCTTTCGCGACGGAAGACTTCCTTCATCGAACACCACCCGCCTTTGTAGCGCGGTCCGGGACCCTCTGCAGCGCGGAAGCGGTTCCTTGCGCGCCTGCCCAGGACCCCGCTCGTCCCGGTCACGGGTGCAGAGCCGAGGGAAAGCAAGGCTTCCACGGTGCTCGGAGACGCCGGGACCGGGTGTCTGGCGAGGCGACCCGCCCGAAGGAAACCGCGTCGGAGGCGACAGATTCAGGCCAGGATGAGCAGCAGGCCGGTGAGCACCAGCGCACCGCTCCACAGCAGGTCGAAATTGATCCAGCCCCGCCGGAGAACGGCGAGCCCGAGCCATTCGTAGACCACGACGGCGATCACGCCGGTGGTAGCGAGCATGGCAAGGGTGTGCACGCCGATCGCGGCGAGCGTCTCGGGCAGCGAGCCGATGGCCATGCCGCCGTGGTGCGCATGGGAACCGTCCGCCGCACCGAGCGGCAGAAGGACCGGGACCAGCATCAGCCCGGCGCCGTGCGCGCTCGCCATGACAAAGGACCATGTCGCGAGGCCGGTCATACCGGCCTGCATGCCGATCCGGACCCGGTGCCTCGAGCCGTAGAGCCGGTGATACGCCGCCCAGACGATCAGCAGGACGCCCGCAACGACGCGGATCGTGCGCTGATCGACCACGATGCCAAGCGCGAGGACGGCGAGCGCGACCAGCGCGACCGCGAGCGCATGGCCGAGCGCGATCGGGATCAGCGCCGCGAGCACCACCCTTCGACTCTGCCGGTGCAGCCCGAGCGCGACCGCGAACAGCCAGCCCATGGCGGGGTTGATCCCGTGGAATGCGCCGAGCCCGGCAAGCGCCAGCCAGGGCCACAGCTCACCCACGGTCGCCGGTCAGCCGCCGCGCACCGGAGTCATGCTCCGGCCCGTCGCGCCCGAAAAGGTGATCCGTGAAACGTGGAGTGCGTGCCCGGCCCACCGTCCTCTGGTTCTCTTCCGTACAGGTGCGCGGGTCGCGCTCAGGGATAGCAGTAGGAATCCGACGAGGCATCGCCGCCCTGCAAGCGCACTTGGTGCGGGCGATAGCCGTCCGGCCACTCGATGAAGAATTTCTCGTCGAGCTCCATGCCGCCGCCCTCCCTGGCGTCGAGCTTGACCATCCAGCCCTCGACGCCCTCGGGATAGAACTGCGGGTCGACCGCGCCGTACAGCGAATTCGTGAAGTAGATCCGCCTGCCGTCGCGGCTCACCTCGACCATCTGCGGACCGCCGTTCAGCGGCCCGTTGGCTCCCGGGTGGGAGGCCCGCGAGACGATGCCGCCGAGCCGCACCTTGCCGGTCAGCTTCGGCTCCAATGGGACCGAGACGTCGTATTGGTGGAAGTCGCCGGTTCCCCAGCAGGACACGTAGAGGTACCGGTCATCTACCGACAGGTCGATGTCGGTGACCAGGGGCGGCACCGCCTTGAAGCCCTTGAGCATCGGCGGCAGCTGGTCCTCCTCGGCGGGCTCCGCCGGGATCGTGATTATTTTCTTCACCGCCCACTTGTCGCGATCGCGATACCAGGTCCAGATCGACGACGACAGGTCCTCGAGCGAAAGCACGCAGTTGACGAAGCCGTAGGCTTTGGTCGGATCGTGCGCCGGACGCAGCTCGAAGACCAGCTGGTACTTGTCGCCGAAGTCGATCTCCTGCAGGTGCTTGCGCTTGTTGAGATCCCAGAAATGCAGCCGGCGGCCGTACTGGGCGCCCAGAATCTTCTCCGGGATCAGCCCGTCCTCGACCATGTCGGGCGTGCCCCACTCGCTGGTCACCATGGTGTCATGGCCGAGATGCCACCACGCGTCATAGGCGAAATGCTGCGGCCCGCGGTCGACCTCCCAGCGGCCGAGCACCTCGAAGCTCTCGTGGTCCATGACGAAGATGCCGCCCGGCCCCTTGCCGTGGCCGTTGCCGAGCGCGGTGACGTAGATCCCGCCCGGCCCGCAGTGCACGGTGTGCGGCCGCGAGTAGCCCGCCCGGTCGGCGAGCTCTTCGGCCTCGATCGTCTTGACTACCTTGGGCTTCTTGGGGTCTGGCTTGGTATCCAGGATGTGGATGCGCGACGAGCGCAGTCCCGGCACCACGAGGTAGCGTCGCTCGACGTGCGGGTGCGGCACATTGGGGCTCAGGCACGAGCTGCAGGCATTCCAGCCGAAGTGGTGCAGCTCGTCGCCCGGGACCGGCATGTCGACCCGGCCGACGATCTGGGCGTAGCTCCTCGACTTGGGATCGACGTCGACCACCGTGATGCCGTCGGGGCGCTTGCGCTCCGGATCGAACTGCGCGACGTAGGCCAGCTTCTCGGCGGGTGCCTTCATCGCCATGCGCGGCGACGGATAGAATGTCGGATCAGGTGTCCAGGTCGCCATCGTCGTGTCTCCCCCAATTTTGTTGGGAACGAAAATACACCAACCCATGCTGCCACACCATCCGAAAGCCTCGCATCCCTTTAGATCGCACGGCGCCGACGGTCATGCGACAGGTGGCGACATGAGCCCGCAACCCGAGCAACGGCCTGAGCTGAATGTGGCGCTGGTCGGCGTCGGCGCGATCGAGGGCGCGCTCGCCCGGCGGCTCGACCTGAGCACGAGCCGCCGTCTCAGCTCGTGCCGTCGAGCCCGAGCAGCCTCGCCGGGTTGTCCTTCATCATCTTCTCGATGTCGGCGCGCGAAATGCCCTCCGCCTCGAGCCCCCGGACCAGCGTCTCGTAGCCGTCCGGGTGAATTGGGTTGCCGCTCTGCCCGAGGTCGGTCGCGAGGATGAAGTGGTCGGCGCCCACCTCCTTGATGGCGTCCGCCATCTCGCTGATCGAGATCCGGCTCCATTCCTGCATCCACTCCAAGTGGGCGTCCGGTCCCATCAGGTGGTTGAGGAAGTCGAGCTCGAGAACGGCGCCGTCGGCCGCCGCCCGCTTCATCTGCTCGATCGACAGCCCGGGCACGTCGGCCATGGCGTGGGTCACGGCAATCTTGTCGATCCCCATTTCCTTGGCCTTGCTGATCACGGCCAGCGTCTCCTCGGGTGAGACGTGACCGGTCTGCAGCACCAGATCGAACTCCTTGACCTTCGCCAACACCGCCTCGGTCTCGGGCGTGACCTGCCCGTTCTCCACAACCCGGATGCCTTCGCCGGGCTTGTGAAACGTGGCGATGTCGTGCTGGGCGTCACGGGTCGGCAGCCATACCACTTTGCCGCGGCTCCCCGACATGTTGGCCATGACCTCGACGGCGGCCGGGTTGAGCCCGCCCACCGCCTTGTTCAGCACCACGCCGCCGAACACCTCGATATCCGGAACGACCTGTTGGACCAGCGCCGCGCGGTCCGCGGTCATGGTGATGTGGTTCTTGAGCACGATCGCACGCATTCCGCGCCGGGCGGCGAGCTCGGCGACATCGATGTCGGAGATATTGCGCGCAAAGGCATCGGGCGCCGAATGGACGTGGAAATCGATCGCCCCCTCGATCGGATTGCCGGCCTCGAGCGAAGCCTGGGCGGATGCGTCGGACGCAGCGGCCAGTGTCAACGCGCCGCCCAGCAATCCGGCGACGAGTGCCGTGTTGATGTTCATGGCTGCCCTCCCTGAGTTGTCCGACCGCCGGAGCGGTGGGTCCAATCATAGTGCGTCCGACGGTATCGACTCGCAATCGTTTGGCGCGCCCCTTTGGCCTCTGCGCTTCGCCCCGCCCGAAGGACTGGAAGTCAGTCTGCGCTGCGGGCATAAAGGGCGCGAAGCGGAAATCATGCGGGAAAAAGGGGCGAGGCATGCAGCCGTTCGTGACGCTTACCGGGATCGCGGCGCCACTGCCGATGGTCAACGTGGATACCGACAAGATCATCCCGGCGAAGTGGCTCAAGACCATAAAGCGCACCGGCCTCGGCGTCGGCCTGTTCGAGACCTTGCGGTACGACGACGGAGGTCGCGAACGGCCGGAATTCGTGCTCAACCACGAGCCTTGGCGGCGCGCAGAGATTCTGATCACCGGGGAGAACTTCGGCTGCGGCAGCTCGCGCGAGCATGCGCCCTGGGCGTTGCTCGACTTCGGCATCCGCTGCGTGATCGCGCCCTCCTTCGCCGACATCTTCTTCAACAACTGCTTCAAGAACGGCATCCTGCCAGTGGTCCTGCCGCAGGAGCAGGTGGACGTCCTGCTGCGCGAAGCCTCCGAAGCGGAGGATCCGAGCTTCACGATCGACCTCGAGAAGCAGGAGATCCGTCGCCCGACCGGCAACGAGGTTTTCACCTTCGAGGTCGACCCGCACGGCAGGCACTGCCTGCTCGAGGGTCTCGACGACATCGGCCTGACGATGCAGAAGGCCGGGCGCATCGACGACTTCGAGCGCGGCCAGCGCACCGCCCAACCCTGGCTGCATCGCGAGGTGGCGTGATGGCGATGCTGCGCAACGACCCAGCCCCGCTCGGCCGCGTCCTGCTCCTGCCAGGCGACGGGATCGGCCCTGAGATCATGCGCGAGTGCCGCCGCGTCATGGACTGGTTCGCCAGGCGCCAGCGTATCGCCTTCGAGACCGAGGAGGATCTGGTCGGCGGCACCGCTTTCGATCGCCATGGCGTCCCGCTGACCGACGCGACCATGGAGAAGGCGCTGGCCAGCGATGCCGTCCTGTTCGGCGCCGTCGGCGGGCCGAGATACGACGCCCTGCCGTTCGATCAGAAGCCCGAGCGCGGCCTCCTGCGCCTGCGCAAGGAGCTCGGCCTGTTCGCCAACCTCCGGCCGGCCAAGGTGTTCGATGCCCTGGTCGACAGCTCCTCGCTCAAGCCGGAGCTGGTCAAGGGCCTCGACATCATGATCCTTCGCGAGCTCACTGGCGGCATCTATTTCGGGGAGCCGCGCGGCATCGAGACCCTGCCGGACGGCGAGCGGCGTGGCATCAACACCCAGGTCTACACGACCAGCGAGATCCGCCGAGTCGGCCGGGTCGGGTTCGAGCTCGCGAGCAAGCGCCAGGGCCGCGCCTGCTCGGTCGAGAAGGCCAACGTCATGGAATCCGGGGTGCTGTGGCGCGAGGAGGTGCAGAAGCTGCGCGATGAGGAGTTTCCGGAAGTCGAGCTCATCCACATGTACGCCGACAACTGCGCCATGCAGCTGGTCCGCCAGCCCAAGCAGTTCGACGTGATCGTCACCGACAATCTGTTCGGCGACCTGCTCTCCGACTGCGCGGCGATGCTCACCGGCTCGCTCGGCATGCTGCCGTCGGCGTCGCTCGGTGCGCCGGGTCCGGACGGGAGGCGCAAGGCGATGTACGAGCCAGTGCACGGCACTGCGCCCGACATCGCGGGGCAGAACGCCGCGAACCCGATCGCCATGCTGCAGAGCTTCTCAATGATGCTGCGCTACTCGTTCGAGCGCGACGACGCCGCCGACCTCCTCGACGGTGCGATCGGCAAAGTGCTGGCGAGCGGCTTGCGGACCGCCGACATCATGCAACCTGGCATGGCCAAGGTGTCGACCTCGACCATGGGCGAGTCGATCGTGCGCGAGCTCGACAAGGCCGCCGCGTAGCCCGGGTGAGGCCACCCGCCGCACCGGCGGAACATTCCGCATCGCGGCCTGTTTGATCCGCGAGATCGTTGTCTGCACAGGGAGTAACGATGACAAGCCTCAGAACGATGATCCTGCCCCTGGCCACCGGCCTGTCGCTCCTGTCCGGCGTGACCGCCGCCCAGGAGAGCGCGGATGCCGAGGAGGGGAAGCTGGCGTTCAACAACAACTGCCGCAGGTGCCACGTGACCAAAGAGGGCGACAATCGGCTCGGCCCGAGCCTGCACGACGTCTTCGGGCGAGAAGCCGGCTCGTCGTCCGGCTTCGCCTATTCCTCGGCCATGAAGAATGCCGACATCGTCTGGGACGAGCAGACGCTCGATGCCTATATCGAGAACCCGGATGCCGTGGTTCCCGGCAACCGGATGAAGCCTTATCCCGGTGTTCCCTCGGCCGAGGAACGTGCCAAGATCATCGCCCACCTCAAGGCCGAGAGCGAAGGCGGGTAGCCGGGGCGCGCTAGCCTCTGCCCGCTGTCATCAGAAGACGTCATCGCTGACGCGCCGGCGGCCTGAGCGCCGCATCGGCGGAACGTCCAGCGTCCTCGTGTGTTGAATTGCCGCGGATCAAGTATGCACGGGGACGTTTCGATGGTTCACGCCCGAACGATGGTTCTGCCCTTGGCTGCAAGCCTGTCGCTGCTGTGCGGTGTAGCCATCGCCCAGGATGATGCGGGTGCCGAGGAAGGGCAGCTCGCGTTCAACAACAACTGCCGCACCTGCCACGTGACCGACGAGGGCGACCATCGGCTCGGCCCGAGCCTGCACGGCATCATCGGGCGCGAGGCCGGGGCGACGCAGGGCTTCGCCTACTCCTCGGCCATGGCCGACGCCGATGTCGTCTGGGACGAGGAGACCCTCGATCGCTTCATGGAGAACCCGGACGCCGTGGTTCCGGGCCACCGGATGAAGCCTTACCCCGGTGTCGCCTCGGCCGAGGACCGCGTGAAGATCATCGCCTATCTCAAGGCCGAGAGCGAAGGCGGCTGACCGGTCGGGCGCGCCACCGCCGCCATTAAGGCGCAGCCATCCTCGGGAAGTGACCGGCTGCGGCCGAACCTGTGGGCGGTGCAGGCGGCTTCAGCACCTCACCCACCGCCGTCGTGATCGCGTGTACAGCTGGAGCCTGACGCGCACCTCCTGGTTCCCGAACCGCTCAACCATCGCGCCGGAGAGAATCGTCGGCGAAACGGACGGCATCGAGGCCGGCGAACCGCCGGATGCGATCCAGCTCGGCCTCGAGCCGGGCGCGGCGCGCCGCCGTGAGCCGGCGCCCGGGCTCCATCCAAAGACCCAGGACCTCGAGGGTGGCGCGATCGCGGCTCGCCTTCATGTCGATCCGTCCGATGAAACGGTCACGCTCGAGCAGCGGGAACACGTAGTAGCCGTAGCGGCGGCGCGCCGCCGGGACGAACACCTCGATGCGATAGTCGAAGCCGAACAGCCGGCTGGCCCGCTCGCGGTCGCGCAAAATCGGGTCGAACGGGTTCAGCGCCCTCACCCGTCCTTGTGGCTCGGGCGTGGCCTGCAAAAGCGCTTCGATGTCGCCGCGCGCGAAGAGCGTTCTCGCGCCGCCGTCGTTCGTCCCGACGCTTGCGTGCACGACCCCGTCGCCCAGACGGCGCATGCACCACGCTCGCACCTCCTCGATCGTCAGGAGGCCGAAAAAGCGTGCGATCTCGCTCGGACTCGCGAAGCCCAGGCGCTCGAGCGCCGCCCGGCAGGCCCAATCGACGAACGCATCGTGCGAGGGCCGGTCCATGCGCACCTCATAGGGGATCACCCGCTCGGGGAGGTCGTAGACCTTCTGGAAGCCCGCTCGTCGGGAGATCGCGAGGCGGCCGGTGCGCCAGAGGAACTCGAGCGCGGTCTTGCCGGCATGCCAGCTCCACCAGCCGCCGGCGGGGCGCCCCTGCTCCGGGGCGAGATCGCGCGCCATGACCGGGCCGCGCTCGCGGATCTGCCGGAGCAGCCGGTCGACGTCCTCGAGGAAGGCCTCGCCGTGCCAACGCCGGAACCGTTGCTCGATTGCGCTCCGCTCGCGTTCGAAGCGAATCGTCCAGTAGGGATAGAAGCGCATCGGCAGGATCGCGGCGACCCGGTCGGTCCAGTGCTCGAAGAGGCGCGCCTCGGCCTCGAGCAGCCGGCGCAGCAGCTCGGGCCGGTAGCCCCGGCTGCGCGGGAGCAGGATCATGTGATGGGCGCGCTCGACCGTGCTGATGCTGTCCACCTGCACGAAGCCGATCCGCTCGATCAGCTCGAGCAGCCGCCCGGCCGACAGACGGCCCGGCGGCGGACCGCTCAGCCCCTGCAGGTGAAGGACCAGGCGACGGGCATTCTCGGCGGAGATCCGAAGGATCATCTGCCAGCCACCAGCCGATCGAGCCGTCCGGTCGTCCCTTCGTCAGTCATCGCTCGCCGATTGCGCTGCCACCGTCATGTCTTCCTCAGCCACTGCTCGCCGATCGAGCTGCGCGATCGGGCTCGTGAGAATCGGCATCCTCCTGGCCCCTGCGCCGGGTACCTCTGGGCTTGACGCAGGCTATGCGATCGCCAACCTTCGCGTGGTCACAGGCGGGATTCGCGATCATGGGTTACAGGATAGCGGTCGTCGGCGCGACCGGCGCGGTCGGCGGCGAGATGCTGAACATTCTCGCGGAGCGCGACTTTCCAGCCGACGAGGTGGTCGCGCTCGCCTCGAAGGCCTCGGCCGGCCGCGAGGTGAGCTTCGGCGACAAGGCCACGCTCAAGGTCAGGGCGCTCGAGGATTTCGACTTCGAGGGCACCGACATCGGCCTGTTCTCGCCCGGCGCTGCCGTCTCCAAGGCGTTCGCGCCCAAGGCCGCGGCCGCCGGCTGCGTCGTGATCGACAACACCTCGCAGTTCCGAATGGACCCGGACGTGCCGCTCGTCGTGCCCGAGGTCAACCCGGAGGCGCTGGAAGGCTTTCGGGAGCGCAACATCGTCGCCAACCCCAACTGCTCGACCATCCAGATGGTCGTGGCGCTCAAGCCCCTGCACGACCTCGCGGTCGTCAAGCGGGTGGTGGTCGCCACCTACCAGTCGGTCTCGGGCGCCGGCCGCGAGGCGATGGACGAGCTGTTCGACCAGACCAAGGGCATCTACGAGACCAGGACGCCCGAGCCCAGGATCCTTCCCAAGCAGATCGCCTTCAACCTGATCCCGCAAATCGACGTCTTCCTGGACGACGGCTCATCCAAGGAGGAGTGGAAGATGGCGGTCGAGACCAAGAAGATTCTGGACCCGGCGATCGAGGTCGCGGCGACCTGCGTGCGCTGCCCGGTGTTCGTCGGCCACTCGCTCGCCATCAACGTCGAGTTCGAGCACGAAATCGGCGTCGAGGAGGCGCGCGAGGCGCTCCAGGACTTCGAGGGCGTGCTGCTGGTCGATCGGCCGGACGCGGGTGAGTACGTGACGCCGGTCGAGTGCGTCGGCGAGTACGCGGTGTTCGTTTCGCGCGTGCGTAAGGATCCGACGGTGCCGAACGGCCTCTCCATGTGGGTGGTGTCGGACAACCTGAGGAAGGGCGCCGCGCTCAACGCCGTGCAGATCGCCGAGGCGCTGATCCAGGAAGGCCACCTGTAGCCGCTGCCGCGGGCTTGTCGGGTCCCGCGGTCCTACGGGAACGGCGAGTCGTCGCGGCGGTAGCGCACCGGGTCAGCGGCAGGCCGCGGACGCCGCCGGTGCTGCACCCTGGCCTCGAGGTTGACGAACCGATAGACGCGGTTGGTATCGCAGCTCAACTCGTAGTCCGGCACCAGCTCCACTCGGTCGCCGAACGCGCCGCGATTGATCTCCCAGACCGCACGCATCTCGCCGGTGAAACGCGAGCCGAAGTTGTGGTTGATGTCATCGAAGTAGATGACACACCCGCTCGGGACGTAGGGAGTGAGCCTCTCGAACACCTGTCGGGTCGAGGAATAATAGTCGCAGTCGATCCAGATCAGTATGGGCAGATGCTCCTCGAACTCGGCGAGCAGCCCATCGGTCAGCGTGTCCTGGAAAAGCCCTTTGTGGAGCCGGAAATTCGAGTACCGGCTGGCGCAGTAGGAGAACAGATCCTCGTAGCGGCCGTGATATTGGCCTTCGATCCATTCCTCCCCTTCCACCAGGGCGCGGTCGGCCCGATCACGGTTCTCGGGCAGCCCCTCGAAGGTGTCGAAGCCGTGGACAATCACCTGATCCTCCATCTCCAGGTAGCGGGTGGCGTAGAGTTTCTTGGTGAAGGAGTAGCCGTCGGCGACGCCGAACTCGAGGATCGAGAACTTGCCTTCGTAGAGCCGGCCGAACTCCCTGCAAATGCCGTAGATGTGGTCCATGCGATAGAAGCCGCCGATCGATTTCCGCACGAACTTGCGCGGCGCGGCGATGCAGTTCAGATAGGTCGCCGTCTTGAGCCTCTCTCCCGGAAGCAGGCTGCCCACGACTTTGAGCACCCGCTTGAATGCATCTGCCCGGTCATGCATGCGTCGACCTCGAACGATGTTGCCGCATCGGCCGGCTCACCTTCTACGAACGGCCGCGGGCGATGGTTGTTCCCGCTCGCCGGCCACAGGGTTGCTCCTTCGTTCGCACGGACCCGGTCGATCGTGCCGGAGCCGGTCCCGCGATCCGGCCTTGACGCCGGCCGGCAGCCGGGCAGGATCGGCGCGCGGAGCCGGACGGCCGGCGCCTCGCATGGGCATTTCATCGAGGGTGCGGTGATCCCGGGCCAGGACCACGCGGATCTCGGCAACATCGCCGAGTACACGGTCAGCGAGCTGTCGGCGGCGCTCAGGCGCACGCTCGAGGACGGCTACGGCTACGTCCGCGTGCGCGGCGAGATTTCCGGCTTCAAGAAGCACTCCTCCGGCCATTGCTACTTCGCGCTCAAGGACGATTCCGCCTGCCTGGACGCGGTGTGCTGGCGCAGTACCGCGTTTCGCCTCTCGTTCAGGCCGGAGGACGGCCTCGAGGTGGTCGCGACCGGGCGCATCACCACTTATCCGAGCCGCTCCAAGTACCAGCTGATCGTCGACCAGCTGGCACCGGCCGGGGTCGGCGCGCTGATGGCGCTGCTCGAGGAGCGCCGGAAGAAACTCGCCGCCGAGGGGCTGTTCGATGCCGGGCGCAAGCGCCCCCTACCCTACCTGCCCGAGGTCATCGGCATCGTCACCTCGCCGACCGGCGCCGTCATCCAGGACATTCTGCACCGGCTCGCCGAGCGCTTCCCGCGCCACGTGCTGCTCTG
>Ga0299907_10000996_pt1 | contig 15356 bp, 19 predicted proteins | sample RVTome_16_FD_198680 | JGI IMG/M metagenome (GOLD analysis project Ga0299907, IMG submission 198680) | Soil microbial communities from uranium-contaminated site in the Upper Colorado River Basin, Wyoming, United States - RVT152D67 (version 2) ... | reverse complement strand
GCGCGCGCAGGAGACCGTCGACCGCGACGAGGCGGAGCGCGTGGCGCAGCGCATGATCGAGTCGCGCTTCACCCTGGACGACTTCCGCAGCCAGCTCGAGCAGATCAAGAAGATGGGCCCCATCGGCCAGGTGCTGCAGATGATCCCGGGGGCCGGCCAGATGGCGGGGGCGGCGCAGCAGGCGGTCGACGACGGGCAGCTCAGGCGGATCGAGGCGATCATCGACTCCATGACGCCCGAGGAACGCCGCCAGCCGGACATCATCAAGGCCAGCCGCCGTCGGCGGATCGCCATCGGCAGCGGCACCAGCACTGCGGAGGTCAACCGCGTCCTCAAGCAGTTCGCCGAGATGCAGCGGCTGATGAAGCAGCTGACCAGCGGCCGCCTGCCCGGCCTGGGCGGCGGCGACCTGCGCGGCCTGCTGGGACGCTGACCGATGCACCGGCTGGTCATCGCGCTGACCACGTTCCTGGCGCTGGTCGCGGCAGTCGTGGTGGCCGGCTACCTGCTCGTGTTCGCCGTGTCACCGGACCGCACGGCGCGCGCCGCGCCCGCGGACAGCGTGGCCTACGCCACGGTCTACCTGCAGCTCTCCGCCGGCCAGGGCATGAACCTCGCCGAGCTGCTGGGCCGGGTGCCGGGCTTCGCCGACGCGGCGGCTCTGGAGCAGAAGATCCACGAGATCGCGCAGCGGCTGCTGGGCGATGCCGGGCTCGACTACGAGGCAGATCTGCGCCCGTGGCTGGGCGACCAGCTGGCCGTGGCAGTGGCCGGCGACGAGCTCGACGACGCGCAGCCCGGAGTCGTGGCCCTGATCGACGTCAGGGATGCGGAGCTGGCGCGCGACGCGCTCGAGCGGATCGTCGCCGATAGCGGCGTAACCTACACCACGGAGGACCACGAGGGCGTCGAGGTGCGCATCGCCGAGGAGTCGGCGTATGCCCTGACGACCGATCTGTTGATCGTGGGCGAGCATGCCGTGTCGGTGCGGGCGGCACTCGATGCCGATGCCGGACGCGCACCCTCGCTCGACGAAGACGCCGGGTTCCGAACCGCGATGCAGCGGCTTCCGGCCGACCACCTTGCCTCGGCCTACCTGGACCTGGCCGGCCTGGGGGCCGCGACCGATGCGGAGGAGCAGCTGGACGGCTACCAGGCGCTCAGCATGGCGCTGCTGGTCGAACGCGACGGGCTGCGGGTGGTGGGCAGCGCACCGTTCGACGAGGCAGTCGCGTCGGATGCCGCGCGCGAAGCCTTCGCCCTGGCAACCGAGCCGTCGAGCCTCGCCGACTGGATGCCGCAGGACACCCAGGCCGAGGCCGTCGTCTTCGGCCTGTCGCAGACCATCCTGGCGCTGGAGGAGCAGGTCGCCACCACGCCCGGCCTGGAGGGGGCGGCGGACCTCCTCGTCCAGATACGGGCACTTGCCGCGCTGGGCCTCGGCATCAACCTCGACGACGACGTGCTGCCCCTGTTCGACCGCGAGGTGGCCATCGCCGTCAGCAACCTGGACGCGGACCTGCCCGCCTTCACCCTCCTGCTACGACCCAACGACGCGGCCGAGGCGACCGCGGCCCTGCGTCGCATTCGCAACGCGCTGACGAACCTCGGCGCGGGGATCGACGAGCTCGACGAGGCGGGGACCCTGATCACGACGCTCGCGATCCCAGACGTGCCGGCGATCAGCTACGCCATGGGGGACGGGGTGGTGATCGTGGCGCTCAGCACCGACGACGTCGCCGGCGCGCTCCGGGCGCACGCGAATGGGACGACGCTGTCGGCGAGCGACCGATATCGGGCGGCGTGGCAGCTCGCCGGCGACCGTGGCGGCAACGAGGTCTACCTCGACGTCGCCTCGCTCGTCGACCGCCTGGGAGCGGTCATCGACCTGCCGGATGACGGACGCGATATCCTGCAGGAGGTCGGCGCGCTGGCGATCACCGCGCCGGCACGCGACGACGCCATCATCTTCCACCTGGTCGTCACTGTGCGCTGAACCGGCGGCATGACGGCGACGGACATTCGAACCAGACACCACAGCAGAGGTAGACACGCTCTTGGCAGTACGAATCCGGCTCACGCGGGTGGGCGCCACCAAGCGCCCCAGCTATCGCGTGATCGCCATTGACAGCCGAAAGGCGCGCGACGGCCGCGCGCTCGAGATCCTCGGCTTCTACAACCCCCTCACCGACCCGGCTACCGTGCAGATCGACGCCGAGCGGCTCGCCGCCTGGATCGCGAATGGCGCACGCCCGTCCGACACGGTGGTCAAGCTCATGCGCCAGGCCGGCATCGGTCCGGCCGCCGAGGAGAAGCCGAAGGCTCCCGCCAAGCGCGCGCGGAAGGCGCCGGCCAAGGCCGCCGCAAAGGCCGACGCGTGAAGGAGTTCCTCGACTACGTGGCCCGCTCGCTGGTCGACCATCCCGATGTGGTGAGCATCGAGGTGGAGGAGGACGACGACGAGGTCAGCCTGATCCTGACCGTCGACGAGCGCGACATGGGCCGCGTCATCGGCCGCGACGGGCGCATCGCGAACGCCATTCGCAGCCTGCTGCGGGTCATGGGCTCGCGCGACGGCCGGCATGTCGAGCTGGAGATCCTCAGCAACGACGAGTGAGCGGCTGGCCGTGGCACGGGTGCTGGGAGCGAAGGGTCTCGCCGGCGCCATGCGCCTCGAGACGTTGACCGACTGGCCGGAGCGGCTGCACGCGGGCGAGCTGCTGTTCGTCGAGGGCGAGGAGTCCCCGCGGCGCGTGCGGCGCCTGGAGTCGGGCGGGCGGATCCCCGCCATTCACCTCGAGGGCGTCACCAGCCGTGAGGCGGCAGACGCCCTGCGCGGTCGGTACCTGGAGGTGGAGGCGCACCCCCTGCCGGAGGGCACCTACTACTGGCACCAGCTGGTGGGCCTGCGGGTGACCGATGAAGCCGGCACCGAGCTCGGGCATCTGGCGGAGGTCTTCCGCGCCGGCGAGAACGAGGTCTACCGCGTCGAGCTGACCGATGGCGGCGAGCTGCTCGTCCCTGCGCTGGCGCACGTGGTGACCGGCGTCGACCTCGTGGATGGCGTCATGACGGTGCGCTACGCCGACGAAGAGGTGCGCTGACCGATGGCCGTCTCGCCGCCCCTCCTGCGCATCGACGTCGTGACGCTCTTTCCCGAGCTGTTCGACACGCCGCTGCGCACGTCGGTCATCGGCCGTGCGCTGGAGCGCGGGCTGGTGGCCGTGGACGTCCATGACCTGCGGGCGCACGGCCTGGGCCGACATCGATCGGTCGACGATTACCCGTACGGCGGCGGCGCCGGCATGGTCATCCGCCCGGAGCCGATGTTCGCGGCGCTCGAGCCCTTGCGGGAGGCAGGAGCGCACGTGGTGCTGCTCGACCCCGCCGGGGAGCGCCTGACCGACGCGCTGGCGCGCGAGCTGGCCGGCATGGGTCACCTGGCACTCGTCTGCGGTCGCTACGAGGGAGTCGACGAGCGGATCCGATCGCTGGTCGATCGCGAGATCAGCATCGGGGACTACGTGCTCACCGGCGGCGAACTGCCGGCGCTGGTGGTCATCGACGCGGTGGCACGGCTGGTGCCGGGCGTGATCGAGGCCGAGTCGCATCGGTCCGACTCCTTCGCCACCGGCCTGCTGGAGCATCCGCAGTACACCCGGCCCGAGTCCTATCGCGGAGTGGGGGTCCCATCGGTCCTCCTCTCCGGCCACCATGCCGACGTGGACCGCTGGCGGCGACGCGAGGCCCTGCGCCGCACCCTGGAGCGCCGCCCGGACCTGCTCGCCGACGCCAGCCTGACTGCCGAGGATCGCGCCGCCCTGGCCGAGATGCAGCCCGGCCCCGAGGAGGCGTCGGACTCCTGAGTCGCCCGGTTGCCGCTGCGCGGAGGTCGCTGATATACTCGCCCGGTCGCGACCGCGTCCGTCGGTCGCGTTCTTCGCGCTTGAGGCGCCGATGGCGGCTGCGCGAGCACACACTCAGATACGCACCGCGGCGACTGGCGCCGCGATCACGAGGTCGCCCCATGGATGCCATCAAGGAGCTTGAGCGTGAGCAGCTCCGCACCGACCGGCCGGACATCGCCTCGGGCGACACGGTGCGGGTGTCGATCAAGGTCGTCGAGGGCAGCCGCGAACGGATCCAGGTCTTTGAGGGGACCGTCATGCGGCTTCGCGGCGGCGGCCTGAACCGGCAGATCACGGTGCGCCGCATTGCGAGCGGCGTGGGCGTCGAGCGAACGTTCATGATCCACGCCCCGCGGGTCGAGAAGATCGAGGTCGTGCGGCATGGCGTGGCGCGCCGCGCCCAGCTGTACTTCCTGCGCAAGCGGGTCGGCAAGTCCGCCACGCTCCGCGAGCGCCGCTGATCGTTCTGCTCCGCCGGGCTCGTCCGCACGCTGCCGCGCGCTGACTGCAGAACATCTCGGCTGTCGCGGTGCCATCATGAGCCGCGACGATGATCCAGCCAACGACGCGCCGGGAACGCGACTATTGGCGCGCCGGCCTGCGGGTGGTGGTGGGCTGCGACGCCGTCGGCGTCGCCTGCCTGAGCGGCCCGGTCCTGGCCGCGGCAGTCGCGATGCCGCCCCTGGCGCGCCGCATCCCCGGCGTGCGCGACTCCAAGACCCTCTCCCGCGGGCAGCGCGAGCGCCTCTATCCGCGCATCCTGCGTCGCGCGCTGGCAGTGGGCGTCGGAGCCGCCAGCGTGGCCGAGATCGACCGCCTGAACATCTACCACGCCACCACGCTGGCCATGCAGCGCGCCGTGCGCCGGATCGTGGACCGCGAGCACGTGCTCATCGATGGGCTGCGCATTCGTGGCTTCGAGGGCCAGGTGGGGGACTACACGGCGATCGTCGATGGTGACGCGCACTGCTACTCGATTGCGGCCGCCAGCATCGTGGCCAAGGTCATCCGCGATCGGCTTATGGATCGCCTGGCGGTCCGGTACCCGTTCTACGGCTGGCAGCACAACGCCGGCTACTCGACGGCCCTGCACCGGCGCGGGATCGACGCGCACGGCCTCACGCCATTCCATCGGCGCAGCTTCGCCCGGGTGCAGGCCGCCGCGTTCGGCGAGCAGCTGTTGCTGCCCGTCCTGGTGGGGGAGCAGGACAGCCTGGCCGAGCTCCAGCCCGGCCTGGTGGCGGTAAGCGGCAGATAAGCCGGCGATACGCGTACCGCACGCACCATCCGCGCATGGACCCGCGTCACGCGCTGGGGGCTCGCGCCGAGGATGTCGCCGCTGGCTGGCTGGAGCAGCAGGGTTGGACGGTCCTTGCCCGGCGCTGGCGCATGCCGCGGGGTGAGCTGGACCTGATCTGCACGGACCGCGAGGCCGTGTTGGTCGGCGTGGAGGTCAAGGTTCGGAGCACCGCCCGGTCCGGGAGCGGGCCGGACAGCGTCGATGCTCGTCGCGTGCTGCGCCTGCGTGCGGCCCTGGCGGCCTATGCCGGCTCCTCGCGCGTGCCGAGGGCCGGCGTTCGCCTGGACCTCGTCAGCCTGTCCCCGCATGGCGGGCGGTGGTGGATCGTGCGCCTGCCCGGCATCGACGCCTGGTGACACGCGGCTGCGCGTCAGCCGGCGAAGAGCCCCTGCAGCGCGAAGATCGACGCAATGTACGGCCGGGTGACGGCGTAGACGCCGTGTCGATCGGCGGCCGTCTGGCCCTGGTAGTACGCGGCCAGCACCAGCGCGCGGTCCCCGTCGTATCGATCCAGGTAGTGCCGCAGGAGGGTCACACCGGCCCGCACGTTGGAGCGCGCGTCGGACGGAGTGACCGTCTCGCCGAGCATCGTGGTGCCCACCCAGTCCGCCGTCGCGGGCAGCAGCTGCATGACGCCCACGGCTCCGGCCCACGACACCACATCGGCCTGCCAGCCGGACTCCTGCCAGGCCACCGCCATCGCGAAGGCGGGGTCCACGCCCTGCCGCTGGGCCTCGCCGCCGATGAGCCGGCCGATGGCCGAGCGCCGCCCGACGAGGGCGGCCATCTCCGAAGGCATCCCGTCGGTGACGAAGTCGCCCGGACCCGGCTGTGTTCCATGACCGGCTGCGCCAGCGCCGCCGCGGGCTCCGGGGATGGTGATGACCTGGCCGCTGCGGACGTAGGACGGGTTGGCCAGGCCGTTGGCGCTGGCGATGGCCTCGATGGTGGTGCCGTAGCGCGCGGCGATGCCGGTCAGGTGCTCGCCGGCCGTCACGCGGTGGGTGACCGGTGCCGGGGCGGGCGCGGGGGCGGTCTTGGTGCGGCCGGGGCGGGAACCGGGAATGGTCAGCACCTGGCCGCTGCGGATGTAGGACGGGTCGGCCAGGCCGTTGGCGCGGGCGATGGCCCCGACGGTGGTGCCGTAGCGCGCGGCGATGCCGGTCAGGTGCTCGCCGACCGTCACGCGGTGGGTGACCGGTGCCGGGGCGGGTGCGGCTGCGGACCTGGCAGGCGCATGCACGTCGCGCGGGGGAAGCCGCAGGCGCTGGCCCGTGACGATGAGGTCCGGGTCCCGGAGCCCATTCAATGCCACCAGCTCGGTCATGGACAGGCCCCGCGCGATGGCGATCTCGCTCAGGGTGTCGCCCGGTTGCACGATCAGTACGGGATCGGCGGCCGCGGCGGTTGACGCCAGGGCGGTGCTGGCCGCCAGCGCCGCGGTCAGGACCACGGTCAGGGCGGAAGGGCGCGGTCGGGTTGGCATCGATTCCTCCGGCATGACTTCCGGTTGCCCGGCGCTCGGTGCCTGCGGTGACGAAGGGCATGCTATGAGGGGCGCAGGTGCGGTCAAGGTACGACCGGATGGGCCCGGGGTACTTCGGTACCGTCGTCTGTAGTGGGCGTCCGGGACCCAACCGGCGGACGAGGAGGACGAACGCGCGTGCTATACTCCGCCGCGGCCCAGCGCCATGGCGCGGGCGACGTCCACTCGCGCGAGGGACGATCCAACACACACGTTCGCGGATCCACCGTCCACGGTGCCCGCGGCATCGCCTGGCAGGCGATGCCCATGGGTCGACGCAGTGGAGCTGATGCGGACGGAGGACAAACCGGAGGTACCTTTCCTTGGCTGCCACCACCATGAAGCAGCTGCTCGAAGCGGGCGTCCACTTCGGGCACCAGACCCGCCGCTGGAACCCGAAGATGCGCGAGTTCATCTTCGCGGAGCGAAACGGGATCCACATCATCGACCTTGCCCAGACGGTTCAGCGGCTGGAGGCAGCGCTGGACTTCGTTCGTGAGACGGTGCGGCGCGGCGACAGCGTGCTGTTCGTCGGCACCAAGAAGCAGGCGCAGGAGGCGATCGCGTTCGAGGCCGAGCGCAGTGGACAGCACTACGTCAACACCCGCTGGCTGGGCGGCATGCTCACCAATTTCCAGACCATCAAGCGCCGCATCCAGCGACTGGAGGCGCTCGAAGCACGGCGGGATGCCGGCGAGTTCGAGCGGCTGACGAAGAAAGAGGCCAGCAAGCTCACCGAGGAGATCACGAAGCTCAACGCTGCGCTGGGCGGCATCCGCCGCATGCGCCGTCTGCCCGGGGCGGTATTCGTGGTTGACCCGCATCGCGAGTCGATCGCCGTGGCGGAGGCCCGGCGGCTCGAGATCCCGATCGTGGCGATGACAGACACGAACTGCGATCCCGATCTCATCGACTGGGTGGTGCCTGCCAACGACGACGCCATCCGCTCCGTGAAGCTGCTCTGCAGCACGGTTGCGGAGGCCGTCCTGCAGGCGCAGCAGGAGCGCCAGACGCAGCTCGACGAGGAGTTCGAGCAGGCCGAGGCTCTACCGCCGGTCGATGATGCAACGCTCACGTCGGATGCCGACTACACCGCGGTCCTGGCGGCCGGCGAGGCACTCGTCTTCGAGCCCGAGCCGGAGGAAGACGAGGAAGAGGAGCGCCGCGCGCGAGCGCGACGTGCGGCCGAGACCGCCGACGAGGACGATGAAGACAAGGACGGCGAACGGCGCGATCGCTCGCGCGATCGCCCGGCTGCCAATGACTGAGGAAGGAATGACCCAGACCACGATGATCAAGCCGGAGGATGTGAAGGCGCTTCGCGACCGGACCGGAGCGGGTGTCATGGACTGCAAGCGCGCGCTCGAGGCCACCGACGGCGACGTCGAGCAGGCGGTTGGCTGGCTCCGCGAGAAGGGGCTGGCCACGGCTGCCAAGAAGGCCGGGCGCGTTGCTCGCGAGGGCATCATCGGCAGCTACATCCACCATGGCGCGCGGCTCGGCGTGCTGCTGGAGCTCAACTGCGAAACGGACTTCGTGGCGCGGACCGATGACTTCCAGCAGCTGGCGCGCGAGCTGGCGATGCAGGTTGCTGGGCACGCGCCGCGCTTCGTCAGCCGCGACGACGTGCCGGCCGACGTCCTGGATGACCAGCGGCGGATCTTCGCCGACGAGGCGCAGCAGGAGGGCCGGCCGGCCGACCGCGTGCCGGAGATCGTCGACGGCAAGCTCAGCAAGTGGTTCGAGACCGTGTGCCTGCTGGAGCTGCCGTACCGGGACACCGATCGCAAGATCAGCGAGCTCATCACCGAGAAGATCGCACTGCTGGGCGAGAACATCCGCGTGGCGCGCTTCGTGCGGCTGGCCGTGGGCGAGACGACCGGCGAGGACGAGGAGAGCGCCTGACATGGCTGAACCGGCGGCGAGGGCACGTCGCTATCGGCGGGTCCTGCTCAAGCTGTCCGGCGAAGCGCTGATGGGCGAGCGTCAGTACGGGATCGACCCGGACGTCGCCCGCGACATCGCTCGCCAGGTGAACGAGTCACGCGATGGTGGCGTCGAGATCGCGCTGGTGGTCGGCGGCGGCAATATCTTCCGTGGCCTGTCGGCCGCCGACAGTGGGATGGACCGGGCCACCGCCGACTACATGGGGATGCTGGCAACGGTCATGAACGGCCTGGCCATCCAGGACGCGCTCGAGCAGGCAGACTGCCCGACGCGGGTCATGTCGGCCATCGCCATCAACGAGATCTGCGAGCCGTACATCCGCCGTCGCGCCGTCCGCCACCTCGAGAAGGGGCGGGTGGTCGTGATGGTGGCCGGCACCGGGAACCCGTACTTCACGACCGATACTGCCGCCACACTGCGGGCGGTCGAAGTCGGGGCGGAGGTGATCCTCAAGGCGACCCGCGTGGACGGGGTGTACGATGCCGATCCGGAGAAGGAACCGGGCGCAACGCGTTACAGCCGCATCGGGTACACGGAGCTGCTCGCGAACCGGCTCGGAGCGCTGGACGCCACCGCCGTCAGTCTGGCGATGGACAACGAAATGCCGATCGTGGTGTTCGACATGACCGTTGCCGGCAACATCGTCCGCGCCGTGCAGGGGGAGCCGATCGGCACGCTCATCGCTGGGGAGGTGACCCGATGACGCATGAAGCACTGACCGCCATCGAGCCCAAGATGCAGAAGGCCATCGAGGCGATGGACCGTGACTTCGCCGGGATCCGCACCGGGCGCGCCTCGACCGCCCTGGTCGAGCGCATCGCAGTCGACTACTACGGCACGGCGACGCCGCTCAACCAGATCGCCGGCATCAGCACGCCCGATCCGCACCTGATCGTCATCCAGCCGTGGGACCGCTCGGTGCTGTCGGCCATCGAGAAGGCGATCACGCGCAGCGACATTGGCCTGGTGCCCAACGTGGACGGCACCGTGGTGCGGCTCAACGTCCCGCCGCTGACCGAGGAGCGGCGCCGCGACATGGTGAAGCAGGTCCGGCGACGTGGCGAGGAGGCGCGGGTCGAGATTCGCAATCACCGCCGCGAGGCGGCGGATGTCCTGAAGCGTGCCATGCGCGACGGCGAGCTGTCCGAGGACGAGGAGCATCGGGAGCTGGATGGCCTGCAGCGCCTGACCGATCAGTTCGTGGAGACGATCGACGCCCGCGCAGAGCGGAAGGAAGCCGAGGTGATGGAGGTCTGACGCCGCCCGAGGCGCGCCCCAGGCACGTCGCGATCATCGCCGACGGGAATCGTCGGTGGGCACGTGCGCGCGGTCTCCCGGTCATCGCCGGGCACGTCCAGGGCGTGGAAGCGATCCGCCCCATCGTCCGCCGCGCGCGTGACTGCGGCGTCGAAACCCTGTCGGTCTACACGTTCTCCACCGAGAACTGGAGCCGCCCCGACGACGAAGTGGAGGGCCTCTTCGCCCTCATCGACGGAGCGGTGCGGCAGCATACCGACGAGCTCATCGCCGAGGGCGTGCGGGTCAATGTCATCGGCCGCCTGCACGAGGCGCCCGCGGACATCCAGCGCTCGATCCGCGCGGCCGAGGAGCGCACCCGCACCGGCACGCGGTTGACGCTCAACATCTGCTTCAACTACTCCGGGCGTGCCGAGGTGGTGGACGCCGTCCGATCGCTGGTGGCCAGCGGCGCCCGCCCAGAGACGATCGACGAGGACCTGTTCGCCGCACACCTCTACACCGCCGGGCAGCCGGACGTCGACCTGTTGATCCGCACCGGTGGCGACCACCGCACCAGCAACTTCCTCATCTGGCAGGCCACCTATGCGGAGCTCATCTTCTCGCCGAAGTTCTGGCCGGACTTCCACGAGGCGGATTTCGACGCTGCCCTGGCCGAGTTCGCCCGCCGCGATCGTCGCTTCGGGGCCTGAGCGGTGCTGCAGACGAGGGTGCTGACCGCGATCGTCCTCGCGCCGTTGGTCCTCGGCGCCGTCCTGCTTGGCGAGCCATGGATCTCACTGTTGGTGGGCATCGTCATCTTCCTGTCGATGGTCGAGGTCATCTCGCTGCTCGATGCTGCCGGCTACGAGCCGCCGCAGGTCCTGATGCTGATCGCCGGCTTCGTCACCGGCGCCGCGGGCCTGGTTGCCGCCAACAACGGGCTGGTGGGCGGAGCGCTGAACGACCTGTTGCGCGCGACGTCGACGCCAGGTCTCTCGATCGTCGTCTTCGCCGCCGCGGTCCTGCTGATCGGCGTCGCCAGCTTCACGCGCAGCGACCCGCGTGTCGGGTTCCAGAGCTGGGCGGCCGGCATCTTCGGCGTCGCGTATGTGGGCCTGCTGGCACCGTTCGTCGTCGTGGTCGCGCATCTGGCCCCGCCGGACGGCTCGGCGGCGACCGAGGTCGGGGCGCTGGGCCTGCGATCGGGAGCAGCGTGGGCGATCATGCTGGTGGTGCTGGTGTGGGGCTACGACACTGGCGCGTACTTCTCGGGCCGATGGCTCGGACGACGCCGCCTCATCGACCACATCAGCCCGTCGAAGACGATCGAGGGCCTGATCGGCGGGCTGGTGACAGCCACCGTGGCGGCCGGCGTCGGCGGCTGGATCATCGGCCTGGACGCGTGGCACGCGCTCCTCGTCGGCCCGCTGGTGGGCCTGGCCGCACAGGCCGGCGACCTGGGCGAATCGCTGCTCAAGCGCGCGGCCGGGCGCAAGGAGTCCGGCTTCCTGATCCCCGGGCACGGCGGCATGCTCGATCGCGTCGACTCGTTCCTGTTCGCCGCGCCCGTGCTGGCCGGCTACGCACTGGTAGTGGTCGGCGCAGTCGCGTGACCGGCATCGCGGTCCTTGGCTCGACCGGATCGATCGGCCGACAGGCGCTCGAGGTCATTGCCGCCCAGCCGGAGCGCTTCACGGTCCGCGGGCTGGCGACCGGGCATGCCTCCGACCTGTTCGCCGACCAGCTGCGGGCTTGGCCCGACGCGCGCGCGTGGTGCGCCGATGGCCGGCCGGCCGAACTCGATACGATGCGGTGGGCGCCCGGCGGCCTGCCGGAGCTGGCGGTGGAGGAGGGGGTGGACCTGGTGGTGGTGGCCACCACCGGCATGGCGGCGCTGCCTGCCGTGCTGAACGCCCTGAGGGCAGACCGCACGGTCGCACTGGCGAACAAGGAGACGCTGGTGACCGGCGGCCACCTGGTGCGCGACGCGCTGGCCGATGCCATCGACCCTGCCGCGGCGTTGGCACGCCTGCGCCCCATCGACAGCGAGCACTCGGCGATCTGGCAGTGCCTGCTCGGGGAACGGCTCGACGAGGTTCGGCGTCTCATCCTCACCGCGTCCGGTGGGCCGTTCCGCGATCGTGCAGTGCACACGCTGGCACGGGTCACGCCGGACGAGGCGCTGGCCCATCCGACCTGGCGCATGGGACCGAAGATCACGATCGACTCGGCGACTCTGGTCAACAAGGCGTTCGAGGTCATCGAGGCCTCATGGCTGTATCGGCTTCCGTATCGTAGGATTGAGGCAGTGATCCATCCCCAGAGCATCGTGCACTCGCTGGTCGAGTTCACCGACGGCTCGTTCAAGGCCCAGCTGGGACTTCCCGACATGCGTCTACCGATCCAGTACGCGCTCACCTATCCGGATCGGCTGCCCTCGCCCGCCCGGCGGGCGCCGCCGGAGGCATGGGAGGCGCTCACGTTCTCGCCGCTCACCGCCGGCAGCTTCCCCGCCTACGACGTGGTGCGCGAGGCGGCCGCCGCGGGCGGCAACCGCGGCACCATCCTGAATGCCGCGGACGAGGTGGCGGTCGCGGCCTTCCTGGCCGGGACGCTGCCGTTCGTCGGGATCGCCGAGACCATCGAGGGGGCCGTGATGCGCTGGGGGAGCGACGACGCACCGGGCCTGGAGGCGATCGTCGCCCTCGACGGTGAGGTGCGGGCCGCGCTGTCGACCGACCTGGGCCTGGGCGGCAGCGCCTGATGGACGTGATCGGCACCATCGCAGCCTTCCTGGCGGTCCTGGTCGTCCTGGTGCTCGTGCACGAAGTCGGCCATTTCGTGGCCGCCAAGCGCGCCGGCATCACGGTCCAGGAGTTCGGCATCGGCTTCCCACCGCGGATCGGATCGGTCGTCTGGCGGGGGACCCGCTACTCACTCAACTGGATCCCGCTCGGCGGCTTCGTGAAGATGCTGGGCGAGGACGGGGACGCCGAGGCGGAGAAGATGCGGCGCAGCGGGCTGTCGGAGTCGGCCGTCGACAAGGCCATGGCCGGCGCCTTCAACCGCAAGCCGGTCTGGGTCCGCATCGTCGTCCTGCTGGCCGGCGTAGTCATGAACTTCCTGCTGGCCGGCGCCCTGTTCTCGGTCGCGCTGTCGATGCCGATCCCCGAGGGCCGCGGCCCGCTGGCGGTCGAGGAGATCCAGCCGGGCAGCCCGGCCGAGGAGTACGGGCTCCGGGTCGGCGACGTGATCATCGCGGCTGACCGCCGCACGTTCGAGGTGTCGAGCGAGCTGACCGAATACGTCCGCTCACGGGCGGGGCAACCGGTGCTGCTCAGCATCGCGCGCGACGGGGACCGCCGGGGGATCGTGGTCGTGCCGCGCGACCTCACCGATGAGCAGGTGGCGCAGGGGCTCGGCGCAGTGGGCTTCAGCTACAGCCCCGAACGCGTGGTCGAGGTGCCGTCCGGCATCGCCGGTCCCGTCGACGCGCTGACCCAGGGCTACGGCGAGGCGGGCTATCTCGCCTGGCGCATCCCCGGCGGACTGGCCGATGCAGTCGGCGGCCTGCTCGGCCTGAACGACAGCGCCGGCACTGCGGTGGGGCCGATCGGGATCGCCGAGGAGACCGGCCGGGTCCTCGAGGCGCCACTCGTCAGCCAGCTGATCTTCGTGGGCATCCTGTCGGTGAACCTGGCCGTCCTCAACGTGCTGCCCTTCCCGCCGCTCGACGGCGGACGGATCCTGGTCGTGCTTGTGGAAGCGCTGCGGCGCCGGCGACTGCCTGCGGAGCGCGAGGCGCTCATCTACCTGACCGGGTTCATGGTGCTGATCTTCCTCGTGATCCTCATCTCGATCCAGGACGTCCGGCGCCTCATCGAGGGCTGATCCGAGCACGAAATGAGGCCTCCGGCGACGAGCCGAAGGGCTCCGTACCCCTCGCTGTACCCCGTTAGCCGCCCAGCACGGCATCCATTCGCTGGGTCAGGCGCTCTTGCATGGCCGGCCTCTACGGTGTCAACACTGACAGTACGCGCCAACTGAACGCGTAACCTTGGCCGCCTTGGCCGAGATCATCTGCGGTCAGTTCTTCTGCGAACGGGGGGTAGCATTCCGGCATGATCGCCATCGCCAGTCGCAGGCACCTCGTGTTGCTCGCCACCGCGACGCTGGCTCTCTTCACTGGCTGCTCGTTCTGGCGTTCGGAGGTGACGGTGGTGAACCGGACGACCCAGGACATTGTTGTTCGGTTCGGCTACCAGTTCGGTGATGCGGTGTTTGTGCCCGGGTGCGGCGAGGTCGCGTTTGACCCAGGTGTTCGTCACGACCTTCCCGAAACGCCGCCGACCGCGGTTGAGTTGCAGCTTCGCCTCGGTCTCCCTCCAGACGCGCCGAGCAGCAAGACGTTCATGATCACGTCGGAGCGAGTGTGGACCTACCCGCCCTCGTCGCAGCCGCCGTGCGAGGGACTTGCCCCAGTGCCGACGCCGACCCCGGCTCCGACGGCAGGCTAGGGTAGGGCCGCCGGCGAACTGTGCCGGAAGTACTGCGCAACTGAACAGGTCACCTGGGAGTGCCTATGGGAGATCGGGGTTAGATCCGCTCTGGTCAGGGCATGCGACCTCGTCGCCGAGCTGCCCTGCCAACTCGTCCTCGATGGGCGAGCCCTGTCCGATGTCATCGAGATGGTAGCCGCCCTCCCACGCGGATACGCCATCGTGTGTGTTCAGCGGGCCAACCGCCACGGCGTAGCGAAGGCCGACGTATGGCGGAACCCACTCCTCGAAGTACAGGGCGACGGTCTCGTCTGAGAAACATCGCGCCTCGATCAGCCGCGGATACAGCGGCCTTGGGAATACGCGCGACTGTCCGATGATGGAGCGGCGCGCGTCCTCAACCAGCGGCTCGAGGCCCGCGGCAACGGGCTCGTCATCGAGTAGCAAGGGCGGCAAGGTGTACGTGGCTATGGCTAGCACGACTACCAGCCCCGCCGCCGCAAGAATGCCCAGAAGAGGCCGCTTCACTTGGCATAGGCGACGCCACTACTCCACGCGTGTCAATAGGCGCGTGAGTACGCCTCAGGTGAACGCGTAACTTGGGACCGCCTGGCGCAGATCTGCGGCCTGTTCCTACACAGGACAGCCCAATGAGCGAGCGTCCCCCCTGTGCACTCGCCGGGCCTGCGACAGGTGCAACGCCCAAGCGATGCAGCACGATGTCCAGCCCGCGAACCGCCTCGACCTGCCTGGTGGGCAGGCGTGCTCCACAATCGACTCCAACGCTGAGGAAGGGTGTGAAGGCATGCTCGCGAATAGTCCCGTCCATCCAGTCCTGCTGTCCAAGGACCTCACTCAGACACGGAGCTTCTATCACGACAAGCTCGGGCTCGAGATCCTCGTCGAGAACCAGGTCTTGATCGAGTTCCGGTGCGGCG
>Ga0299907_10000995_pt1 | contig 15360 bp, 16 predicted proteins | sample RVTome_16_FD_198680 | JGI IMG/M metagenome (GOLD analysis project Ga0299907, IMG submission 198680) | Soil microbial communities from uranium-contaminated site in the Upper Colorado River Basin, Wyoming, United States - RVT152D67 (version 2) ... | reverse complement strand
GCTTCAGCCGCTCGATGGCGACGGTCCAATCTCGCCGCACGGCGAGGATCGCCTCCGAAGCGCCGGTGGCGAAGGCGGCGACGAGCAGCCCCTCGAGCACGAGGTGCGGGTTGCCCTCCACCAGGGCGCGATCGGTGAGCGCCGCGGGATCGGCGCCCATGAGGTTGGCGATGACGATCCGGCGGTCGGGAGCCCCGGTGCGGGCGGCGGACCACTTGTCGGCGGTGGGATAGCCACCACCACCGCGTCCGCGAAGCCGAGCCTCGCCGATCTCGGCCACGACGCCCTCGGCACCGAGGTGCGCGATCGCTCGCTCCAGTCCGGCATAGCCGCCGTGCTCGCGATACGAGGCGAGGTCGTCGGGATTGACGTGCCCGATACCCGACAGGAGCCGATGCTCCCCGCCCGGCAGGACGCGGATCTGGGGGGAGAGCCCGCTCGCCCCGCCTGGTCCGTCGGCCGTCACGCGCGCGCTCCGGTGGCAGCGGCGGTCGCCGCCGAGGCTGCCGGCCCGGCGGCACGCCGTCGCTCGCTCACGAGGTGGCGGGCCTGCTCGGGGGTGATCGGCCCGTAGACCAGCGTGTCGATCCGGATCGCCGGCGCGATGGCCCCGGCGCCGACGTCGGTGGCAGTCTCCAGGCTGAAGGCGCCGTCCGGCGTCGCCTCACCCGGACCGATGCCGAGCTCATCGGTGAGCGCGTCGAGCAGCTCGCTGCCGCCGGCGAAGCGGCAGGCGGCGCAGGCGCACACGGTGACGACGTGGCCCTCGGCCGGGAGGAGGCGAAAGCCGCCCAGGCCTGCGGCGCCGAAGACCTGCGCCCAGTGGATGGTGAGCCGGTCGCTGATGACCCGCAGCGCGCGCTCGGGCAGGTAGCCGTGGCGCTCCTGAACGGTGCCGAAGATGGCGACCAGCGCCTCCGGGCGGGCGCCGAAGCCCTCGATCACGCCGCGCAGCCACGGCTCGTCGACCGGCTCGTCCCAGCGGACCGGGTTCCGCATCGGTCTCGCGGGCAGGCCGGCGCGACGGTAGGCGTTCGCGTCCTTGCGCTCGTCGTAGATCTCCGGCATGCCGTAGCGGATCCGGTTGCCCTGCGAGTCGAAGCCGCTCATGTCGATGGCCTCGACCGGGCAGACCTGGGCGCACTGGAAGCAGACCTCGCACTTGTGCTCGCCGAAGGGGTCGTAGATGAGGTCCAGGCGCCCGCGCCAGCGCTCCGGCATCTGCGGGCGCTCCTCGGGATACTGGCGGGTCACCTTGGGCGTGAACAGGTTGCGGAGCGTGGTCCACATGCCCTGGGCGATGCCCGCGCCCGGAATGGCCATCTGCTACGCGCCTCCCACCGGCTGCAGGTTGAAGATGAGCACGATCGCGGCGGTGACGAACAGGTTCACCAGCGCCAGCGGCAGGAGCCACTTCCAGGCCATGCTCATCAACTGGTCGACGCGGACACGCGGCAGGGTGGTGCGCATCCAGACCGCCACGAAGACGAAGAAGTAGGTCTTGATGAAGAACGAGAGCAGGCCCATGACCGTGCCGAGGATGCCGTCCGGCAGCTCCACGAACGGGATGAGCCAGCCGCCGAAGAAGAGAGTTACCAGGATCGCGCTCATGATGAACAGCGCGACGTACTCGGCGAAGAAGAAGAACCCGAACCGCATACCCGAGTACTCGGTGGCGAAGCCGGCCACGATCTCGCTGTCGGCCTCGACCATGTCGAACGGGGTGCGGTTGATCTCGGCGGTGGCGGCGATGAAGAAGATGGGGAAGGCCCACCACTGCCAGGCGATGCCCCAGCCGTTCACCCGTTGCCACTCGATCATCTCGGTGAAGCTGAGGCTGCCGGTGAGGATCACGAGCCCCACCACCGAGAGGGTGAGCGGGATCTCGTAGCTCACCATCTGCGCCGCGCTGCGCAGCCCACCGAGCAGCGAGTACTTGTTGTAGCTCGCCCAGCCGGCGACCAGCAGGCCCACGACCGATAGCCCCAGCACGGCGAAGAAGTACACGACGCTGATACTCGACTCGACCGCGACGAGCCCCGGGGCCCAGGGGATGACAAGCATGCTCATGGCCGCCGCCATGAACACCATCCAAGGTGCCATGGTGAACGTCGGCCGATCGGCCTGGTCCGGCGTGGTGTCCTCCTTGGCGAGCACTTTGAAGCCGTGGATCGTGCTCTGGAACATGCCCCATGGACCCACGCGGTTCGGACCGAAGCGAAGCTGCATCTGGGCGATGACCTTCAGCTCAATCTGGATGACGATGAACGCGGTGGGCACGGTCAGGAGCAACAGCAGCGTGGTCGCCAACACGAAGCGGCCGACGCCGAGGAGAAGCTCGCCGACGTCCATCTACTTGTCCACGCCGCCCATGATCGGGTCGAGGCTGGCCATGATCGCCATGGTGTCGGCGATGAGGTGGCCGGGCATGAGCTTCGGCATGACCTGCAGGCTGATGAACGATGGATCGCGCATCCGGAACCGATACGGGTTGGGGCCGCCGTCGCTGATGGCGTACACCGAGTAGAAGCCGCGCGGCGACTCGATGGCGGCGAAGGCCCGCCCCGGGCGCGGCCGGATGATGCCCGGCACCTGCGCCTGCACCGGGCCGTGCGGCATCCTGTCCACGATCTGGTCGATGAGGTGCAGGCTCTGCTCGATCTCCGCCACCCGCTGCAGGTAGCGCGCGTAGGTGTCGCCCTCCGGCCGGGTGATGACCTCGAACTCGAGCTCTGGGTAGATCGAGTAGGGATGCGCCTTGCGCACGTCGAACGGGACGCCGGAGGCGCGCAGGTTCGGGCCCGATACGCCGAGCGAGATCGCCTGGTCAGCGGTGAGGACGCCCATCCCCTTCGTGCGCTGAGTGAAGATCTCGTTCTGGGTCATGAGCGCGATGTTGTCGTCGATGGCCTTGCCCACCTCCGCGCGCCAGCGGGAGAGACGGTTGATGAACTCGTCGTTCACGTCCCAGTTCACGCCGCCGACGCGGAAGAAGTTGAACAGCATCCGCTGCCCGGAGATCGACGCCAGCAGCTCGACCGTGTCGTCGCGGTTGATGAAGCCGTACAGGATGGGAGTGATGCCACCCATGTCCAGGGCCAGGAAGCCCATCATCAGGCCGTGGCTGAACACCCGGTTCAGCTCCACCACCAGCGCCCGGATGTACTCCGCGCGCGGCGGGGCCTTGATGCCGTACAGCTTCTCGAAGGCGATGGCCGGCGCGTGCTCGTTGTGCATCGCCGACATGTAGTCCATGGGGTCGACGTAGGTGAGCACCGTCGTGTACGTGGCGTTCTCGCACAGCTTTTCGATGCCGCGGTGCAGGTAGCCGAGCACCGGGTCGAGGTCGGTCACCACCTCGCCGCGGATCTTCAGCACGAGCCGCATGACCCCGTGGGTGGACGGGTGCTGCGGGCCCATGTTGAGCAGCATCTCGCCCTCTTCGAGCGAGTACATCTCCGCCTCGCGCTCGGTCTGCGGGGGCCGGTCGGGGATGCCGACCGTCTCGAACCCGGCGTACTCGTTCGCGCTGCCCGGCGCCGTGCCGAAGCGTGCCGCGAGGCGCTCCTCCTCGGCCCGGTCGAGCTCGATCGGGTCGGGGATGCGGATCTCGGGATCGACGGCGGTCATCGTGGCCGGCTCTGGTCGGCGAGGGTCTCGCCGCCCTCGACCTCCTGCTCGGTGCCGGTGCGCTCGGCCGTGGGCGGATAGGTCGCCGCCGCGGCGGAGGTGAGGCCCTCGCGGAAGCGGGAGAGGTCCCAGGTCTCGGGCCGCTCGAGCGGCACGACCCCGGCGGCCGCCGAGTCGGCGGCGTCATCGGGCAGGAGGAAGTCCTTGCGCTGCGGGAAGCTGCGGTAGTCGGGCGACATGTAGATGCGACGCAGGTCGCGGTTGCCCTCGAAGACGATCCCCATCATGTCGTACATCTCGCGCTCGTGGAACATGGCGCCCTCCCACAGCCCGGTGATGGTCGGGATGCGGGGGTCGGCCCGGTCCACCCGGGCACGGATGCGCAGCCAGGCGGGATGCCTGTCGGAGAAAAGGTGATAGACGACCTCGAAGCGCGGGTCGTCCCTGTCCGGGCCGTAGTCGACCGCGGCCGCGTCGGCGAGCCACCAGAAGCCGAGCTCAGCATCGTCACGGACGGCCTGCAGCACCTCGACGTTGCGGGATCCCTCGACCTGGATCTCGACGGTGTCCTCGTCGGTCCAGAGCGTGTCCGCCAGCTCGGGGAAGCGGTCGGAGAGCGCGCGAACGAGCCCCCCGGCCACGGGCGGGGCGGTCAGCGGACGTCTCCTTCCCAGGCGACGCGCTGCGGGCCGCGGTCGACGTAGGTCGACCACTGGCCGCGGCGCTGCTTCACCAGCTCGTGGAGCTTCAGCATTCCGTAGATGAGGCCCTCCGGCCGCGGCGGGCAGCCCGGCACGTAGACGTCGACCGGCATGACCCGGTCCACGCCCTGGACCACGCTGTAGCTGCGCTTGAAGCGGCCGCCGGAGGTGGTGCAGGTGCCCATCGCCACGCACCACTTCGGCTCCGGCATCTGCTCCCACAGCCGCACGAGCGGCCCGGCCATCTTCGTCGTCAGCGTGCCGGCCACGATGAGGACGTCCGCCTGCCGAGGGCTGGCGCGGAACGGGAACATCCCGAAGCGGTCGATGTCGTTCTTGCTCGTGGCGGTGCTCATCATCTCGATGGCGCAACAGCTCAGCCCGGACAGCAGCGGCCACAGCGAGTTCGCGCGGATGAGGTCGAGGATGTAGTCGGCCTTGGTGGGGATCACCTCCAGCAGGCCGTGGAAGCCGCCGCGGGGGTGCTCCTCCATGCCGAACTCGCGGAGCAGCTCGTCGTCGCCGGCACCGTCCGGGATGACGATGGGTGCCGGGTTACCGTGGAGCAGGTCGCCGCTGCCGGCGGAGGTATCGGTCTTGGGTGGTTGGGGTGTCAATGCCATCGCAGGTCTCCCTTCCGCCAGGCGTAGAGCTCGCCGAACATGAGGATCGCAAGGAACACGCCAATGGCGATGATCCCCGGCAGCTCCACCGCGCGGACGGTGATCGCCCACAGGTAGACGAAAATGATCTCGACGTCGAACGCCACGAAGAGCAGGGCGTACAGGTAGAACGCCAGGCCGAACCTGCTCCATGTGTCGCCGATGGTGTCGATCCCGCTCTCGTACGGCAGGCCCTTCTGCGGGCGCCGTCGTCGGTGCGTCACCAGCCAGGAGAACAGGATCGTGCCGAAGACGAAGGTCGTGGCGGCGAACCCGAACCCGAGGACGTAGATCAAGCCGGTCTGATCCATGTCAGCTCCGAGTCATCTCCCGATGGTGATGCCGCGTCGCGGACCGATGGCCACCGCGCCGATCGCCCCACGCGCCTGGAGGTGTGTTGGTCTCGTTCTGTGCTCGCGGCAGGCGCTCACGCGGGGTGCCTGCCGTTCGCTCCACCAGTCTAGCAGGGGCGTCTGGCACCTTCCGGCGTCACCGCTGGCGTTTGACCAGCGGGTGGTGATAACGATCAAGATGTGCCGCTGGCGGGCCGATTGGTGGCAGTTTCGTAGGTGGTTCTGATCACCCGCTGGTGAAATCGCCAAGAAACGGCGACATCTTGATCGTTATCACCACGGGCTGACGGATCCGCGGAAGACCGCGCCTCCCGCGCGCTCAGCGGCCGAGCCAGGCCGCCCCAACCAGCAGCTGGAGCCCGTCGCTCACGAGCGCGTGCCCCCCGAGCAGGACCGGGACCGATGCCTCCGCGGCCGCCTCGGTGAGCTCCAGGAGCCAGGGCGTGGCCACCCGCGCGTGGTCCCCGAAGTCCGACGCGAACCGCTCCTCCTCCGGCGGCCAGGCGGCCGCGTCCGACGAGCCGGCCAGCGCCGCCATGACCACACGCGTGTCCAGGATCACGCCACCGCCCAGCGAGGCAAGCTCACCGACGAGGTCCGCCGGACCGAGCCGCTGCGCCCAGTCGGCGAGCAGGGAGCGCGGGCGCGCGTCGCGCGCTGAGCGCATGCCCCGCTCCTCGACGATGGCCCGGATGCGGCACGCGGTCTCCGTCTCGAGGTAGGCGAGGGTGGCCGCCGGGACGCGCCCCGCGACGACGAGCTCGCCGGCCCGGTCGCGGATCACCTCGCCGAGCGCTTCGAGATGCGGCACCTCGAGCCGGCCGCCGCCGGGAAGGGTCGCCATCTCAAGGAAGCCGGCCACCGCCGCCGCGAGCGGCCGCGTGCCGGGCAGCCTGGTGGCGAGCCGCAGCAGGGCGAGGTCGAGCGGCGTGTCGACGTCGAAGCGCGACCAGGCGGCGGCGCGCAGGTCGCGCGAGGCAAAGCCAGCGTCCTCCAGCCGCCGAACCGCGGCGTTGTCGCTGTCCGCGCCCTCCAGCGCCCCGAGCGCGGCGTCGAGATCGCCGGCGACCACGAAGGCGTCCGCGCTGAAGCGGTTGTTGGCGACCACCTCTCCGGGGATCGGCGAGAGGAGGTCGTCGAGCAGGGCATCCTCGGCCAGGGCCAGCGAGCTTGCGCCGGCGTAGCCGATGGCGTCGACCCGTGCGCCGCCCGCGGCGCCGAGCGCCTCGCGCATGGCGGCCGCGTACCAGCGGCCCCAGTGGAAGGCGTCCTCGTCCGGGTCGGCGCGGGGCAGGAGCCGGGCGACAGCGGCTCCCTGTGCCCCGAGCCGCTGTGAGAGCTCGGCCGAGAGGAGGGACTGGCCGCCGAGCGCGACCGCGGCGTAGGAGCCGAACGTAGACTCCCGCCCAGCCAGGTCCACGACGCCGACGAGCGGCGCCGGCCGCTCCCGATCAGCCATCGCCGATGAGCCGATGCAGCTGCTCGAGGTGCATGAGGTCGTGGACGCCGGCGAAGAGGAGCCACTCCCCGCAGCGCAGCCGGCCGACGAGGGGGTGGTCGAGCGGGCACGGATCGGCCTCGTGGCCGGCGATCGCCGCGGCCGACGTGGCCATCGCGCGGCGCGACTTTTCGAGATAGCTCAGCAGCAGCTCCCGCGACGCGTCGGCAGGCCCGGGGATGCCCGGCCGCACGACGGGCGCCTCGTCCGGCCACTCGCCGCGCGCCGCGAGGGCGCCGGCATGGACGAGCCAGCGCCGCGCGGCGGTAGTGTGCGCGAATGCCTGCGCCACGTTCCAGTCCTCCTCGCCGCCGGGCGCGCGGAGGACCTCCTCCGAACAGCCGGCGAGGGCGTCGGCGAGGGCGTCGGCCACCGCCTCCTCCTGGGCGAGGACGGCGGCAGCGGTCCCCGGCCCGGCGCGGCGGCGGAGATCGCGGCGGAAGACCATCGGTCCGCCGTCGATGGCCCGCCACACGGCGACCACGTCAGGCGCGCGACGCTCGAGGGCCTCCAGCCAGGGTGGCGGAGGCATCGGTCCAGGACCTAGAGGCGCTCGAAGCGCTCGACCGGGAGCACGAAGACGGTGGCGCCGCCGACCTCGACTTCGACCGGGTACGGCATGTAGAACTCGCCGGGCTCCATGATCGGAGGCATGGGGTTCACGAACTGGCGCCGGGCGTGGCAGTTGGCGCTGATGAGCTCGAGCACGGCATCGACCTGATCGTCCTCCACGCCGACGAGGATGGTCGCGTTGCCCTGCTTCAGGAAGCCGCCGGACGAGTGGAGCCGGGTCGCCCGGAACTCGCGCTCGAGCAGGGCGTCGACGAGCGTGCCGGCGTCCTCGTTGTGCACGATCGCGGTGACGAGCTTCATCGGGCGGCTCCTCGTCTGCGGTGGGCGGGGGCGGTCGCGGAGTCGGTGACGATTATGCCGCACGACGGGCCGAAGGGCTGCGCTCTTTCATGACCGATGGACCGATGCAGCCGGCCGAACTGCGGCGCATGCTCGGCGCGACACTCCTTAACGCAGAGGGATCGAGCGGTGAGCATCCAGACGCGCCGCGCGGCGCGCCCGGGGGGCATCGTGGCCGCCACCTGGATCATCGGGCTGGGGGTCGTCTTCCTGCTCCAGCAGGTGCTCGAGCTGAGCTGGGGGCAGGCGTGGCCCATGTTCCTCATCCTTGCCGGGGTTGGCGGCCTGGTCGGCGTGCTGGTTGGGCTCGGCGGGCTGCGCAGTCCGTTCGCCGCGCTGGCCTGGCCGATGGGGCTGCTCGTCATCGGGGTGCTGCTGTTCATGAGCACCACCGGCGCCCTGGACGTGGGGCCGGGTGAGCTCGTGGCGCGCTGGTGGCCGGTGGCGATCATCGGCTGGGGCGCCTGGCTGCTGCTCGCCTCGCTCATCCCCGGAAAGAGGATCGGCATGGACACCATGGAATTGCCACTCGTCACGAGCGGCCCGACGGCGGTGAGGATCAGGTTCGGCGGTGGCGAGCTGACGGTTCGCCCCGGGCGACCTTCGGCGGTCAGCGGCGAGTTCTCCGGCATGCCGGCGAAGGTGCGGCATGAGAGCGGACGGGTGGAGATCGAGCCCGAGTCGCCCGGGGCGTGGCCGTTCTGGGACCGCACCCCATCCTGGTCGATCGGCCTGCCGGAAGACGTGCCGCTCAGCCTCCAGGTCGAGTCGGGCGCGACGAAGACGCTCCTGGACCTCGCCCCGCTGCAGGTCTCGTCGCTCCGCATCTCGACCGGCGCCAGCGAGACCCGGGTGCGCCTGCCGGCGCGCGGCACCACCTCGGTGCGCGCCGACAGCGGCGCGGCATCGCTCATGTTCGAGGTGCCGGACGGCGTGGCGGTCCGAATCCACGGCACCATGGCGCTCGGCAGCATCCAGGTCGACGAGGCACGCATCCCGCGCGCCGGCAAGGCCTGGGAATCGCCGGACTACGCGACCGCGACGGACCGGGTGGAGATCGAGGTGCAGGGCGGCGTCGGATCGGTGCGGGTGCAGGCGGCCGCTGCTGCAGCAGCTTGAGCCACGTCCAAACCTAGCGAACGAGCAGTGGGTCGACCGCCTCACGGATGAGGCGGTCGGTCTCTTCCACGCTGCCAGACCCGTCAATGACCCGGAAGCGCTCCGGCTCGGCCGTCGCCAGGTCGAGGTAGGCGGCGCGCACCTTCTCGAAGAAATCGACCGCCAGCGTGTCCTCGAAGCGATTCCACTCGCCGCGCCGCTTGCGGCCCAGCCCGATCTCGACCGGAACGTCGATGAGGATGGTGAGGTCTGGGAGCGTGTCGTACGTCGCGAAGCGCTGGAGCCAGCGCATCTCGCCTGGATCGTTGCCGTAGCCGGCGCCCTGGTAGGCGAGGGACGAGTCGAGGTAGCGGGCGCAGACGACGTGGTGTCCGCGCTCGAGCACCGGAAGGATGAGCCTCGCGGTGTGCTGCGCGCGGGCGGCGGCGTAGAGCAGGGCATCGGCGCGAACGTCGAGGTCATCCGAGACGTTCCGCATGTGGAGCACGAGACGCCGCACCTCCTCGCCGAGTGGCGTGCCGCCGGGTTCAGCGGTCAGCACCACCTCCTCGCCGCGCCCGCGAATCCAGTCGGCGAGATGCCGGGCGGCGGTCGTCTTGCCGCTGCCCTCTGAGCCCTCGAGCGTGATGAACCGGCCGCGACCGGTCACTGCCAGGCGCGTCCCTCGTCGGGGAGGAGCTCGACCCTGCGGTTCGGCTCGGCCCCGCGGGAGCGTGACATGAGGTTGTTGCGCTCCGCCATCTGGTGCTGGAGGCGCCGGACGTAGGCGTTCTGCGGATGCAGCTCCTGCGGCCTGCCGGAGGCCTGGACCAGGCCGATGGCCTCGGCGGTCTCGCGCAGGGCGGCTTCCGACGGATCGGCCTCGAGGTCGAACAGGCTGGCGAGCATGTTCTGCATCTGGAGGATGGTGTTCGTCTTCAGGACGTAGATCGGGATGCCGTGCGACTCGGCGTCACGCAGCGAGGAGGGCTTGCGGCGGTAGTAGTTTCGCAGCGTGACGACGGCGTCGGCCTCGTCCAGCTCCCGGGCCACGGTGACCGGCACGCCGAGCTCGCGAACCGCCTGCTCCAGGCGCTTGCGGCTCACCCCGAAGGCGAACAGGCTCATGGCCCGATGGTTCCGCGCCGCGGCGTTCGGGGGCCGGCTGGCGCCCACCTGGCGCTCCAACCCGGCGGCGGTATCCGCCCCCTCGGAGCCCGACCACGGTTCGGATGGTCCAGCGCGCTCGCCACTCAGCCGCTCGCCGGGGAGCGCGCGACTCTGCCGGCCCGAGCCGGAACGCCCGGGCAGCGGGCGGAGGCCCGCTCCGCCAAATTGTCCGGCGCCGAACTGCTGGCCGCCACCGCGACCCCGCGAGAAGGCGCCGAACCCGCCGGTCGGCTCGAGCGGCGCGAACGCCGGGTTGCCGGCCGCCGTGTCGCTGATCTGGTAGTCGTACTTCGTCGCGGCCTGGAGCTGCCCGTTCTCGCGCCAGCGCTGCTCAGGCGGCACCATGTGGCCGCGCAGGATGGCGTCGACCGTCTCGGCCACGCTGCGGTGGACGATGACGCGGTCGCGCTCGACGATCTCGACGAGCACGTCGAACGTCGGCGGCGCCTTTCGCTCGAGGACGGTCTTCTGGGTCCCGCGCCGGCGGGCCTCCTCGTCGCCGAGGGTCACCGGCTGAATGCCGCCCACCAGGTCGGACAGCGTCGGGTTGAGCATGAGGTTGTCGAGCGTGTTGCCGTGGGCGGTGCCGACCAGCTGCACGCCCCGCTCGGCGATGGTGCGCGCCGCGGCTGCCTCCAGCTCGGTCCCGATCTCGTCGATGACGATGACCTCCGGCATGTGGTTCTCGACTGCCTCGATCATCACCGCGTGCTGCTCGGTGGGGGTGCGGACCTGCATCCGCCGAGCGTCCCCGATGCCGGGGTGCGGGATGTCGCCGTCGCCGGCGATCTCGTTGCTCGTGTCGACCACGATGACCCGCTTCCCGAAGTCGTCGGCGAGGACGCGGGCCACCTCCCGAAGCATGGTCGTCTTGCCGACCCCCGGCCGGCCGAGGATGAGGATCGACTGCCCGGACTCGACCATGTCACGGATGATGTCGATCGTCCCGAACACGGCCCGGCCGATGCGGCAGGTCAGGCCCACCACCTTGCCGGCCCGGTTGCGGATGGCGCTGATCCGATGCAGCGTGCGCTCGATTCCGGCGCGGTTGTCGTCGCCGAAGGCGCCGATGTGCTCGATGACATGGCCGATGTCGGCCTCGGTGACCTCCCGGTCCAGGAGCCGCTCCTCCCCGTGGGTGAAGCGTGCCTCTGGCTGTCGGCCGAGGTCCATGACCACCTCGAGCAGGTCGGCCCGGTTGGCGAACGAGCGCAGGCGGGCCACGATCTCGTCCGGCAGGGCCGCCATGAGATCGTCGAGGTCGTCGGTTGTCTCGAGCCTGCTGCTCACCGGATTCGTCTGCCTCCCCGTCACTGGATGGCCGGCACCATGGCCGGTTGCCGTACCGATGACCGCACCTCGCGTACCAGCAGCGTGACACGGCCGATGGGCTCGAAGCCGACGTCCGCCGCGGCCCGCAGGCCGGTCGCCTCATATGTTCGCACCGGCGCGAGAATGCCGGCGGCCATCGGCTCGACGCCCATGGTGCCCAGCACGCTGCGCAGGAAATCGGCGCCGTCGGCGGTGTCACGCACGAGGAAGCGCAGGTAGTGCGGGCCCTCGCGGCAGCCGCCGTGCTGCGCAAAGCCGCCGGCGCGCTGGTCCCAGGGCAGCAGCCAGGCGTCGACGCCCGAGAAGTGGAGGAGCGGGTTCAGGCTCGTGCGCGGCACGACTCCCTCGTGCCCGGCGGTCTCCCAGTCCTCGGCCCGGTAGCCCTCGATGCGTGCGATGGCCGGCGGCGTGGCGTGCGTCCACAGGTCGAAGAGGTGCCACGCATCGGGGGCGCCGGCACGCTGCAGCTCGGCACGCGGACCGCGTGGCGCGGGCGCCGAGTGCGCGTGGCCGTTCCGCCGCAGGGCGCGGCGCAGCCACGACGCCGGACCGGCTGGCCCGGCCGGCGGCAGGTAGTGGATCTCCTCCTGGGCGTAGGCCACGAAGCCCATCTGTCCGAACAGCTCGAGGTTGTCCGGCACGTCGGAGCAGGCGGCGTGGAAGCGCGCCACGTTGTGCTCCACCGCGGCCTCGACGAGCGCGCTGAGCAGCGCGTAGCGCACTTCGCCGGCCATCGGGCCCTCAGCAGCGTCGAGCTCGGTGATGACCCAGTCGTGGCGTCGCGGCTCCTCGATCGCGCGGCACGACCCGACGAGCTCGCCGTCCGACTCGGCCACGAGGTGGAGCGACGGGTGGCGGAGCGGCAGCCAGGACGGGATGAGCGTCGAGAGGCTGAGACGCGGCATGGTGGCGCTCGGGGCGGGCACGCCGAGCGAGCGGCGGTAGCCGTCCGGCGCGAGGTGAATCCGTCGCGACAGGTCGGCGAGCGCCTGGCGATCGGTGATGCGGGCGGCGCGGACGGCGCCATCGGCGTCGATCACGGATCGATCATCTCGAGCAGGAGCCGATGGACCCGCCGGTCGTCGGTCAGCTCCGGGTGGAAGGCGGTGGCCAGGACCCTGCCCTGTCGCACGGCGATCGGCCGGCCTGCCTCATCGCGGGCGAGGACCTCGACCCCGTCGCCCAGGTCGGCCACCACCGGGGCGCGGATGAAGACGCCGTGGACCGGCTCGTCGCCGAGGGACGGGATGGCGACATCGGCCTCGTGGGAGTCGAGCTGGCGCCCATAGGCGTTGCGCCGGATCGTCACGTCGAGCAGGGGCAGGACCGGATCGGAGCCGTCGTCGGCGCGCCGCGCGAGGAGGATCATGCCGGCGCAGGTGCCGAACATCGGCCTGCCGGCGGCGGCCATGGCCAGGATCGGCTCGCGCAGGCCATAGCGGTCGATGAGACGGCGCATCGTCGTCGACTCGCCCCCGGGCAGGATGAGCGCGTCGAGGTCGGCGAGGTCGGCCGGGAGGCGGACGAGCACCGGCTCTGCGCCCACCGCGCGCACGGCGTCGGCGTGCTCCCGCACCGCTCCCTGCAGCGCGAGGATGCCGATGCGCTTCGGGCGCACGATCTCGAGGGGCAGCGGGTCCGCCATGTCGCGATCGTTACCAGCCGCGGACGGCGAGGCGCTCCTCCGCCGGGATGTCGCCGAGCTCGAGGCCGGCCATCGCCTGGCCCAGCCCGGCGCTGACCTCGGCCAGGATCTCCGGGTTGTCGTAGTGGGTGGTGGCCATCACGACCGCCTTCGCCACCCGCTCCGGATGCTCGCTCTTGAAGATGCCCGAGCCGACGAACACGGCCTGCGCGCCGAGCTGGCGCATGAGGCTGGCGTCCGCCGGGGTGGCCACGCCGCCGGCCGAGAAGTTCGGCACCGGCAGCTCGCCCAGCTCGGCCGTGCGCTGCACGACATCGAGCGGGGCGCGCAGCTCCTTCGACGCGGCAAACAGCTCGTCCGGCCGCATGCCGGACAGCTCGCGGATGCCCTTCATCACCGCGCGCATGTGGCGCACGGCCTCGACGATGTTGCCGGTGCCGGCCTCGCCCTTGGTGCGGATCATGGCTGCCCCCTCGCCGATGCGGCGCAACGCCTCCCCGAGGTCGCGGCAGCCACACACGAACGGCACCGCGAAGGCGTGCTTGTCGATGTGGTGCTCCTCGTCGGCCGGGGTGAGCACCTCGGACTCGTCGATGAAGTCGACCTCGAGCTGCTGGAGGATCTGGGCCTCGGCGATGTGCCCGATCCGGCACTTGGCCATGACCGGGATGCTCACCGCCCCCTTGATCTCCTCGATGAGCTTCGGGTCGCTCATGCGCGCCACGCCGCCAAACTTGCGGATGTCCGACGGCACCCGCTCCAGGGCCATGACCGCGACCGCGCCCGCCTCCTCGGCGATTCGTGCGTGGTCGGCGGTGACGACGTCCATGATCACGCCGCCCGAGAGCATCCGGGCCAGCCCGACCTTGGTCGTCCAGGTTGATCGCTCGATGGTGGTCACTCGATGGTTCCTGCGTGATGAACCGGTGCGCCCCGTTGGCGTGCTCGGATTCGGCTCCGCATTCTACTCCCGGGCCGGTCATCCGCCCTCTAGTGCACCTGACGACCCGCACCTCTCGACCGTGCAGGAGGCCCCTCGCGCGTCTCGGCTATGATCGGCAGCGGAGAGAGACGCCGAGCCATGATCAACGCACCCGTGCTGGTCCTGAACCAGAACTACGAACCGCTCAACGTCTGCGACATCAGGCGTGCGTTCACGCTGCTCGGCTCGGAGAAGGCGGAGCTCCTGGAGAGGAACCACCAGGTCATCCACACGCCGACCCTCGCCATCCGGGCGCCGTCGGTCATTCGCCTCCAGTACCACGTCAAGCGGCCCCGCCCGCGGGTGAAGCTGAGCCGGCGCGAGGTGTTCGCCCGGGACCGGCACACCTGCCAGTACTGCGGCAACGCGGGCCGAGACCTCACCATCGACCACGTGGTGCCGAAGCACCGCGGCGGCCGGCATGAGTGGGAGAACCTCGTCGCCGCCTGCCGGACCTGCAACCATCGCAAGGGCTCGAAGACGTTGCACGAGGCGCGCATGGCCCTCCTCCGCGAGCCGCGCGCCCCACGGGCCGATGTTCGCTACCTGTTCGGCACGTACCTCTCCGACGAGCGAAACGATGCCTGGCGCTCCTACCTCTTCCTGGAGCCGACCTCCGCGTCGCGCTCCTGAGGCCGGGCGGCCGACGCCCGTGACCGAGCCACTTCCGCGTGACGGTGACGAGCTCGTGATCGAGCTCCCCGACGGGGTGCGGCATGTCCTCGAGTCCCTCCTCGCCCACGGCGCGGACGCGGCGCTCGTGGGCGGCGGCGTGCGCGACGCGGTCCGCGGCGAGCGGCCCACCGACTGGGACGTGGCCACCTCGGCACCGCCCGAGACGGTGACCAGCCTCTTCCCGCGCTCGACCTGGGAGAACCGGTTCGGGACGGTCACCGTCCTTCCCGATCGCGACGGTGAACCGGCGGTCGAGGTCACCACCTACCGCATCGAGGGCGCATACCGGGATCGCCGCCGCCCCGAGTCGGTCCGCTGGGGCAGCTCCCTGGCCGGTGACCTCGCGCGCCGCGACTTCACCGTCAATGCCATGGGGTGGGTGCCGTTCGACCTCGTGACGGGACGCGGCCGGCTCGTCGACCCGCACGACGGGGCGGGCGACCTGCGGCGCGGCGTCCTTCGCGCGGTGGGGGATCCGGACGAGCGGATCGCGGAGGACGCGCTGCGGATGGTTCGCGCCGTGCGGTTCGCCACGCGCTTCGGCCTCCGCCTCGACGAGCCGACCGCCGCCGCCATCCGGCGCAACGCCGCCGCCGCCGCGGGCCTTTCCGGCGAGCGCCTCAACGACGAGCTGCGCCGGATCCTCTCGGGTGAGTCGCGTCCGTCCGACGCATTCGTGCTCATGGAGGAGCTCGGACTGCT
>Ga0299907_10000994_pt1 | contig 15367 bp, 12 predicted proteins | sample RVTome_16_FD_198680 | JGI IMG/M metagenome (GOLD analysis project Ga0299907, IMG submission 198680) | Soil microbial communities from uranium-contaminated site in the Upper Colorado River Basin, Wyoming, United States - RVT152D67 (version 2) ... | reverse complement strand
CGTTTTGTCCCGTGGATGAACGGTGTAGCTACAGCGTTCATCCACGGGACAAAACGAGTCGCCAGGTCACCCGCGCTCGACCTCGGCCTCACCGTGGGCGGCGGTGACCGCGAGGTCCTCCACGCCACCGACCGCGATGGCACCGGCCGAGTAGCGGCGGCGCTGGCGCACTTCGAGGCGGCGGGCGACGACGCTCAGGACGAAGTTCACGACGAGGTACATGAGCGCCGCGACGAACAGCGACTGCAGCAGGTTCTTGCGGGCGACGCCGAGGATGTTGGCCCGCCGCAGCAGCTCCTCGTGGGCGATGATGAAGCCGAGCGACGTGTCCTTGAGCAGCGTCACGAGCTGGCTCACGACCGCGGGGACCATGCGGCGGAACGCCTGCGGCAGGATCACGAGCCGCATCGCCTTCCAGTACGTCAGGCCGATGCCGAGCGCGGCTTCCATCTGGCCCCGTTCGAGCGAGAGGATGCCGGCGCGAAAGATCTCGCCGAGCACCGCGCTGTTGTAGAGCGTGAGGCCGAACACGAGGTACCAGCGGCTCGACCAGTCGAGCCCGTACTCCGGCAGCACGAGGAACGAGAAGAAGATCAGCAGCAGCACGGGAACGCCGCGGAAGAACTGTGTCCACGCGGTGAACGCCCACCGCACCGGTGGGGTCTGCGCCAGCCGCCCGAGCGCGAGCACGAGGCCGACGACCATAGAGAGGCCCATGGCCACGAACGCGACGCGAAGCGTCTCGACGAGACCTCCGAGCAGGAAGCGCCACACGGCCCACTCGGTGAACGAGTCCCACAACACGGCGCGGAGCTGGCCTTGCGTCTCCAGCCGGCGCACGGCGACCGCGACCACAGCTCCGAGCAACACCGTCGACACCACGGTGGCCACGAGCACGCGGCGCCTCGCACGCGGCCCGAGGGCGTCGGCGAGCACGGTGGCCGTCACCGGCGCACCGCCACCCGTTGCTCGATCGCCTGGAAGAGGTACCCCGACGGGATCGTCAGCAGGAGGTAGGCGGCGGCCGCCCCGAGGAACGCGGCCACCGGCTGCGCCGTGTCGTTGGTGATGAGCTGCGTCATGCGGAACAGCTCGGGGACAGCGATGGCGCCACCGGCCACGGCGCTGTTCTTCGTGAGCGCGATGAAGATGTTGCCGATCGGCCCGACGACCGACCGCAGTGCTTGCGGCAAGATCACGATCCGCAACGTCTGGGGGAACGTGAGCCCGATGGCGCGCGCAGCCTCGGCCTGGCCGCGCGCCACCGTGTTGACGCCGGCGCGGATGGTCTCCGCGAGGAATGCCGACGTGTAGACGCTGAGCACGATCACGCCCGACGTGAAGCCCGCGTACTGGATCCCCAGCTTCGTGAAGCCGAAGTAGAAGAGCACCATCTGCACGGCTAGCGGGGTGTTGCGCACCGTCTCGACCCACGCCGCGCCCGCGGCGCGCAGCGGAGGGACCGGGCTCACCCGGAACGCCGCCACCAGCATGCCGATGGCGAAGGCGCCGCCGAACGACGCCAGGGTGAGCCCGACCGTGAAGCGGATGCCCCTCCAGTAGAGGTCGAGATTGTCGAGGATGACGTCCAGCGACGCGCCTTACCGGGTCGTGCTGGTGGTCGTGGCCGCGCCGCCGGCGGCTGTGGTGGCCGTCGCCGCGCCGGACGCGTAGCGGTTCACCGGCGGCGGCGTGGGAGCCTCGACGCCGGCCTCGCCGACCGTGCGCTCGAACGCTTCCTTCCACTCGCCGTTCTCGTAGACCTCCTCGATGAGGTCGTTGAGGAACGTGCGGAACGCGTCGTCGCCCTTCTTGATGCCGATGCCGTACGGCTCCTCGGTGAACGTCTCGCCGACGAGCTGGAACTTGTCGGGCTGGTCCTTGATGAGGCCGAGCAGGATGATGTCGTCGGTCGTGACGGCCTGCACGCGACCGTCGGCCAGCGCCTCCGCGCACAGCGAGTACTTGTCGAAGCTCGTCGAGATGTCGGCTTGTGGCGCCTTCTCCTGCACGTTCTTGATCGACGTCGAGCCGACGACCGAGCACACCTTCTTGCCGTTGAGGTCGGTGACGCTCTTGATCGACGTGTCGCCCTTCTTCACCATGATGTCCTGGCCCGCGAGGTAGTAGGGCCCGGCGAAGTCGACGCGCTGCTTGCGCGTGTCGTTGATGGTGTACGTGGCCACCACGAAGTCGACCTTGGCCTGCTCGATGAACGGCTCACGGTTGGCCGACACCGTCTCGACGAACTCGATCTTCGACTCGGCGTCGTCGAGGTCGCCACCGAAGATGGCCTGCGCGACGAGCTTCGCCATCTCGACGTCGAAGCCCTCGACCTTGCCGGACACCGGGTCCTTCAACCCGAACAGCGGCTGGTCGAACTTCGTGCCGACGACGATCTTGCCCTTGTCCTGCAGTGTCTTCATCGTGGTGCCCGCTGCGAACTCGGGCGGGCCTTCCTGTGCCGTGGTGGTCGCACCACCGGTGTCGGTGCCAGTGGCGTCCTCGTCGTCGTCGCCGCACGCAGCGGTCGACAGCGCGAGCAGCGCCATCAGCAGCACCAGCAGTCCCCAGCGTCGCTTCAGCATGTGTTCTCCCTTTCAGTGAGCAAGGATCTTGGAGAGGAAGTCGCGTGCGCGCTCGGTCTCGGGCGCGCCGAAGAACTTCTCGGGCGTGGCCAACTCGACGATGCGGCCCTCGTCCATGAAGGCCACGCGCTGCGCAGCCGAGCGGGCAAAGCCCATCTCGTGGCTCACCACCAGCATCGTCGTCCCCTCGGCGGCGAGCTCGAGCATGACGTCGAGCACCTCTTTGATCATCTCGGGATCGAGCGCGGAGGTTGGCTCGTCGAACAGCATGACCTTCGGGTCCATGGCGAGCGCGCGGGCGATGGCGGCGCGTTGTTGTTGGCCGCCCGACAGGTCGGCGGGGTACTTGCCGGCCTGGCCGGCGATGCCGACGCGTTCGAGCAGCCCGAGCGCCTTGTCGCGCGCCTGCTGCTTCGAGAGGCCGCGCACCTTGATGGGGCCGACGGTGACGTTGTCGAGCACGGTCTTGTGGGCGAAGAGGTTGAACGACTGGAACACCATGCCCACATCCGCTCGCAGGCGCGCGAGCGCCTTGCCCTCTTCGGGCAACGGTTGGCCGTCGATGGTGATCGACCCGCTTTGGATGGGTTCGAGGCGGTTGATCGCGCGGCACAGTGTCGACTTGCCGGAGCCGGACGGCCCGATCACGACGACCACCTCGCCGCGGTGCACCGTAAGGCTGACGTCCCTGAGGACGTGCAGCGCCCCGAACCACTTGTCGACGTGCTCGAGTGCGACCAGCGCTTCCCCGGCCATGCGGACCGGACGCTACCCGCTTTTGTCCCGTGGAACGTGGCTCCTGGTGCCACGTTCCACGGGACAAAACCTCTTGGGGTTAGGGGGCGTGGCCAGGATCGAGCTCGGTCACTGCGACGTGGGCGCGTCGCCGGCCGCCCTCCGGCGGTCCTCCAGCTCGTCGACGAGCTTCTCCAGCCGCCGGTCGATGTCGGACGTCGTCACCACGTCGGCGAGCGCGAGCCGGATCGACGCGAGCTCGCGCGCGAGGAACTCGGTGTCCGCGAGCGAGCGCGCGCTCATCTCGCGGTCGCGCTCGGTTGTCGCACGCTCGCGCTCGGCCTGGCGGTTCTGCGCGAGCAGGATGAGCGGCGCGGCGTACGCGGCCTGCGTCGAGAACGCAAGGTTGAGGAGGATGAAGGGATAGGGGTCCCAACGCAGGCGCAAGGCGAACACGTTCAGCGCGATCCACACGGCCACCAACACGGTCTGCGCGACGAGGAAGCGCGCGGTGCCGAGGAAGCGGGCGATGCCTTCCGAGAAGCGGCCGAACGCCTCCGGGTCGTAGTGGATGCCGAAGCGGATGCCCCGCCGGCGGGGTGAGAAGAGGTCGCCGGCGCGTTTCACGTCAGCTCACCGCCGCGCGCCGGCGCCGCCAGTCCTCAGGGAGGAGGTGGTCGAGCACGTCGTCGACCGTGATCACGCCGATGAGGCGGCGCGCCGAGTCCACCACCGCGATGGCGACGGTGTCGTACGCAGCGAGGCGCCGCGCCACCTCCGCTTCGGGGACGTCCGCCATGATCGGCTGGTAAGCCTCGTCGATGCAGTCGCCGACGCGGCGGTGCGGCGGCTCGCGCAGCAAGCGCTGGAAGCCGGCCTCGCCGATGAAGCGGCCGGTCGGCGTCTCGAACGGCGGCTCGACCACGAACACCTGCGCGGCGAGCGACGCGGGGATCTTCGGCTCGCGCATGCGCGCCAACGCCTCCGCGACCGTGACGTCGGGGCCGACGATCAGCGGCTCGGGCGTCATCAACCCGCCGGCGGTGTCCTCGCCGTACGCGAGCAGCCGGCGCAATGGCTGCGCGTCCTCAGGCGCCATCGCCGAGAGGATCTCGTCGCGCTCGGCTGCCGGCATCTCGCCGAGCAGGTCGGCGGCATCGTCCGGCTCCATCTCCTCGATGATGTCGGCAAGGCGGGCGACGTCCATGCCCTCGATCAGTTCCAGCTGCTCGTCCTCGGGCAGCTCCTCGAGGAGGTCGGCGAGGCGCTCGTCCTCCATCGCCTCGGCCAGCTCGTGGCGGCGGTCGGCCGGCAGCTCGGCGATGGTGTTGGCGACGTCGGCCGGGTGCAGGTCGCGCAGCGCGGCGACGTGGCGCGCGACGGGTCCCGCGTCGAACAGGTGGCGCACCTCGAGCCACGGCACGACGCGGCCGGCGCGCCGGCGCAGCAAGCCCGCGCTGTTGAGCGCGACGCGGGCCACCTTCCACGCGCGGAACTCGTCGGGCACCTGCACGATGGCGACGTCGTTGACGATCTCGCCGCCGACGCGCGTGTCGAGAAGGTCGCGCGCGAGAAGGATCTCGCCGGGCCGGCGCTCGAAGCGTCGCAGGTCGAGCGTGCCGGTCGCCAGGCGCGCGCCGGACGCGTCGATCTCCGCGACGCGCGCCGCGTTCACGAAGATCTGGCGGCGCTGCATGTTGGCCACGAAGCCGATGACACGCGGTGCGTCGGATGGGCCTGCGGGCGTGACGACGACGTCGTCGAGCTTGCCGACGGGCACGCCGTCGGGGCCCGACAGTGCCAACCGCGTGAGACGGGCCACGTACAGCTCGCGGTCGCGATCGGCCACTGCCACGGCCAACCAACGTAGAGCCTGGGGTGCTCGGGATAGCGGAGCCGGCAGACCTACCGGCGCGAGCGCGAGCCTCAGCCGGGCTTGTAGTGCGGGAGGCCGTCCTCTGGGTCGCTGACCGGGTCGGTGAGCCCGCCCGTCAGCTCGCCGATGCGCTCGGCCACGAGGTTCACGGCGTGGCGGGACCATCCTTCGGTGACGAGGTCGACATCGCCGCTCGGCCCCACCAGGACGAGCGTCGGCACCGTCTGTATGTCGTAGGCGCGCGACACCTCGTAGCGGCCATAGCTGTCGTTGAGCACCTCGCCCTCGAAACCGAGCTCGGTGAGCCACTGCTGCGCCTGCAACATGGGGTCCTGGGCTACGGCAACGACCGCCGCGCTGCCATGGAACCGTCTCTCGATCTCGCCGAACACCGGGAACGCGAGCTGGCAGGTGGGGCACGACATCTTGAAGAAGGCCAGCAACGCGGGCGTGCCCAGGTCTTCGAGCGTGCGGGATCCGCCGTCGCGCCCCGGGAGGCTGAACGTCGGTGCTGGTGCGCCGATGGCGATCGCCATGGGGCCCGACGCTACTGTCGGCCGGCATGCCCGGCACGGCAAGGAACCTCGCCTCGTTGATCGACGCCTTCATCGCCGAGGAGATGGAGGAGAACCCGGCGCGGGCCACACAGCTCGGCGTCGACGGGCACGACGACCGGCTCGGCGACATGGCGGCCGAGGACTTCGAGCGCAGGGCCGCCAACGAGGACGCTTGGTACGAGCGGTTCCTCGCGGTCGGCAGCGATGGCGACGATGCCCTGCCGGTCGAGGATTCGATCGACCGCGACCTCGTGCTGTCGACGCTGCGCGGCCGCCAGCTCATGCGCGACTGGATGGTGTGGCGGCGCGACCCCGGCGTGTACTTGGCGCCTTGCCTCGGCAGCGTCTTCTCGCTGTTCCTCAACCGGGTGCATCCCGAGGCGGACATCGTCGAGTACGCGTCGGCGCGGTTGCGCGAAGTGCCTCGCGTGCTGGCTGCTGCCCGTGCGAACCTGGATGCGTCGTTGGCGTCCCGGCTGCTCGTCGAGCGCGCAATGGGTCAGTGCCGAGCCGGCATCTCGTACGCGCGGCACCTCGTTCCCGCGGAGGTAGCCGACCCTTCTGCGAAGGCTTCGTTGGCGGCCGCGGGCGAGGTAGCTGCGGGCGCGTTGGAGGGTTTCGCCGCGTTCTTGGAGGAGCTCGCGTCCACTGCTTCCGGGGAGTGGGCCATCGGCGAGAAGCGCTACAGCGCGCTGCTGGTGGAGAAGGAGCTGTTGGGCTATGGCGCGGCGGAGATGCGTTCCCGTGGGCAAGCGGCATACGACGAGCTGGCGACCGAGATGGAGGAGCTCGCGCTGCGCATCGACGGCACGCGTGACTGGCGCTCGTTGCTCGACCGCTTGAACCACGACCACCCTTCGACACCTTCGGAGATGCGCGACGAGTACGCCGACTGGACGGAGCGGGCACGGCGCTTCTTGCTGGACACGGGACTGGTCACGATGCCCGAAGGCGAGGCATGCCGCGTCGAGCCGTCGCCGCCGTTCCAGCGCCCGGTCCTGGCGGTCGCGTCGTACTCGGCGCCGCCCGCGTTCAAGCCGACGTTGCGGGGCACGTTCTTCGTCCCGTTCCCGCCCGACGGCGCGTCTGCTGACGACGTACAGAAGCGGTTGGAGACCAACAGCCGCTGGTCGATCCCCACGATCGCGGTGCACGAGGCGTACCCCGGCCACCACTGGCACCTCGTCACGGTGCACGGTTGTTCCCGGCCGGTGCGCAAGGTCTTCTCGACGTCGTACTTCACCGAGGGTTGGGCGTTGTACGCCGAGCGGCTGATGCGCGAGCACGGGTTCTTCGACGATCCCCGTTACGAGCTGTGCCACTTGGACGCACGCTTGTTCCGCGCGGCTCGCATCGTCGTCGACACGTCGTTGCACATGGGTGAGATGACGGTCGACGATGCGGTGACGTTCATGTCGACCCGCGCTTCGTTGAGCGAACCCACCGCCAGGGCCGAGGTCGGCCGCTACTGCTCGTGGCCCACGCAGGCTTCGTCGTACTTGACGGGCGCGTTGGAGATCGAGCGCATCCGTTCGCGGTTCTTGTCGTCGGGGCTGGGATCACTGCGCGACTTCAACGACCGGTTGGCCGGTTCGGGGATGTTGCCGATCGAGCTGGCCGAACGCGCGGTGATGGCCCGCCCCGGCATCGCCGGTTGACGCGAGTGGGGAGCCAGGCGGGCCTGGCTCCCCATCTCGTACTGCCTACTGCTCTGTTGCTACTGCGGACTGCTGGTACTGCGAGTGTTGGTTGTGACTAGGCCGTGAAGCCGAAGTTGGTGTCCCACCACTCTTCGAAGATCGAACCCCGTCCGAGGCCCGGGTCCACGTTGCCGGTGGGGCCGGGGACGACGTCGTCGTCGATGTAGCAGGGCTGGTTCGCCACCCACAGCGGGTTGGACGGCAGGACGCCACCGACGGTGGAGGTCCAGCAGCGCGGACCGTCACCCAAGGTGTCGACCAGGCCGAGGAAGCCACCACTGGCGGGCAGACCGACCCGGTTGGGCTCGAGGGCCGTGCCCACGATGCCCACGTTGCGGCTGTTGCCGGCGGTGTAGTCGGAGGTGAACAGGAAGCCGCCCACCGAGGTGATGTCGCTCTCGCCCGGGATGATGCTGAGCGGGATCGTCACCGGCAGGACCACGGTCGAATCCGCCGTGGCCAGGCCCTTGATGTTGACGATGCTGTCGCCGGCCTTGACGCTCTCGTCGTTGATGCAGCCGCCCACCGCCTGGATGTTGGAGAAGCGGCTGACACCGTCGACCGTCACCGCCACCGACGACGCGGTCGGGTAGGTCACGTCCCAGGTGGTGCCGTGCGGCATGCAGGCCGGATCGGCGTCGTTCCACACGCCGGGGCTGGTACTGACGCCCAGCTCGGTGAAGAAGAAGGCGCCGTCGGGGCCCGGGTCATAGACGCCGATCTCGGCGCTGTGGGTCCAGCCGGCGCCGGTGAAGTTGGCGCTGAAGCCGATGTAGTCGTGGAACCCGTCGCCCCAGTGCTCGTTCAGCCCGAAGATCGGGGTGCCCGTGAGGCGGGTGGCCGCGGTGTAGGGCGTGTTGGTCTGACGGGTCGTGTTCTGGAACATCGCCCGGTAGCCGAAGCCGACGAAGCTGGCATCGGGAAGGTCGGCCGCACTCGCAGCGCCGGGGCCCGCCGCCGGGATGGGACCGTCGACGTTGAAGGCGGCCGTCACCTGGGTGGTGCTCCACGTGCCGCGGCCCACGCCGTTGGTCGACAGCGTGACCTTGCGGAAGTCGGTCGTCTCCGTCGAGCCGTCATAGGTGCTGACACCATCACAGCCATTGCCGATCTGCCCCGTAACCGGGTCACGCTGCCAGGTGCCGCCCGGGTTGCCAGGCGATTGGATGTAGTTCTCACCGGCATTCGTGAGCTTGGTCGGATCGCCGAGCACGCACGTCGCATCGACGTCGACACCACTGGCGTCCGTTCCTTCGTGGCAACATAACTGGCCGGTCGCTGCGTGACGGGCCGGTCGGCCGAGTGGGCCACCGTCTCCACCGTTACCACCAATAGCGCCGGCAGCAAGGCCGCAACCATCGCCGCCACCGCCACCGCCACCACCGCCGCCGCCGGCGGTGCCAGCGGTGCCAGCTCCTCCCGGACCGGCGGGATTAGCACCACCGCCGGTACCACCGTTACCACCGACACCGAGCGCACCAGCGTTGCCGCCGGTACCGCCGCCGCCACCACTAGGAGGGGCAAGGGGGCACGCACCGGGGGCGGCGTTCGTGCCGAGGTTGCCGTTGGCAACCCCGCCGCGACCAGCGGCACCGCCGGTTCCGCCGTAGGCGCCACCGCCACCGCCACCGCCACCAGCGCTTAACCCGAGGCCGCCTTCGCCGCCGGCACCGCCGGCCACCGCGTAGGCGCCGGCCCCACCGGCAAGACCACCGGGCCCGCCGAAGCCGCCGGCGCTCTTGGTCTTCACGAAGTCGGGGGTGACCCTCTCGGGCAGGCCGGTGCCGCCACCACCGCCACCACCGGAACCACCGGCGATGACGAGCCAATCCTTCGTCATGTTCGCCATGGTGTGCAGCGCCGGCGTCTTGGTAGCGGGCACGCCGTTGATCAAGGCGTTGGCCCCGTGAGCAACGGGACCGACAACGGTGACCGTGCCGGGCAGGCCATCGGCCTTGCCGCCGGTCAGGGCGCTGATCGTGCCGAGCAGCTCGACCTTCTTGGCCGACGCCAGCGTCACACCACCGGCGCCGCCGTCACCACCGTGGATGGCGCCCCACTGGGCGTTGCCGACGCCGCCGGGGCCGCCGTCGACCGAGATCGAGCTCGCCGCCGTTAGCGTGCCCTTGGAGAAGATGGCGACCGCGCCGCCACCACCGCCACCACCGCCGCCGGCACCGCGGCCATTGCCGGCCCCCGGCTTGCCGTCCAGCTTCAACGGCGTGGCGATCGACGCGTCGCCCTTCGACAGCAGGACGAGCGGGTTCTTGCCCCGCACCGAAACGACCGTGGACGGACCCAGACGCAGGGCGTCGAAGTCGAACACCGGCACGGCCTTGCCGTCCGCCATACGAATCGCACGCCGATCGTCCACGTCACTCTTCACGCCGTCGAGCGAATAACGCCCAGCCGACGTGTCGAACACCAGCTTGTGGGCCTCAGGCCCCGTGTCCAGCGTCCCCAGCAAACCCTTGGCCTGCACGGGCAAGCTCGGTACCGACGGTGCGGCCGGGCTTGCAGCTCCTGGGGTGAGTCCGACGAGAAGGCACGCCGCGCCGGCAACGGTGCCAACCGCGAGCGCCCTCCGCCTACCTCCGATTGATTCCCTCATTGGAATGTGTTCCTTTCCGCCGAGCAGGATCATCCGCCGAGTGATAGCGGCCCGCTCATTTGGACGTATAACAGTGCAAACCGTTCGATTTGTCGACCATTTACTCCAAACGGGCCCATATTTCACCCGAACGGGTGAGGAATGGCGGCAGCTCTCCATCGCCGAAATGGGAGCGGTTGGTAAACACGGGTCAGCCCACTGCTGTCGGAACGAGGTCAGGTCAGCCAAACCTCAGCGCTCGTCACCGCTGCGACGCGCACGACCAGCACGACGGCGAACGGCGCGCACGATCGCTGTGCTATTAGGTCAAAGTGCTGTTGGAGCAACGGTGCTCCGGCTCAGCGGAGTGAGGAGCCCGACCGTCAGAAGGACGGGACCACGACCGTCAGCACCGCAGGTGCCTGCGAGTACACCGTCACATGCCTGAGCAGCCTTGCCCGGCAACAGTCATGCGTCGCCCGTTCGGATGACGTAGGCACGAATATCGCCCCAATGTCACAACGATGACGTACCTCGAGGCGCAGTGTGTGGCGCCGCGCCGCTGTTACGCGGCTCAGTGTTGAAGGAAGACATGCAACGGCACTCAAAGCACTACTTGCTTGCGGGGACGCTCCTGCTCATCGGAGTTGTTGGCATCAGCGCAGCGCCTCACGCCGCCGTGGATACCTGCACTATGAGTCGAGCGAAACGACTAGCGAAACCCGCCCGTTCCTGTGTCACCGTCGTTCCACCTTCGCGGTAGCCCACAACTAGTCGTGGGCGTCGCCGTCTATCTCGCGGTCGTTACTTCCTAGCTACTAGGGGCGCGCGCACGTCGACCGTCCGCGTAGACCTAACGCTCACCACAATCGGGCCGGCGCGCACGCGCACGCCCGGACGCAGCCCGAGCGTGGGCACCTCGCCAACGCCGTAGCGGCGATCGGTCGGCGCGAGCACGAGTCGCGTCGGGATGCGGGCAGCCACCGCGCCGACCGACGCGCCCGCGCTTGCCGACCGGCTGGTGACAACGAGGACGTCGATCGACGACACCCGTCGCGCTCGCAGCGCGCTAAGCAGGCGGCCAGGCGGACCCCGGCCGCTGGTGACGACGACCGTGTGGCCATCTGCGCGCCAAAGCCGGTCGCTCGCGAGGCCGTCCCTCGAAGAGCTGAGCGGTGCGCCTGCGACGGCGACCGCGAGAAGGCCGGCAGTGACCACGGCGCCCGCGACGAGCGGCGGCGCGCGGCGACGGCGGCTCCCCGCGCGCGTCGAAAGGCGCAGCAACGCCCACGCGGCTGCGGCGCCGGCGACGATCGCGAGCGCGGAGGTGGCAGTGACGGCGCCGACCGGCGCGGCCGCAGCGACGCGAGCGACCGTCGCGATCCACCACAGGAGGACGTGCGTCGGTGCGTGCAGCACGTGCGCAGTGATGCCGCCGATCACGCCGGCAGGGAGGCCGGCGGCGAGACCCCACATCATCAACGGCCCGGCCGCCGGCAGGGCGAGCAGGTTGGCGGGGATGGTGACGAGCGGCATCGCACCGAAGGCCGGCAGCAGCACCGGCGCGACACCAACCTGCGCCGCGAGGGTGACGGCCAGCGGTGGCGGCAGGAAGCGTTCGACGCGAGGTGAGAGCAACGCGATGCCGGCCGAGGCGCCGACGGACAGCAGGAACCCGAGCGAGCGGGTGAGCAACGGGTCGACGAGGACGAGCAGCGTGACCGCGAGCGCGAGGACGCGCCGCGTTGTGGCTGGTCGCCCGTTCGTGACGGCCCACACCGCGAGCAACGCCATCACGACGGCTCGAAGGACCGACGGCTCCCACCGCGTGACCGCGCCGAAGACCAACAGGGCGACGCCGGCCGTGATCACACGGGCGCGAGCACCGAGGCGGCGGAGCAACGGCGCGGCCAGCGCGAGCACGAACGCCACGTTCTGACCGGACACGGCGAGCACGTGCGTCAGCCCCGCAGCGCGGAAGTCCTCGACCTCGGCGAAGTCCTGGGCACGGTCGTCGCCGAGGATCACGCCGGTGTAGAGGGCGCGGCGGTTGGCCGGAAGGGACGCCGTGCCAGCGACGAGCGTTCGCCGCAGCGCGTTGGCAATCCGGGCGAGCGGTGAGCCGGGCCGCGTGCCGTCGACGGTACGCAGCTCGATGCGGCCTGCGATGTGCTTGCCGGCGAGGCGACCGCGTGCGCCCGGCTCCAGCCGCCTGATCTCGCCTTCGACGTGTAGCTGCTCGCCGGCCAGCCGGTTGCGTACCGACGACGCGACGCCGGGCGCGCGAGCAGTTGCCCGCAAGCGTTTGCCGCGCAAGCGGATGTCGACTTGGACGCCGCCCGGCACTTCGCGCGGGTCGGTGACAAGCGTCGCCCACCCTCGTGCGAGCGGGACCGGGAATGTCACGTCGTCGACCTGGAGGCCGCGCCAGGCGTTGGCGCCGAGCACCGAGGCGAGCAGTGGGAGCGCACCGCAGAGCGCGACGGGTGCACGGGTGGGACGGGCAACGGCAAGGGCAAGCGCGGCAACGACCACGGCAAAGGGCACCGGCACGAGTGGGCGCGCCACGTACGCGCCGGCGGCAGTGGCCACCGCGAGGACAGCCATCCAACGGTCGCTCATACGCGCACCCTCTTGCGCAACGCCTCGAGGCGCGACGGGCCGATGCCCCGTACCTCCAGCAGCTCGTCGACGGATCGGAACCGGCCGTTGGTGCGCCGGTAGTCGAGGATCGCCTGCGCGGTGGTGGGGCCGACGCCCGGTAGCGCGTCGAGCTGTTCGAGCGTGGCGGTGTTGAGGTCGACGGGTCGCGCTGGCGGACCGGGCCCGGAGCCGGCGAGGGTGCCGTCGCCCACGTCGCCGGCAGCCAGCAACGCGCCCGGCGGCAGCTCGCCCCGGTGCGGGACGTAGACGCGCCGGCCGTCGCCGAGGAGCGCGGCGAGGTTGAGGGCGTCGACCTCGGCGTCGGCGGTGGCGCCGCCTGCAGCTTGGATGAGGTCGGCGACCCGAGCACCAGGCGGCAGCCGGTAGACGCCGGGTCGGGCGACGGCACCCGCGGCGTGGACCGTGACGGGACCTCGGGGCCGTTCGGCCGCGGTGGAAGCGGTGTCACCGGCGGCGTCCGCAGAGGAGGGGGCGGGAGCGTCAGGGTCGAGGCTGGGATCGGCGGCTGCGGCTGTGGCGGACGGAGTGGCGCGAGGAAGCGTGATCTCGGGCGGTGCCGAACCGCCGGTGAAGCGCTGCAGCAGGAACCACCCGCCGACGACGACCAGAGCGAGAGCGGCGCACACAAGCAGGAGCGGCGGCGCGACGGCAGCCAGCGGTGACGGCCCGGGCGACGAGGCGCCGGGGACCAAGTCGTCGGCGGCACCACCGGAGCCGGAGCCGGAGACGACAGCGGGCTCGAGCGGCCGGGCAGCGCGCGCCGGGGTGCGGGCGGCCAGAGCACGGCGAGTCGCGTCGGCGACGACGCCGGCGATCGACAGCGGTGGCGGCGGTGGAGGTGGCAGCTCGGGCACAGCAGGCACTCCGGGCGCGTCAGGTCATACGACGTTGCGCTGAGGGAGCGCCCGAGGGAAGGCCGGGGCGCCGAGCGGCGATGGTCGAACCCTACCGGCGGGGTGTGACAGAAACCAGCGTCAGCAGGTCAACAGTGCCAAAGTCAGCAGGCGCCCGACGCGCAAACGCACATGCGTCAGAACAAGCGAGACGTCAGCGCCCGCCGGTACTGCAGCGTGCGCGGGTCCTCGGGACCGAGCACCTCCAGCAAGTCCAAGTACCGCTGGCGTGCCTCCTCGTCCGCCTTCACGCGCTCCAGCAACGCGTCCAGCTCGCGCTCGATGTCGTCAGTGGACGACACCATCGCCGAGCCTTCGACGCGAGCCAGCGCGGCAATGCGCCGCGTCTCCGGCGACTCGGGGATGCGCGCGAGCAACGACAACGCCTCTTCCTTCGCGGCCGGATCAGCACCGCCACGCTCGACCAACAGCTCGGCGAGCGCGGTGATCGCGCCGGCGTGATCGGGCTCGAGGTCCAGCGCGGCGCGCAACGCGTCCTCGGTGCCGACCGAGACGAGCTTCTCGGCGGGCGACGCGGCGGGTGCGAGCCCCTCCACGAAGGCGCGCACCGCGGGTTCGGGCAGCGCACCGATGAAGTGGTCGGCGACCTGGCGGTCGCGTATGGCGAACACCGCGGGGATCGACTGCACGCGGAACGTCGCGCCGACACGCGGGTTCTCGTCGACGTTGACCTTCGCCAGCACGGCCCGACCCTCCGTGCCGTCGATGACCCGTTCGAGGATCGGCCCGAGCGTCCGGCACGGCCCGCACCACGGCGCCCAGAGGTCGACCACGACGGGCACGGACGTCGACCGTTCGAGCACTTCGGTCTCGAACGTGTCGTCGGTTACGTCGATCGCAGCCATGGGTGAGACCGTAGCCAAAGCCCACCGCTACGGTTACGGCGGTATGGCGACGGACACCACGACCACGGACCAAGCGGCACCGGACGGCATCGACGTCGCCAACGTCACCGCCTGGCTCGAGAGCAACGTCGAAGGAGCGACGGCACCGTTCACGTTCGACCTCATCGCCGGCGGCCGCTCGAACCTCACGTTCAAGGTCACCGCGGCGAACGGCCGTGCGTTCGTCCTCCGCCGCCCGCCGCTCGGCCACGTGCTGCCGACCGCGCACGACATGAGCCGCGAGCACCGCATCATCAAGGCGCTCGGTCCGACGGACGTGCCCGTCGCGCCGGCGCTCGGCTTTTGCGGCGACCCTGCGGTGACGGGCCAGCCCTTCTACGTGATGGGCTTCCTCGACGGCCTCGTGATCCGCGACGCGCACCACGCCGAGCCGCTCACGCCCGGCCAGCGCAGCACCGCGGGAACGTCGCTGGTGGACGTGCTCGCCGCCATCCACGCCGTCGATCCCGACGACGTCGGCCTCGGCGACCTCGGCCGCAAGGACGCCTACATCGCGCGCCAGTTGAAGCGGTGGTACTCGCAGTTCCAGCAGTCGAAGATGCGCGAGGTGCCGGCTGTCGACGAGATGCACGACTTCCTCAGCGCGCACATGCCCGAGCAACAAGGCACGGCGATCGTGCACGGCGACTACCGGCTCGACAACTGCATCGTCGACCGAGACAGCGGCAACGTCGTCGCAGTGCTCGACTGGGAGATCTGCACGCTCGGCGACCCGCTCGCGGACGTCGGCCTGCTCATGGTCTATTGGAACGACGCGGGCGACGACAGCGCGCCCGCGCTCGCAGGCGGTGGCGCGACAACGCTCGACGGCTTCCCCCCCAAGGCCGAGCTGCGCGAG